>Ga0268249_1000256_pt1 | contig 32595 bp, 20 predicted proteins | sample AgamicAtPe_FD_200257 | JGI IMG/M metagenome (GOLD analysis project Ga0268249, IMG submission 200257) | Agave microbial communities from Guanajuato, Mexico - At.P.e (v2) (version 3) | ecosystem: Host-associated > Plants > Phyllosphere > Phylloplane/Leaf | place: Guanajuato, Mexico | collected... | reverse complement strand
TCCACTAGAGTGTGAGGGCATTTCGCTGTCTAGCGGCCTCTTCATGCCTTGGCTAGACATGATTGTGAATGGTAAACAAGCAACAAGGGAATAATAAGGGTGAAATTCGAACTTTCATCTGGGTCCTCTTAATTTCGTGAAATGAGGAGTATTTATTTATATGCAAAGGCATTCAAATACACATTGTGTTGTCGCCCGTGTGTGTGCGCGTGTATTACGTAATGTTTAGTTTCGTTACACTGGATTGATAGATGTGGTATACCATGGCCTATTTTCGTCGAATGATCAACCAATATGCATTAGTACTGCCAAGTGCAGCACAAGGTGAGCGAATAAGAATCCTTTAAAGTCGCCCGTCTTTTTCAAACAGACACCGAGGACAAAGGAGGTGACGCATGAGAGGAAACCAGCAAGGAACGCGTTGAAAGGGAAGGTTCCAACAATGAGGACGTATATGAATTGCAAGATGCCGGTCAATAGGATTGCGAGCAAGTAAACCGTCGTTGGATCCTTCAAATCGACCACGTATTGAAGCATGAGGGTCGAATATAAGTTCGCGAATTTTTCGGAAGAGGCCATATTTGATACAAATGAATCAACAAGCTTGTCGTTCACCTCCGAAGCTTATCGATGGAGCTGGATATCAATAAGTTTTTTAGCTGGAGGTCCAAGAGTTTCCACTTGAATATGGTGGATTATCGATATCGGACGAAGTCAGTTGGCCGGACCCTTGAAGGCAATACACCGGAGTAAGGATGAGCGCCGGAAAGTTGAGTTGAGTCGAAACGAGTCATGCGTAGGGAGACGCCAGGCAGTCGCACCGCCGCCCACTTTGGCGGTTTAATTTCAAACGCGCGCAGGCGCCCCAAAACTCGGTGCGACAAGCGGCCGAGAGAACGAAAATGCATCGTGTTTGCCGCTTACCTAATGTTTTTGCTGATTTAATATTTTCATCACCGCAATCCCGATCCTTCTCTTTCATCAGCTCCGTTTTCATTTGGAAGCTTCTCCTTGAGCGCCTACCTCCTCGATTGTCTCGACTCATCATAGCTCTAACGTTTGAACGGACAGAAGATACCTGAGATATTTCACTTGGGGCTCGGGTTTCAACTTACTACATCTTTCCAGCAGGCGGAGTAAAGATTACAGGCACCCAGGCTTGGAACAAATACACGAACTTATATAGAGATTAACCTACATCTATATATACGTGCCGGCGCCAGAGTCAACAAAACATCGTAAGCTCACCCATTGGACCATCCAAAATGTCATCACAAACTCAGGGAAAGGGTAAAAAGAAGAATAAGGAAGTGACCAAAGTTTCCTTGGATGAGTTCAATCAAATAGATGCACCGCATGGCCACTCCGTTGTCAATATCAAAATGACAGGCTTAGATTGGGCAGCTACGATGGCTGATTATGATCAAAAGTCGACAGTCGAAACGCAACAGATAATTGTACCTGCAGCTCCAAGGGCACAGCGTGGACCCGGAGTCGACATCGACTCGTTGCCTAACGATCCCCCGTTCAGGGTTAGCCTGTTTAATCTGCCTATGTCTGTGGAAGAGAAAGAAATTTGCGAGCGATTCTTCCAGAACCTCGACGTTCGACGTGTCGAGATCTCCAAGTCACACACAACTGTAGAGCTAGGTTCTAAAACTGATCTTTACGATGCACTTTGCAAAGATGGCACTACGCTCAAGAACAGAACTGTGAACGTTTGCTTGTACGGTCAGACGCCGCCAAATGCGTACGGGTCCGATAGGTACGGCGGGCGGGGTAGCAACTCATCGTATGGGGACCGAGGTCAGGGAGGCGGCTTTGGCGGAATGCGATCAAATGATAGGTACGGCGAGAGATCAGGAGGGTTTGGTCGTGACCGAGACCGCGAGAACTTTGGCGGCGGCGGCTTCGGTCGTGGGGGCTTTGGTCAGCAGCGTGGCGGCCATGGTGAAAGGGGCAACTTCAGAGACAGCACCCGAGGCCAGCATACATCTGGAGTGGGTGACCAAGAGCCGGAAAAGACCTCAGACTGGGACTCTAAAATCCATGCACCCACAACTCCACCATCGCACAGCAATGGTTCACGACACTTATACTCAAATCCTCGATCGGAACCTCTCCCTACAGCCACATCATCCCCATCATCATACTTTGCTGGGGCCAAATTTCTTTCGCCTCCATTGCCATCACTACTGCCCATGCCACCCGCTAACTGGTTGAAGAATCGTTGATAAATGGAGTTGGGTGTCGCAATCGCTCGTGACTTCACTTCATCTCGCCTCACCTACGGACAGCTGCTTATACTCGTTGTCTGACCTACAGTTTATAGCTGAGGGTCGCTCTCGCGCTTCAGCTCAAATCACGTGAGTTTTTTGAGCAAAGCAACGCTTCTAATGATCAGTATGCGTTGAAATATTCATCACATGTATTCACTGTCTCGAAGATGCCGTGACTTACAGTCGCGCAACTGCATCTCATGGGGCTAGACACTAAATTGCTATTGCAGGATCTTTTGACCAACGATGTATTGATATCCATATTCGATAAGATCAGTATTGTCCACAGAAAGAGACTCACACGGGTATGCAAGAGATGGAAACAATTAATTGAAGCCTCATTTCTCCGAGTAACTGTGTTCAGTGCAGTCGACGATAGAAGATGCGTCGCAAATTGGCAGCCATCAAATTGGCTTGGCATGAAGATGGTTTCGCAGAAGGACTACATCCGCATACCGAAAGTCTCCGCCTCTGAGATATTGTCGAAGACGGCAGATAAATTGCCGAATCTGATTTCGATTGACCTAGAGTGCTGTGATATGAACAATAGGATAATACGAACAATACTGAACAGTTGCAAGAAGGTTGAGGGGATCAATCTCGACAGTTCCACCCGCCTCAACTTCTACTCTTTCAACTTGATGGTACATGGATGGTCTAGATTGAGGCATGTCAACCTTTCATGTTGCACGGAAGTCACAGAAATGAGTGCGCGCTTTCTTATTCGTAGCCTCAGTCGACTGGAATCGCTCAACTTGTGTGGGACCAGAATAAACGGCCACTGCTTGAATGAGTTAAATCCGAATCTAAAGCGTCTAGATATATCATACTGTTGGGGCGTTCAAGAGCAAGGTCTGAGAGCACTTTCCAGAGCTCCGTGCAAATCTTTGGAGGAGCTGTCCGTAAACAACTTTGACTTCGACGAGGCGGAGAGTTGTCTCATTGCCATATGTGAAAATTTCGACAATCTTAAGCATCTCCAATTGGGTATTGGGCCATGTGTAGCGCATGATTATTTCATTGATCGTGTAACGAGCAGAGGTTTCTCGTCGATAGCCAAGTTGCGAAATTTGGAGACTTTGATCATTGAAAAGATATGCATCATGGATAATGCTGCGCTGCTGAGTATCTTCAGAAGTTGCTCAAAGCTCAAGTATATCAAGCTGAATCTGGGATGGCTCAACTTTTGCAACGACATCGGATTCGCAAACATTGATAATCTATTACCGAATCTAGAACAGCTGCACATATCTAACCCGTCCTCTCTAACCAGCTCTGGCGCTGCCTGTTTAGCTAATCTAGCGAAGCTCAAATCATTATCTCTAGTCAACACTCTCATAGATAACGAGATATTCAAATATATCGAAAAGCTTGAAAATCTAGATCACTTAAACTTGGACGACAATAGGAAGATTACTCTGAAAGGGTTAAACCATCTCTGCCGAATCGCGTCTAAGCACCCAGAGAAGAAGTTCACCGCCAGTTTGCTCGGCACCGGCATCCCCGTAACTCGTATTCGAAATCGCAAAAACTTCCCCGGAAACCTGTTCGCGCAAATCAGCAACTATCGAGCCACCAAATACCACATGCAGCTCCCACCGCCTGTGATAGACATGTGATATTCAAGTTAATTGTGATCAAACTATGGTTCAGAAATCAGCGTCATTCGGATGTGATCGATTGACGCTACCAGTAGCCCTAGTTATTTTCATCATCAAGATTTTATTAGAATAAAACTTTGCAGAACTTATCTTGTTTGAAGTGAGAACGCCCAAGATAAGTTCGCTGCTATTTTCGTGCAGAGTTGCTCAATTCAACGTCGCTTCTTTCCGCCGCCTCGCCCATCATCATATGATTTCCGTTTCGACGTTGTGCCGTTGTGACGTCTATTTGTTGCGACCTCATCGTATTCTCGATTGTTTCGGTCAGCTTTGGCAGCTTCCTCCTCTAACTCGGACCAGTCTTTGCCTGACTCCTCGCTAGAGCCAAGATCTCCGGATCCACTCTCCTCATAATCAGACTCCTCCTCAGATATTTCCGATTCGTCCTCGTCCTCATCCTCCTCTGTTTCATCCTCGCTAGGGCTGTACTGATCATCTTCATCTTCATCGTCGTCATCATCACCTTCCTCATCTTCGGCGTCACTATCTAAAAACGACCAGCCGCCCTCCTCGAAGAAACTGTCCAAATCACTCGTGATCTTCTTCATCAAGGCCGGCCAGTTCAAATTCGTCGTACCTGATGTGAATTTAATATCACACCTATCGAGCCAGTTCTTAATGTCCTCCAATTTGCTCATTTCTACAGCTGCTATGCTCTGTGGCTTGACGTTGTAGTCTTTAAATATTATAACAATGTCAAAGTTTTTCAATTGGAATGAAACTCGTTCAAAATGCACCAATTCTATCTCGCTGAGCGTTATTACAGTTGGATCTGGATCGGTTAAATTGACCAAAGCGTTGGGAGTAGGTTGGAGTAAAACATTGCTCTTCTTCGGAACACCGAAGAAGGCGAGTTCCCTTATAGGAATCTCAAATTGTATCTCCCCCTTCGTTGCCGCCTCAACTTTGTCGCAGAACGATTTGAAAGCTAATTTAAGTTTGTTTCTCAATTCACGTTCAGCAGCTTCTGCAGCATAATCATCTCTATCGTGCATATGCTGCCGTTTGCCAAGATCTGTTGTTATTTCTCCTACTTCAGTATACAGTTGAATGTCAAAGTGCTTCTTCTTGTTGAGCATGATTGGATTCTTGAGATTGAAGTGCAGGAGGATGATCATCTCGCCATCACAAGGTTGATATATAGCATGCTTTATATTATTATACATGATATCAACTTTGTCGTTCTTGATGGATGTGAAACGGAATCCGTTAACATGAGCCTCGAGTGACCCTGAGATTCGTTTTTGGTAAATGTTCGGTCGAATATAGAGGTCTTTCAACTTCGGTCCGACTTTATTCGAGCTTATGATAAGTGTGTCTTGTTTGACAACACCCTCGAGCTCTTTCTCCTCGTCGACTCGAGTCTTGAACTTTTTCTGAACTGTCTTGATCGTGACGAATGAATCATTTAAGTTTTGTGCAGGAGAGTTAACTTCTCCCTGTTCTTTCAATGCATAGCTCCTGTATGTCAGCTCTTTCAAGAAAGTTGCCTCATTACTTGGAAAAACAGAACCTTTTTCTAGGGTAGATCCTGGAAAGAAGAAGTTGATACGCAGGTATAGATAATCTCCTTCAACGCTCGTGGAGACATTTTTGATAGTTGAGATGTGAAACGGAACTGGAACGCCAAAGATCGGCAGTATGACAGCTTCGTTCTTTTTGTCGACATATATCTTCAGATCGCTTATCTCGTTTTCTCTCGGAAACTCTTTCAAAGATTTGTATGCTACGATGGATTTCTTCACTTTTGTTTCTACTTTACCACTGCTACTCTTGGATAATCTAGCTTGGGCTGCCGCATTCAACTGTTCGAGCAACTCTCTTTGATGCTGACGCCTTCTTTCATCGTTGTTTTGCTCTTGCCTGAGTCGATCCTCGAGAACGCGTCTACGGGGGCCACCTCGCAAGGTCTCATTTATGATAACATCGTTATCGACATTGTTCTTCTCATTGTTTTCCTCGTCATCCTCCTCGCTCTCATCATCGTTTTTGAGGAGTACAATAGTTTTCGTCAGTTTTCTTTTCTTCTGCGTAAGGAGATTTGCGGGGACGCCTTTTTCTTTGACAATTACAGTATCGCTAACAAAGAGAGCATAATTCTTGGATCTCGAATCAGAGGCTCCACGATTAACCAGATCTGTGAAACCTACCGCGATCACAAATGTCATGTTCTTTCTGGCTTTGACGTTTGTTCTAGGTCCAATAACTAGATGGCCCTCTCTGAATTCAATCCCGGTTACAAACCCAAAATTTTTGGTAAGCTTTTCAACGAGATCAGGACGATTGGCTTTAACAAAGTCTACAATTTGTTGATATAATTCTGATAATACGATTCCATCAGATAGATTATTCATGATCTCGTCAGAAACTTTCAATAGAAACTCGTAATTTTTCTTTTGGTCTTCAGTGGGATCAATCATCAATGTTCTGGATATATTCGAGCAGTATCTTCTATATCTGATTCCGAGACTACTCACTATGGCGCCGTAGTGGATGTTCTCGTCATTGCTAGAAGCTGCAAACCTGAGGCTATAATTTCCTCCTGACTGTATTATTGGCATGTAGCAGGTATCGACAAGCTTAGGGTCGATTCCGTCGAGAAACCTGCTTGAATCTTTTGAAATCGCATCATTCAGTTTGTCAGATAACTTTCGGTGAGAGACTTTCTTTTCTTTATCAATTATTACCGTCAACTCTTTGCATAAAACTCGAGCGTATGTAGTTTCAGTGGCATTGCAAGCTTTCTGTATATATTGGAGCTCTGTATCTTCTTTAACTGCCAAGATGTAGGCAATCGCAGCGCTCACATCTTGTTTTTCATATTCGTACTCAGTTTTGAAGATTTGTGTGATACATTCTTGGTAAAAATCCCCTGGAAATTTATCCTTTGCGAAAATGCCTAGCGTCTTTCCGGATGACAGCCCTTTGAGAATCCTGTCGAAGTTGGCCCTGTTTGAGTCAACTTTGTCACGTATGAGTAGCTCAATTTTGGGCACCTTTCCACCTTGAGGGGCTTTTTCCTGGAGAGGTTTGAGGAAATCAATCTTTTTCTTTGTCGCGAGGAAGTATATATTGGATTTGGTGAATATCATGAGTATATCAGGTATCTCGATGTTGAAAAGCCACTCCTGAATTGTGGTTGATTTACAATACTCGACATCATCGCACTGGCCGACGGGGATCACAATCGCGTCCGTTTTTATGAGCTCAGGCCATGCTTCATAAACTCTACTAAGTCGTCGATAAAAGAGGTTGACATCGGCTGTTGGGACAACGCTGACCATCTTTTAGCTTGGTTATACCGATGCGTCAAATTTTTCAATGATTTCTCTTGGCTTCGAGATAAAACAAATGTTTTGGAGTTAAATATAGAATCAACCATATCTCAGAGCATGTTTGGGGAAAAATCGTGACCGCACGAACGATCCCGCGCCGCACACATAGGCGTGAGGAGCGGGATAATTGAGTGCGTGCATTGCTGAATTTTCGATGCAATTCAGTGCACCGCAACGAGTTGGCGGTCATCCAACACGTGTGGTAACTGACCAATCGAAGTGTTTCAGATATGGTGTGTACAGCCCTCCCTATGATAGCCTCCCTAGGTGCTGATTAACTTAATTTATGTTGAATTTAGAGATAACTCGTACCAGACATCTTGCCATAAGTCGATAGGAAAACTATCGTTTACTGCCCCAGCTATAGATAGCGAGTGCACTTTCAACATGCAACCTTCAATTCGCATGTTCTTTAAGGCCAAGCAAACTAATCATGCAGATGGTTTGTCGGAAAGACAAGCTGAGGAACCCAAGGCTCAGTCAAATGCCAAAAGAGCGGCCGATGATGATGGAGTAGAGGTCAGGACAAAGCGTCAACTAACATCACCAATAATTACATCGACACCAAGCGTTAATGGCGCATCCGAGACTGTTCGTGAACGTAGAACATCGACCGACGTCGCATCAACCCCATCTAAACACACCCTCACCCAAGAGAATAGAAGGCCGGTCGAATTACAGTCACCGTCTATAGTTGCATCTAAGGTAGACTCTGGTCAAGCTGATTCTGAAAGTCGGAACCATCCGCATCTAGCTTACAAGTTTCTATACCCTCCCGATCGGCGTGACATAAACAAACGTAGACCAGAAGACCCCAACTACGACGAAAAAACCCTCTACATACCGAGCCAGTTTTTAGACTCTCAAACTCCTGCTCTACGCCAATGGTGGTTAATTAAGCAAAACAATATGGATGCAATACTCTTTTTCAAGATGGGAAAGTTCTATGAGCTATTCAACGAGGATGCCGTGATTGCTGTCGAGCAACTGGAGATACAGTACATGAAAGGCGATGATACAAAACCAGCTCATGCAGGATTTCCAGAAGTAAGTTATGAAAAATATGCTCGAATTCTGATCGACAAAGGGTACAAAGTTATGAGGATCGAGCAGACAGAGACCCCAGCCATGATGGAAGATCGTTGTCAGGAAACTGGTCGTAGAGGTAAATTTGATAGAGTTGTCAAAAGAGAGATATGTCGCATAACAACAAAAGGTACCCAGATGCTTGGAGTGATGGATTCAGTATTTCACACATCTCAAAACCAATACTTACTCGTGATATATGAATCTAGTCGGGAATCAACAAGTTCGAACGGCATGAAGTCGTGCGTCTACGGGTTTTGCTTCATTGATGTGACTATAGGGAAGCTTCATATTGGACAATTCGATGACGATCACAACCAGAGCAAATTGAACATCCTACTATCCCACTATACTCCTGTCGAAGTACTCTTCGAACGTGGAAACCCAAGTCAGAAAACTTATCAGGCAATCCTAAAGACTGGAGCCGTGCTAACACCACTCAAGCATCAAACAGAATTTTGGCCCATAAAGAAGGCGCTCAGCTTCCTCAAGGCCCGACAGATTTTTCAAAATGAAGCTTCGGAGTTCGAATGGCCGTGTTTTCTCAAGATGTTATTCGAAGAATGCGATTCATCAGACAGTCTCATGATGCTAAGTCCAAAAGATCAATACGTGCACGCGTTAAATTGTTTCGGTGCCCTAGTATATTACCTTCAGTCTCAGCTTATCGCAGAGCAAGTCTTGAAATGTGTGAACTTTGATCTCTATGTAACACCTCTTGATCGCTCGTCCGCTAGTCTACGTAACTCAAGCCTGAGCGAGGTGATTCAGATACCACCTATGATACTCGATCATATTGCGCTGCGTAATCTGGAAATTTTTGACAACAGCGCTGGTGAATCTAAGGCCACCCTATTTGAGAGCATCAATGGTTGCAAGACTCATTTCGGTCAAAGATTATTAAGAAATTGGCTTTGTTCGCCCCTATGTGATACAAATCAGATCGAACGTAGATTGTGCGCAGTTGAAGCGCTAATAGATAACGAAAATGCCAGCTTGTTGAACGAGATTTGCCATGTCCTAGGTCAGACTCCAGATCTTGAAAGATTATTGTCGAAAATCCGAAGTCAATGTTTCAAGTCTGAGAACGATGCTCGCGCTATAATGTTCGACGATAATCATTACAGCAAGGCCAAGATATCATCCTTCCTGAACCTATTACAGAATTTCAAACGGCTACAAAAGTTTGTAACCACGGTAAATCCAAGCGTTCAAAACTGTAGCTCTCAGGCCCTTAAACGACTTCTCAGTTTCACTACAGACGGTGGCTTATATCCGGATTACAGTGCGACACTGGACTATTTTGAATCAGCCTTCGATCATGACTTGGCGAAAAGAACCGGTCAGATAATCCCAGCCCCGGGAGTCGACAAATCTTATGATACTTGTAAATCTAACATCGACGATCTAAAGAACAAACTAGAGTCGTATCTAGACGAGCAAAAGGAAATCCTCAAGTGCAGACAAATCGAGTACTTCGGCACGGCAAAGAACCGTTACCAGATTCAAATACCCGAATCTTATTGTAAGAACATTCCCTCTGAGTATCGAATTGAAACAACTCGCAAAGGATTCAAGAGATATTACACTCCAACGATCGATAAGTTATTCCAGCGACTTTCGACGTTCGAAGAAGAGTTGAAGAAGACTCTGGACAATATAATGTCAAGAATCTTCGAACAGTTCTCTAGGAAGATTAAATTGTGGTCTGCTGCCATTGAATGTGTCGCAATTTTGGACGTGCTTCAGAGCTTGGCAGGATTCGGCAGGTCTCTAAAAGCGAGTGGCCTTGCTCTATGTCGTCCCGAGTTTAAAATGGGTGGGGCAACACTCAAAACGATTGAATACACAAACGGTCATCATCCAAGCCTCGTCAAATTGGATGCTAACTTCATACCCAACGATCTCAAAATTGACGAACGACTCATCTTACTAACGGGCGCTAACATGGGAGGTAAATCAACCTTGATGCGCCAGACTGCATTATTAGTGATTTTAGCTCAGATCGGCTGCTTCGTTCCAGCATCAAAGATGGTCTTGACACCTGTCGATCGCATATTCTCACGACTGGGCGCGTCAGACCGCTTGTTAGATGGTGAGAGTACTTTCTATACAGAACTAGTTGAGACTTCCGCTATGTTACATTGTGCAACGAAAGATTCCCTACTGTTAATTGACGAACTAGGCAGAGGCACATCAACCTATGACGGAACTGCCTTGGCATACTCAGTTCTTCAAGAGATAAGCAATAATATAAAATGTAGATGCCTATTCTCCACTCATTACCATTCGCTCGTTCGAGACTTCCAGGATAAAAGTCAAGTTCGTCTAGCCCACATGGCCTGCAAGATCGAAACCGAGTCTGGCGATCAAATCGAGCCCGATCCTCTGAAGGAGAATATCACATTCCTCTACAAGATAGCTGAGGGCCCAGTGGCGAGGAGCTATGGGTTCAACGTCGCTAAGCTAGCGGGAATTCAAGACGAGATCATCCGAGAGGCTTTCATGAAAGCGAGAGAATTTGAGCTTGGCTCTAGGGCTCTAGAGACTCTGCAGAAATGCGCTCGCGCTGATCCTCTTCTATCGGGATCTGAACTGAAACATAGAGTTCTCACTCATTTGGCTGAACGAGACTGAAAGATTTTATGGCGCATGGGCACTTTATTGTACCATATGTGTATAGCTCGGCACGGGCCGATATAGCCTGCGAAAGCCACCTCACCTTTACTTGTATGTCATGTTTGTCACGATCTCAAGGGAATGGATTTGTGGTCTTAATTAGAGCTCTCTCAATCCAAACTATGACGCACTAGTTGAAGCTTTGAAACCAATCACATCGTCAAGAGCTCACGTTTTATCTATGAGTCAAAACAACTCCGAGTTAAATGCCAAATACAGCCTTATATTGTAGCAATCTACCTGTGTATCGAAGTGATCCAAAATAAATAGACAAATACCCCGCTGCCTTCAGTCTCGTAAGAATTTAAAGGGAACAACTGAATCCCGACGTCGAGCATCGTTGTGCACCACATTCTATTGCTTGACGCATTAATCCATGCAATAGCTTCCAGAAAACAATGGTGAGATCGAGCCGAGTCTAGCTAGTAGGTCAAAACGCCTTATTGTCGATGCATACTACACGCGTTAGTGATGAGAGCGCTGAAGTAGAGTTCGAGAGACCAGTTCAGACTATCAAAAGTGGATCCGAACATAGCCTAAATGAAATAACTCAGGTAATTCGTATTCATCACATCGATGAAGAACATTCGAAGTCAACTCAATCGAATACAGACAAGAGAGAGTGCAACGAAGAGTTTTTTAACAAATACGAAGACTCAGTCTATAAAGAATGTACAGCACCCCTTGTCGGGTTTGATCCTCACGACGGGATTGGATCACTAATTTGTGGAGATGGAGGCCAGATTGCTAAACCAGCGGACAGGGCTCGTTCTCCTGTCGTTGAATTGAGTAGCTCTGGCCTGTACGGACGCACACCAAACCCGAGCGATCTTGGATTAAATGGATTTGATGATTTAGAGCAAGAGTCAGCTCGTATCAAATTCTTGAAATCCCCAAACGGCGATAGGATGCAGAATTTGAACGGCCTTAGACTGAATCAAATAATTGGAGGCTCAAAAAATGTCATGGATAGAATGAGGAAACTCTCAATAAGTGAATTGCGTGGCAAAGGTAGATCAAGTCGCAGGTACAAAGTTGCTTTCTATGTCACTTTGATCTCGCTATCCTTCTTATTCATGTACTTGATATATCAGAATCTTTTCAGCGAGGGATGAATTTTTGGTGGATATTGTCGGGGATTTGGCTCGCGCCGACCCATCTTCACAACGTGTGGCTCGATTTGTGGAGACTCAAACTCGTTGACCGATATGACCAGGAAGGTCGCTAGAATCTATGATGTCTCGTTTGACATTAGATGAAACGTCACAGTGACAACACATTGATGTGCCAATGAGGTGAGATGCGAGTTATACAAGTGGATTACCATTTCCGGCCTTACAAAAAGTCCCTCTGCCACGAACTTTAGAATAACTAACTTGCGCTGTGCCATAGCTCTCATAACATTCCCTCACAATCAATTGACCTAAACTTGAATATGTAGGAAGCTAACCGTCCGGGCTCATTGGTCGTTTTTCTTTCATGGTATCTTCTCTGCTACGATTTTGTGATTGGGCGTTGGGTCAATATAGCTAGCTCGGATCAATCGATCGCCAGATACTCGACAGTACTAAACATTGAGATCCTAGATTCACTCACTTTTTCTCGTATCACTTCACTTCGGATCCATTGTTACGCAGCTGTGAACTTGATCAAATATCTTTCTCAAAAAACATTAGATCTTACATGTTATACCAACCTGAGGTCTCTAAGGTGGGCGTCAACTGCTGGATCAAGGAGCAACTCCCTTTTCGCATCATCAAAATTAAATCTCGTATAAATTCGATATCTGAACTCTACATCTGATAGTTTCGCAAGGACTGCTTGCATGAATCCATTCACTCTAGGAAAAGAATCCTTATCCACCTCTGACTTGCTGAGGTGCTGTTCATAAAGGAGTAATACTTCTTCGACAAATTCATCTGATAGACTGTATTTCGTGAGATATCTATCAAGGTATGACAAACGACCGTCCAAAATGACATTCTTGAATAGAGCCTGTCCCCAAGCTCTATGGAAGTCGTAAGCCTCTGCAATGATATGCGCATCCGAAAAATGTTTAAAGCTCACGATAAGATTGCTCATGTCGGACTTGGGCACATTCAAAACGTCTGTTCCAGTCGATAAGAGGCCTATTTGAAGTGCGATAAGTTTTGCATTCCGTTCACAGTTATTCGATCTTCTGTAGCAGGCGGCCTTCGCAAAGCAGTCGGAGGCATCAACTAGTTCCACCAAACATAGATTTAAACCTTCCTCAGGGTATATTGTGCCTTTCGAGATATTTAGCTTAACATTGTCAGAATTGAGACTGTCAGTTTTCCTTCTTGAATTAGATATCAATTTGTTCAATCGATTAGTTGCGCTAGCCTCGAGTGATTCAGCTATCTCGCGAAACATGCTGAAATTGAGCGTAACAAGAGGATAAAATTCTGGATTCTTCTTGACATAGTTGAACAATGCTATGCGTAACTCAGGTGTCTTCTCAACTCCCTTACTCAGTAGAATCTCGAACTGGTTGCAATCTCTTATCAAGTCAAACACATAGTTCATTTCAGCATAGCGACCTATTGAGGTCAGCAACTTCGTTATCAACTCCATTTGATTCTTCGGCGCTAATATGTTTAGTATAATGAATTTTACCCGTCTTAAAACTATCGCTACGCCCTGTATATCGTGTGCAAGTGTGAAACAATCATGGCTTTTGATATAAATCATTGCCATGAGAATCATGTCCCTGCTAGAGATTGTGTCTAGAGGTGTAGATAGTACCAGGAAATCATCTGTAGAGGAACTTTCTATTAAGGCTGCTAGCAAATCTTCACTTGTAGCGTCATCATTAGCAAGTTGGCAAGATCTCGTCTTGGTATTGATGGATCTCCGATCACCCAATGTAGGGGAGGCTGATGCAGAGGATGCATCTTTGACGTTGAATAGCGGTACTGATTCGAGAAGCTTTCTACCTAACCTAGATACATCCCTCAGGGAACTAATTAGGCTAAAAAAGCGGCAAGACGATTCAACCACGTTCTCGGGATTCAGAGTTACATTTAGAGTAAACTTCTGGTACTTTTCTAGGTGCTTGTCAGCATATTCCTCTATATCGGCGATGATCTCCCTTGCTATTTGATTGGTTATCTCGTTCTCATTAGCTTGATTCAAAGAGAGCATGATCGTTCAAATTAGTCAGATATGAGAATTCAAACATAGGTAATTCGATTGTGATCGGTTAGGGCCTCGGCCGGCTGTACAGCCTTGGAAATAAATAAAACGAAGATCACCCCCGTTACAAAAATAAACACTAGAACAGAATTGAATACTTATAGATTAAAAGTCTTCAAACAAACCCTCGCTAAGCTTTTTGGAGTTGCCGTGGTGGCAGCACCGTCTGCGCTAGAAAGCGTGCACCAAAACCTAGCGGGGAACCTCGTTAGTGTTTATTTCTGTACTCACGACAAAAATAAAATAAATCGATATTTAAAGGGATCAAAACAGATACTGTCCATGTATCAACCTCGTATCGACCATTATTGATGCATGGCATATTCAAACCATCGTCAGAACGGGATGAATTTCGACATATATTATCGGAAACCGGGGTCAATTTAAATTGACCAGAGTTAGATCATGGTATTATAACAGCAAAAGCGACATAGTTGTCACAACAGTTAAGGTTCAAGATGATGAACGATATTGTCAAACTAGCTCAAAATTTGAGAAAAGAGCATCTGTTTGTCAATGAGCAGAAACAGCAAATCAAGAGTTTAAATGAAAAGATATCGAGCACTTGTGATAGGATCTTTCACGTCTCCTGGATTCTGCGTCAACAACGGCTCACCCTCTATGAACATATTTACTCGAGGAAGGATACTAATCAAAAGATTAGCACTTGCGACAAGGCTAATCTAATAGAACAAGCTAGTTTTGTAGATGCCTACAAGGCGTTGAACAATGATTCTAACATTACAGAACTGCTTAGTCATATTAGAAATAATCCAGACCTCATGGCCCAATGTCTAATATATGCCGACAAGTCCTCCAATTTCCAATCCCTGATTCTCCAATCGGACTCAAACAAACTCGAACAATCAGACAAGCACCAAAACAATGATGCGATGAACGGGTTTGGATCTATCTTGAGCACGGAGGAGAAATCCACTTGTGTCAATCCGGCATCTCAATCCAAGTCTGCGGAGCACCAGAAAGCTCTAGTTGCTGCTCAAGTCTTCCAACAACTACAAGAACAACCAACTTGTGAGCATGCAGCCCAGATCATCATGTCGGCAGTCTACGGCAATGCGATATTGCACGAGGACTACATGCTGACACTCCGTCTATTGAGAAATCTAATTGACAAACAATTGGCTACTAGCGAAGACCCGCGAAGATTGTTGCGACAGAAAACCTCAGCCTTCAGTGCCGTTTTCAAAGCTTTCACTGAGAGCCTACTAGAGGCGAAACTGTTTCTCAACTCAACACTGAATGACTCCATATTGCATGTATTAGGTGAAGACGAGTTTATGCTCGAAATAGATCCAAATAAGGCGGCAATAAGATTTGCAGCTCAAGAGAGGCATAGGCTCTCTGCTACCAACAATTTCCAAAATCAGCAATCTAACCATGGATCTTCATCCTCACCATCCACTAGCACTAATGATAGCAGCAACTCCCAAAATAGCAACCAGCAGACTAGATTACCTGAATTTGCTAACAATACCAAATTATACAAAACTTATGTTACAAATAGACTAGTTTCATTCACCGCAAAATTTATCGAGGGTATTCGAGATAACATCCACTGTCTACCGCCGAGTTTGCTCTGGATTATCAAACACGTATATCAACAGCTTTCGAAGGAAGGACGATTCACAGATCGACAAATTCGAACCGTTTGCTCCGATCTCCTTTTCAGCGGCTTCATTTGTCCGGCCATACTATATCCAGACTATTACGGAGTAACTGATGCCTACATTAGCCCAAACGGTCGATTCAATCTTGCCCAAGTGGCACAAATCATTCAATGGCTGGCAGTTACTAACTATGAGAAGGAGATTGAGGAGGCCACTCTCATCAATATAGAATCAAATAATTCAAATTCAAGCAAAGTACCCACTCCATCAGCACCAGTTGTTCCAACAGTGAATCCAACTATCGCGCCGAAGCTAAATGATATATATTCGAAATTTCCTGCTGATTGCGTTTCGTCCATTTTGGACTACGTTCTCAACAATACTTGTGATATTGATCAAGCTGTCGACTCTGTTGCTAACTGCAAGGATGTTTCAAGGACTTATTTTTTGATCACTGAATCAGAATTGTCCTTGTTGATTTACTTTCTGGAATCTATTATCCCTAAGATGAGCCCTGAGGAACATGACACGAAAGACGCCTTAGCAGAGATAATCAAAAAGGCTATATCCAGTTTTAAATATCCATTAGGTAGTTATGCACCAACTAAATGTAAATTGAAAGATCGTCAATCTGTTCAATCAGGTCCCAATCAGGTCGGGATTTTTGGTGGACCTACGACAGGGTCGACGGGTATCTATCATAGTAATAGTTCACCAAACTCGTCCGTTAGTTTGAATAATGCCGGCTCTAATGGCTCACCTAGATCTCGTAGAAATAACATGCTAAAACGTGTCACGAGGAAAGGTTTCAGATCGAGTTCATCAACAACTGAATTCATTTCTGGTAACTCTGGGTCTAGCGAGTTGAACTGTAAATGCTTGGCGTGTATGGGATACCAAGTGTTGATGGTTCCTTTCATAAACAGAAACACCACAAATTACATAACCACCATATTGCCGGAAGAAAAAGTTGACCAGACACCCATAATCGAAAATTCTGAGGTAGCTTCAGTAAACTCTGTGGCTTCATCGTCGCTAGAATTAGAAAATGAGAACGATAACTTATCAGATATGGTCTCCGCTCATGTTAGCAGTGGAAGAGCTACACCAAACGTAAGCGGACGCAACACTCCATCTCAGGGCTCCTCGGACAATGCTGATAATATAGATGGAATTGGATTGATTCAAGGTCCTCTAGTTGATTTTAGCAATAACGAGTTGCCCGATGTGATCCAGAAGGATTCAGCTACTCAGATGGCTGTTGGAGCAGGGTCTGCACAAGTTGGACCTGTACAAAACACTGATATGGAGATCGAGGATAGGTTTTGCAAATTTGATGTTCGACACGAGCTTGGAGTTGACGAAACTAAATCGCTTCTATCGGATACTTGGAGCACAGATGTGATGGCAAGCGACTGTGAATTCTTTCCATACTTCGATGGCGAATACTCCGCCATGTCTTACACCGTCACTCGACTCGGTTTATTAAACTTGAGGGTAGACGACTCGAATGAGCCCATACTTCGATCTAGATGGCCGATGATGGAGCCACTAATATCGTATGCCGATTCAACAACTATTAATGACATCAAGAAGAAATTGAGGTTAGTCTTCGGATCCGTTGATCTCCTCTATATCCCTCAACCGGCGACCCTGAGTGCAGATTCCCCTAGCAATAATGAAAACGAGCTGGTAAAGTACTTGAAAGTTCTCCTTTCAAATGCATCTCGTCTTGACAGTACTGATAGTGTGGCCATTCGTGAGGCTATCAGGTGTGTGAAACCGTTCAGCAACAGCGCTTGTCAAGAATTGTTGCGCTCGGTATTCGATGATTATGATAGGAGATCGACTTATATGCAGGACTTGGTTGAATTCCATCAACGCTTGCTCATTGTTTCGTTTCGTCTCGACAATGTACTAAACCATATCGAGAGGGACAAGCTCATATGCAATCATAATCTTGTTACCTTCTTTGTCGGCCAATATATGGAACTTAAGGAACGGAGCGTTCAGTTTTTCATCAGAAAATTCCAATCAATCAATGCCGCAGACGAGAAGACGCAATTGGTCGAAAAGTTCTTAACCCTATTATATACCGCTTTGGAGAATGATACCAGTTGGCATAAGGCAACTCAAGAGCAAATCGACCATGCAAGAAGAATTATTGAGAGACAGATCATGACTCAAATCTACTGGAGTGCCTTCTATCCAAATGGTGAAGCTGATGTGCATAGGGATAAAGTGTTGAGTGAGCATATGAAAAAGTTGAGCAAGATAATCACAGTTGATCATAAGGACTTGGCAATACCAAAAGTCTATCACTCCGAGTACCCATGGCCCTCTGCGCAAGCCGACATCGAAGTTATAAATTCTTGTAAGGCTGCCAGGGATAAGGTTAGTTGCGTTGTCAAGTGTTGTAAAACTATCATGACTTTGCTGAGTATAGCGGACGAGAAACGAGCTCCATCCGCAGATGACCTTATGCCAGTACTAGTCTTTGTAATCATCCAAGCAAATCCAAATTCTCTACTATCAACTGTGCAATATGTAAACAGCTTCTACGAAAAACACTTCCACGGTGAGCAAGCTTACTGGTGGACGCAATTCTGCAGCGCAATCGAATTTATAAAGACAATGGACTACTGGGAAACACAGTAGGAGCCGTCGAGAAAAGGAGATATTGAGGTTATAAACACTTCCTGAGGAAAACATCCTCCCAGCTTGAAACGGATGTTTTGTAAACTGTCCGATAGCTAGACAGATGGGGCTGGGCAAGAGATCCCAAAGCAGATAAACCACATTGCCGATCACGTGCAGCCAGGGTACTTGGTGCTCGAAGGCTAGTAATCGATGAATAAACCCAAATCATCACTAAGGTTTTTATAGAATAAATAGTGCTCAGTTAACCACCTCGAGAATTCGGTTTGATTGTTTGATGCAAAACTAATTTAATTTTTATCTTGGTCGCGAATACAAGAAGTTTTTTAACTCATCAGGCACATCCGTTTCTTGAGCCGAATCGGCCATCAAAGCACATTGGCAGTGATCATTTAGTTTAAGTTGTTGTTCTCAGACGACAGTACCGGAAGTTCATAAGAACTTTTCGTTTACAGAAATAAAGACAGATGATGCATGCTGCCGACATTGGTGTATTGATTAGGCTGCGATGTTGGCGGGATACTACACGTACCGCACGTTAACTCCTGCACGCGAATCAATGGCAACACAGACCCGTTTCACACCGATAAATCTCCAATCCATTTTATTCCAGTCTCATGTTTTCTGCAGATTTTAGATTGTACACCTTCGGTTTGAGAATTCATCTATTTTGGTCGCGAGGCGAAATCGATCGAAACAATCAGAGCTGCGACTAAGAACTAAAATACACGCATCGAAAAACTGGAACCATCTTCTCGAGTTAGATACATCCACATTTTTGTTGAATTCAAGACTTCTTTTTCATTCATCCAGTCGATGACAACAAACTCCAGGTCTGCTGATTATCTTATTAGCTATGCCGCCGCTGCCAGAGTGTGTGAGTTGTAAATCAACGGAATTTACTATAGAAGGTTGCGAGAGGATCTGCATCAATTGTGGCGATGTCCAGGAAGAGCTTACGGACGAAGGTCGCCTCTGCATATTACCAGACAATGAGACCACATTGGAGAGTCGTAGGAATAAAAAGTTTGACGCGAATCAACGTCTCAATGGCAGAATACGCGGTGAGACAAACGGCAATGAAGCGAGACGGCAGGTGTCTCGTGAGAGACTCTTGGACGATATGCAAAAAGTTGTAAGACAGCTGATTAAGCATCCCATCGCCTTCGACGAAACGATGGATCTTGTGAGATCTGCCTTCCAAGCTTATCACGGTCGAATGCTAAGTTCGAAGAAGCTTGGTATTGTTGGTGCCTGTATCTACTTCCTCAACGCAAAGCACCAGCTAGGTATCACGCTCAACGACATTTGCAAGGTAATCAATGTTAAAATGAAAGTTGTTAGCGTTTGCTTGAAGCAAGTGCGCCAGTTATGCCCTGAGTTCGAATACGAACGGCCCAACATCAAGGTTTTGGCCAGCAAATTCATTGATCAACTAGCAACAAAGCTACACGACCTAGACAGCTTGGATGCCTCAAATGTTCCCGTTATAAATCTTCCCAACGGCAAAGCCTCCAGGGAGCCTCAGGTGCCGCTCGTCAACAAGCGAGACCGTTCTGTTCTGGAAAACAGAGTTATGCTCCTAATAGATCTTTTCGAAGCAATGCACCCATACAACCAGCCCTCACCCCAAAGCCTGATTACTGCTGTTGTCTATCATGCCTGGAGATCTCTTGATACATTCAAAATGATTGCGTTGAATTTGAGCTCGAGTTTGATGAGCACAACTAATAAGGAGGTTCGAATCGATCAAGACACTTTAAATTCTGAGCAAGCAGCCTGTCGCAAATCAATTCGCGTCAAACATGCCATAAGCTACGAAAAATTTTGCCACCTATGTGATTTCAAGTACAATTCGAATGGTCATAAGATAGTCAGTAGGCTACAATCCTCTCTCCTCATGTTAGGCAAGCATCTTGGAAACGTAAATAAGATTAATCTACCATGGTACTTAAAGGACATAATCGAGAACTCACCCCATCTCCTACAGGAGCACTTACGAACTGAGAGTTCAAAGCCAGGAGATCTGGCTCTCTCAGTCTCGGATGATCAATCTATGATAACGCCCCATTAAGCGAGTGAAGTATGTTTCTCTTGTGACTAAAATAAATAATAGTGTAGTGCTTGCCCGCCTTGAACAAACACCGCAGGCCGAGAGCTGGAGTTCCAACATTTGATTTGCTGAACACATCCCTGCACGAAAGAGTCACAATCGCCCAACCAAGATATAGATACTAATCGTAAAATCACTCAACAAGTGATATCTGAACGTGAGACTTTTCGTGTACAACTGACATCCACAACAAACTATCAAGAATCTTGTCATGGAAGACAGTCTAGTTCAATACTTTGATACTCATCCAGCCTCTCTTGGCGAGATCGCGTCAGTTCTGAAAGAGGGACTGAAAAATTACTTCGCCGAGGTTGAGGTAGATTTAGTAGATTGCCCCGATTTTAGCCAGCGTCCTTACAAAATAGCAGTCTCTGGTCTTCATGGAAAGCCCACAATAGCCGACGTCGGTGGTGGTAAGTTTATCAACGTTTCGCCCCATACTTTAATCTATTGCGGAAGATAACATGAGTTTTGGGTCACACTCAAGTTCACAACTTGATACCGCACGTAAACCTCAAGTCAAATTATGACATATCCACGGCTGTAAAAACGATTTACAAGAGCGAGTCTGACTTTCCTATCTCGGCATTCGGGCCTGGTGGGGGAGCATTCAACAGCCTTGGCTTCTGTTGTGAGTTTATGGGCAGTGCAACATATTCAATCGAAGACAGTGCCTTCAAGATGGTCAGTTGCGCCTGCCGCTATGCTTACGTAGACGAGAACGGCGAGGGTCAGTGGCGAGATCAGGAGGGTGACGATCGCTTTGGACTGATGGGCAACTTTTATCTTAGCCAAAACAAACCCGGAAAGGTTCTCAAAGTCCTGGTGAAACGTCGCATCCACAAAAACAATTACACTGAGGCCATCCGGGCAGTCCTGCGTTCCAAGTACGGAACTGACCGGCCCATCAGCCTTGGTGGCGTCTTCTTGATAAACAGCGGCATTGCAAAACTGCATATCATGCCCAAGCACTGGCCTGAAGAGCCCTCGACCGATGAAAGCGTCAACAACAACTGGCTCAAGTACTACAACATAACAAAACACCCGCTTGTCTGCCTATCCGTCTTCCATAGCCACGATCCTGGCTACAACTTACGCATGGAACATACGCATTGTTTCAATCTTGAGGCTCAAGGTGAGGCGGGCCACTACCACTACGATGTGACGGCCGACACTGTAGAGTACGAGGGCTATTTCAATGCAGCCGAGCGAGTTTATCGGTTGGACGGCCCTCAGAGGAAGTAGTCCGGTGTCCTGCGGGTAACGTGCGGCTCGCCGCGTCGAGGGGCGGGATCAAATTGGAGGAATGAGTACTGCAATTGATCGTCAAGTTCTAGTATGGCTGCTTGGTTTCCGCATCTATAACAATAATTTGGTGCTGAAAATACTGTCACAACGTTGCGCTCATGGCACCAATTGTAACCCTCCATAACGAGCTGGTGAGCTCTTGCAACTAGGGTGAGTTTGTTGGCATGATTGGATTCTTGTCATTCGTAGCAATTAGAATTTAATGGCTTTCAACCGCTCCATACGTTGTTGTTTCAGTGGAGTGGCGGCATTCAGTTACCACGGCTATCAATATAGATGAGTAACACTGTTCTAAATCGCATCGGGAAGTTTGTTCAGTGTTCGCCCTCTAATTGCCTAAAACGGGAGCTCATGTTCGGGTGGATCAGTTGTGTGGTAACAATCTAAGATTCTGTGAAATAAAATGAGAGATCTACCGATAAGATAAGATCGAATGAAAGTAGATTCAAAAAGAGAGTGAATTGTATCATGCTTTATGAAAAATTTTTCGTTCATCATAATCGCTTGTTTCATTCTTGAGGTCGGATAGCTACATCAGTTATAAGCTAAGTTGGTTGCAGAATAGAATAGTTTTGATTGGCCCTCTTGAGCTCTTAGAGTATGGTCACTGGTGGAAGGGGGTGCTGCGTTGTTATGCTATTGTTATAGATGGGCAAGGATGTGTATTCGGAGCTTCCGTCAACTAATTCATGCACTAGCACAACGCTCGGCGATCCTAGTAATGGATTTGCTTGCTTTGCAATCATAATAGAATGTCAACTTCGATCTGGGTATCGCCGGGAGTTTTAGATATATGGCCCTTGTTACGTTTATTGGAGGCCTGAGAATTGAGGGGATCGAGAGTTATGACTTGGTATGTGAGATGTAGCCGACCTAATGGTTCATTCCTTTATCCTGCCACCATCACCTTCACTAACAAATCTCTTGCGACCTCTCGATGGTACGCTGTTGATTACATCACGCGGCAAGAATAACTTAATTGCGAAGCAACTTTGCATAAATTTCTCAAGAGTTGCATAAGCATGAGGGACATCTATATGAATGTCCGGAATTGCGTCAAATAAGCGCAGAAAACCTTTCTTCATCTGATCCACACTGATCAGATTAATATCGGAGAGAGTTTTTAAAAGTTTTGCAATAGCCATCAGTTCATCAGGCTTCTTGGTATCCTCAATACCCATCAGGATAGCCTCGTAAACAAATTCATGCAGAAAGTGAGGTACTTCTAATTCTCTGAGGCATCTCTCAGCCTCGACGATGTCCAATGAAGAGAGGTATTCTTTCAGCAGAAGACGCATCTGCTTTATGAGGTATTTGACTGGTCGAGCGCCTCCTGTCATACCCCAGACAGTATCTAGCCGTATCAATCCCCGTTTCGCGTGAATGAGCGAGTTTGCATTGGTAAGAGCCTTGAGAGCACGAGTTTCGGCAGGATTCAGCTCGGTTTCTTTTGTTTCAAGAACCTGTTTTGCATTGGTCGCGTATTTTGGAGGTATGCAGTCGTCAGCAATGGCTCGCGCGATGAAATTACCGAGCACTATGCTTGCATCTGGAGTATCCAGTTCAAGATCATCCAGTTGACTCAATAGGATATCAAAGCCACGTTCAATATCCTCGCTTGTAAGCGGCTTGCCGAACAAATCTGAGATTAATATAGAAGCCAGCTCGCGATGCGATGACTTTTTTTCCAGCGCCAATGATATCAGCACTATCGGAATCTGATGATAGTTTCCCGCAATATTGACTTCCTGAAGGATCGACTTGACTTCGCCAGTGTCTCCGTGCTCGAAGTATTCGAGCAAAACTGGAGTTAAAAATCTCTCCACCTCATCACTATCGAGCGGAGGAGTTATTGTCTCAAATTTGCAATTTTCTTCACTGTCCGAATCATAATTCGGATCCAATGGATCACTGTTGTCAACGATTGGGTCAATTCCAGATTCAAGCTGATGTTCGGTAAATTCACTCCCGGCTACCCCCCAGGTGAAGTGGCCGCCAGCGCCGTTCTTTTTCGCCAATCCCCGACCGAACCTTCCCCTGGACCTGGAGCTATTTTTGTGATTAATGCGTCGCACATCGTTCGTGAACTTGGTCATCAGATCGTTGGTGTCATCCTCATAGAAGGAATCGATGTCCACTGAGCCTGGTCTTGCACCAGATACATAACTACGGACCAAGGGACTCAATTTGGAGCCAACTTTACTTTGTTCGCCCATGTTCTTGCTGTCGTCGCCACTCACTTACTTGCTTTGATAACACAATCGATCACTAAGACAGTCGACAATAGAGGAATCTAGCCGAGGGTTGATGATTTAGGGAGAATTGATATGCGATATTAAGATGACTGGCTTGTTTTGAGATGACGCTGGTACGACTCTGGCTGGCCTGCTCTCCTATCTAGTGGACAAACTTCTATCTGTTCTCTTCCTCTCTCTCTCCCTCTTGCTCCCTGGGATTGGCCGTCGACTGGCTTTTGTTGTTGTGCTCGTTGCGCTATGGCTGCCTATGTCAGCGCTGCAGCCTTCGCCTTTGCTTCACTCGAGTTGCTTTGTGGACAGGCAAAATAGAGAAAATTGTTGTAAACAACTTTGCCCACCCCCTGCCCGTTTCATTCCCCCAAGTAAAAGCGAAACACACGAGTTTGACGCACGAGCAAGTATCGAGACGGCAAATTTGGTGCCACTCGCACCAACAATCGCCAGTCCTTGGTTCGGGAGCTCGCAGGGGAAAGCAGCATCAGTTTTCTGTGGCACGAGGCAGTGTGGCCCCCGAATGCGGAGTGAACGGACGCAAGGCCGACACAAAGAAGGGGGAAAAGATTTTCTAGCGATTTCTCTCGGCAGAGTGGACTGGTAGGCACTGCCTACTCTCTGCTGGCTTCCCTCCTCGTTCGACGGCCAAGCTAACGCATAGAATCGCCAGAGGAACACATTGCGTCTGTGGTGCGGCAAAATAACGAATTGATATCAGTTCTTGACACGGCTCTCAATGGAGCTCGAAGTGGGCAATGTCTGCAACACTCAGCGAGCCAACCAGCAACCCTCGCTAGCTGGCCATCTATTTTATTTCTAGCTTATGGTTGTGGTAATCACGCCAACAGGTCAGATTTCCGGATCGCGTTCGCTATCGGAGCTGAACCAGTGTTGACTTGGTCAGCTGTTTCTGCCGCTATACTCACGTAGACGAGAACGGCGAGGGTCAGTGGCGAGATCAGGAGGGTGACGATCGCTTTGGACTGATGGGCAACTTTTATCTTAGCCAAAACAAACCCGGAAAGGTTCTCAAAGTCCTGGTGAAACGTCGCATCCACAAAAACAATTACACTGAGGCCATCCGGGCAGTCCTGCGTTCCAAGTACGGAACTGACCGGCCCATCAGCCTTGGTGGCGTCTTCTTGATAAACAGCGGCATTGCAAAACTGCATATCATGCCCAAGCACTGGCCTGAAGAGCCCTCGACCGATGAAAGCGTCAACAACAACTGGCTCAAGTACTACAACATAACAAAACACCCGCTTGTCTGCCTATCCGTCTTCCATAGCCACGATCCTGGCTACAACTTACGCATGGAACATACGCATTGTTTCAATCTTGAGGCTCAAGGTGAGGCGGGCCACTACCACTACGATGTGACGGCCGACACTGTAGAGTACGAGGGCTATTTCAATGCAGCCGAGCGAGTTTATCGGTTGGACGGCCCTCAGAGGAAGTAGTCCGGTGTCCTGCGGGTAACGTGCGGCTCGCCGCGTCGAGGGGCGGGATCAAATTGGAGGAATGAGTACTGCAATTGATCGTCAAGTTCTAGTATGGCTGCTTGGTTTCCGCATCTATAACAATAATTTGGTGCTGAAAATACTGTCACAACGTTGCGCTCATGGCACCAATTGTAACCCTCCATAACGAGCTGGTGAGCTCTTGCAACTAGGGTGAGTTTGTTAGTATGATTAAATGCTTCACTTATATCTTGTCCAAACGTATAACCGGCACCTCTAGGCGATATTCCCCAGCCCCCACGGTCGTCTGGGTCTGACCAGAGTAGATCGCACATTGGTCCTTCGTGTGGCACCTCTTGCATTCTATCTAGTGTCCTAATATGGTCTAATGTATCAATTGATGGTGATAATCCGCCGTGCAAACAGAATATTTGGCCGTCTACTAAAGCTGTCAAAGGTAGATAATCGAATAAATCTGTAAAATATTTCCATACATTCGCGTTGCCATATTTTCTGAGACATTCGTCATAGAACCCATAAACTTGTGTAATTTGCCTAGATTCGTGGTTGCCCCTTAATATTGTTATCCTCTCTGGGAAGCGAACTTTCAAAGACACGAGCAAACTAACTGTTTCTACACTATAATAACCTCTGTCGACATAGTCGCCCATAAAAAGGTAGTTCGTATCTGGCGATTTGCCTCCAATTTTGAATAACTCCATGAGGTCATGAAATTGACCATGGACATCACCACAAACGGTTACGGGACACTTGACCTCTTGAACGTTGCTTTCGCGGCTTAAAATTTCTCGTGCCTTCTCACAGAGCAACTTGACCTGGCCGTCGTCCAATTGTCTGCACTCGTTTAGTTGCTCAATCCATTGGTCGAGCTCTTTGGTGGAGATTTCTTGCTTGTCGTTCGTCATTATGATGAGGCTGATTGAGTGTTTTGTTGATATTCAATATATTGATGCCAGAGGGTGCTGTAGTTATTGGCCTAGTGATGAATTTCAACACCAGATTATGAAATTGCATCAACTAGTATAAGATCGATTATGATGGATAATAATAGAGTTGTTGTGAAAAGTTTATGGTGTGCCAACATTATTGTTGTAATCCATTAGAGAAATTTTCTCATGGGGAATCACCATTAAGTTTCGCCGTCGCTCTGTTTCTGTCTGCCTCTCGCACAGTTGGTGGACCAACGGCGACACGCTCTGCCAAGCCTGGCGCGCGATTTCAAAAGATTCGCTCGTGCTGCGCAACGCTCAAATCCGACCTACAGTTCCCGAGGAGGCAAAACCAAATTTCGGCTTCATGAGCTGCAGAGATAAAAATTGTCTGAATTTAACCTTCGCCTTGCCGGCGAGAGCTTTGTTTATAGTCTCGTTGGATAGAGAGCACCAAACTCGGACCAACGCCAGAAGTGCCAATGCGCCGGCAATTGCTGGCCTTTGTTGGCAGTTAAAAGCAGTAGACCTTATCGCAATTGAAAGACCACTCGAAGTCCATCCTTATCATCTCTTCCTTTCTAACTCTCCCGTAGCGACTCATTGGACTGCATTTATTTTTGGTTTTAAAAGCGAGACTTGGTTTTGACCCGACCCGACAACTCTGCATCAGAGGGGCGGGTCCCCGACGATCGGGAGTTTTAGTAGATCGTGCGGTCGATGATCGCATCCAACGAGGGGCGTTTACCGAGCAAGGATCTGCCCGATTTGGGACGGGTACGTTCTATGGAAAATGCTCGCTGCACCGCTCATACTCTGGCTACCCAATCAAACACGATCTGGTTCGTTCGTTGTTTGCCAACTCCAACTATTGACAAGAGGCCTGTCAGTTCAGTTAATAATAATTTGACCCATCGTCAGGCTACGACCTTGGGCGTGGACTTTATTTAGATCGAACTAGAGTCCATTATCGAACACTACAAGTTCAAATTCTGGACGAATCGCGACATATAAAGGGATGAAATTCGAGTGATTCATTCTCATGCAAGCGAGTGCTTCGATGTTGAAGACAGCGAGCTTTCAAAACGTTTTAGTCCACTTACGAGGTCACGTAGTTTGTCCGAAGAGTCGAGAGTCAGTTATCCGTTCCAACATCAATCTAGTTAATCAAACCAAGTTCCACATTTCAAGCATCGATATGACCAAGGCTTTGGTTCTGGGAGTCTATCAGTCAGCTGGTGAATCCGCCGCTTCGACTGGCGTGACAACATTCACTCAAGGCGCCAACCACTTCGATGGACAAATCAAGGGCAAGCTAAAGGATTTAGTTGCAAGATTTGGGCCCAACAAAAAAGGCAAAGCCAAGCTCTTCTACGACCTTCACGCTGACTATCCAGTTGTATCGGTTGTTGGACTTGGTTCGCCAGAAGCAGGGCACAATGAAGCTGAGGACCTCGACGAAAGGCGCGAGAATGTTAGAACTTCTATGGCTATTGGTGCCAAATCCGTGCGCGATGAAGCTGGCGTAGACGAGGTCCATATTGATGCATGTGGTGACCCCGAAGCGTCCGCTGAGGGTGCTCACCTGGCTCTCTGGTACTTTGATGAGCTCAAGTCAGAGAAGTACAAGAAGAAGGTTGTCAAAGTTAGTCTATACAAGGCTGGTAACTCATCTGATGAGGAGTTATACGAACGGGGAGAGACTCTCGCCAAGGCCCAGAATATCTGCCGTCGCCTTGCTGAGATGCCTGCAAACTTAATGACGCCAACGATATTCTCCAAGACAGCTGAGGATCTCTTTAAAAACTTCCCCAATGTGAAGGTTATTGTTCATGATAAGGAATGGGCGGAAAAGAAGAAGATGGGGTCGTTTTTGAGCGTTGCAAAGGGTTCGATCGAACCACCCAAATTTCTCGAAATCCATTACAACAACAAGCCTGATTCCAAGCCTTTTGTTTTGGTTGGAAAAGGTATCTGCTTTGACAGTGGTGGAATCTCCCTAAAACCCGCCTTGAACATGGATAAGATGCGCTATGATATGGGAGGAGCTGCTAATGTTGTGTCGACCACATACGCCCTTGCAGCTCTCGAGGCGAAAGTGAACGTGATTGCCTTGGCCCCACTCTGCGAAAATATGCCCAGTGGTTCTGCTAACAAGCCAGGAGATGTGGTTGTTGCCATGAACGGAAAGTCAATACAAATCGATAATACTGATGCCGAAGGTCGTTTGATTCTAGCTGATGGACTCTGCTACGCGCACGAGTTTGAGCCACAAGCAATCCTCGACATAGCGACCCTCACCGGAGCAATGGGCATCTCTCTCGGGGCTGCGGCAACAGGTGTTTTTACAAGGTCAACAAAACTGTTTGAGGAGTTACGCAATGCTGGAATGCACACTGGCGATCGAGTTTGGAGATTACCACTGTACTCGCTCTACAAAACCCAAGTCACTGAATCCCAACTTGCAGATTGTCAGAATATCAGTAAAGTTGGTAGCCAGGGTGGTTCATGCACGGCTGCTGCTTTCCTAAGCGAGTTTGTCAAATGTCCGCAATGGCTGCACTTGGATATTGCTGGAGTTATGGAAAGCAAGGACGAATTTCCCTATTACAGCAAAGGCATGAGTGGTCGACCTGTTCGAACCCTCTTCTATTTTCTCAACAATTTCTTCAAGCAAAACTGAATGAACTGATCGCCTATACTTTATTTGATAAGATCAGGGTTGTAGCACTTTAAGACTATTACAAATCCGCCGACTGAATAAAGTACTAGAGTCCACCACTGAAGGTCTGGTCGAACGATGAGTCTATGCAGCGTTGATGATCGAAATTTTTTGACAGCATTTTGTCGAGGGATCAACCGAATGTGGGAAATCTATTTCCGAAGGGACTGTTGTTTGGTCCAAAAGGAAAGTTGTTCGGTCCAAATGGAAAGTTGTTTCCGAACATTTGCGGGCCCGGCTGGGCAACTTGATAGGAGGTGTAAGGGTTGTATGGTGGGTATACATAGGGACTTTGGGTTGGAACACCAAAAGCACCAGCAGAATTCTGCAGGTACTGTCCATAAGGCTGACTGTGAACTTGATGTCCACGATTGAATGGGAAACCAGGGCCTTTGAGATTCGCGCACAGGTTAGCTATTGATCAGGTTGTCTTGAATTCGTCAATAAATCATCTAGTTGATGATACTAACCAAATATGTTCTGCATATTTTGCTGCATGTTTTGCATGCTCTGTTGAAGATTCTGTTGCATATTTTGCATATTCTGCTTGAACTGTTGCTCAGCTTGTTGGGCCTCAGCTTTCAATTGCCGTATTAACTCTTGTTCGCCTGATTTCAAGCAATTGGATGGTTTCATTTGCACGAAACCGTTGGAGTATACATATGTGACCACATCGCTATTGACGAATATCCTCACCATGTTTTCTGGCAAGTCCGGCTTACTGACGGAAAAGTTGTTGTCGTCGTTCTTGCTAATTGAGAAGCCGTTATTCTGGAAGGTAGAGAAGTTGATGTTGTGTCCAGAGTTCGAATACAGTTGAGTTCCGGTGAGCGAAAATCTCGATGAACTGTAACGCGACTGGCCATTCAGAGCTAGAGCCGGTTGATTTCCAGCTGCGAGCGACTCTAGCTCAGCTCTGGTTCTGGCAATTAGAGATCGTTCGTCTGGAGTGAAACCAACGACCTCTCTCGTACTCATTTGACAGGTTGGTGAAAATATGATCGCCTTATTTCCGTTGATTGAAACCCTAAAAGATGCAGGTATGAGTTTTAGCGAATGAGAGTTGAGATGCTGACCAGTCTAGTCAATAGTTGCGCTTGAGTTAGGAAGCTTACGTTTTCCAATCGCTTTGTAGAAGGTTCGGTGAAGAGATGGCATAATTGTTCGGGCTAGTGTCAATCAGATGGGCACCATTGAGCTCTTGGTGTCTGATTTCCGTTTGCCAAGCCCCTAGTTTGATTTGAGGCGATTCGAAAATGGTTAGTGTGATCCGAACTTGACTGATATCCGAACATGACAGGTTCGGTTAATGAGAGTTTGGAAATACCTTACCTACAAGGCTGAGGGCAGATAGTAGAACAAGCAGAGCCTCGAACATATTGATCAATTGCTTAGAGGAGCGAGAAACTTCTACTTCGAGTCGAATTCTAGCTGAAGGTGTCGCGCGCTTGTAATGTGAATACCTGCTCGGCCCTCCTCCCTCGCCAGGCCTTCATGGAGAGTTTCATGAATACATACGGAAAGACGTATGAGCACGAAGCATGACAAACTTTTTATTGGTGGTGCTAAATTTAGTGTTCGAAGCTTAAATTTCGCCCTAGTCAGTGCTGTCACTTTCAACCGGGATGACGCTGATTAAACAGACGAAGGTCGCGACATAACTCACTGCTTGCTGGGCCACCTGTAGGGCAGTTTGAGAGGCTTGTCACTCTCAGGTAACTCGACAGATGGCGAGACAGCCATCAGTATTCGGCAGCCGCCATGAGGGAACGGGGCAGGGCTAGAAAGGTCGGAGCATCCATGAGGCAGGTGAATCATGACAAGCGAATGAGAGAGTGCTTCAAAGTGAAAGCTGCACTCGTTCGGACATCGAAAGCGAGTTGATCCAGCGAACGAACTTCAGGAAGAGCTTGTTGAACATAAAACAATCAAATCAATCATCGTTACCAAGTATGTGGGCAGAAGACTCATCAGAACAAGACAAAGAATAGACGAAGAAACCAAGGCTGCTTAAGAATCATTGCTAATCACTCGTAATCGTCTAAAGCTACAAACTTTATTCGCTCCAAAGTGCTCAGGTAAGTGGATACCCCTATATTTGTATTCTAAACTGATGAATACTGAGATTCCAGCTCGTCTCTGGCATCGAAAAGGAGCATTACTGCATATCGTCTGACCTCGAGATCAACGAATCTTTATCGGCAGCATGCAAGAAATCGGCAACACTAGGTCCTACTAGACAGACGATAGAGCCTAGAGTTATGCAAACTTGGATGCGGCTATTCCAGTTCTTATGATTTGTTTGGCATCATGCAAAAGTGAGTCACTGGGCGGCGATTCACGCGCAATCAGGAGTTTGCGGGACCTATTGAATATACTTTATGACCATCGATTCTGGTCTCAGAGGAGAAGGCTCAAAATTGCCTGCTAAGAAACGTGGTGATCTAATTGCCTATCGTTTCCGTCTCGATCTAGCTGGCGGCTAGTGTCATGGATGTGGTTCGGTAGCTGTAGTGTCCAGATCGGGCCAGTCAAGCAGCTCGAGCAACCTTCCAGACAATGCCAATCCATTTCCGCACGATAAAGGTGAATTCACATTCAGACTTATCTATCAGCAGCGCAGGTGGACGGCAGGCTACAGTGTGTGTGAGGGAGTTAGGAGAAGGTTTCAGGTTTGTGTTGGGTCAGTTTGCTCCAAAGCAAGTGGCGAGCGGCTATTACAAACTTTAAGAACATGGCACGCAACCAAAGTATCCATCCAGTCTGTTCCAATTTGCTCGTCTGTGTCGCACAAGTTGCGTGCCCACCAAGCTCAACTGTTTGGCGACCAGACGGAAATGGCCGGCCGGCCAGGCCAACGGTTATGTGGTGACGGTTGCGACGATTAGCGATGCTATTTTCGCCTCCTTGCAGAGCGTGTCGGATTCATTTGGAGGTATCGCACGCAGTGCCTACAATCAAATCCGCCAACGCTGATGCCGCTTCCGCCAACTCGCCGGCCAGCTCGTCAGCTGTTCAGCCCCAGGTTTGAGCCTAAAGAGGCGGCTTGTCCGCTGGCTGACCCATTGTTGTGGCTGCTATCTTATACAACCAGCTTAGGCTCGCCTAGCCAACTGCAACTGCTGTATCGAATTGGGCCGAGCAGGGCGGATTCTCTTGGGTTTGGATGCGTCAGCGGCAGGTAGGTTCAGTTTACTGGGCTAACGCGCCAAAGCCGCCGCCGCCGGCTAAGTCGGCAGAGTTCACGT
>Ga0268249_1000253_pt1 | contig 32665 bp, 21 predicted proteins | sample AgamicAtPe_FD_200257 | JGI IMG/M metagenome (GOLD analysis project Ga0268249, IMG submission 200257) | Agave microbial communities from Guanajuato, Mexico - At.P.e (v2) (version 3) | ecosystem: Host-associated > Plants > Phyllosphere > Phylloplane/Leaf | place: Guanajuato, Mexico | collected... | reverse complement strand
GCCACTCGGCCATCCGTCAGCGGGCGCGGGATTCGCGCACAATGGGGCCGCTTGTGTTTTCATCACCATCGGCGGCTCAAATGCTCGATGCTCGACGCTTGATGCTCGACGCTTGATGCTCGACGCTAGATGCTCGATGCTCGATGGGCCAGCCGCAGAGGTGGAGCGAGCGCTTGTGCGAGTGTTGCTGGCAGTGGGATTATTATTATTATTATTTATTGGCCAATGTTTTCCTCCCATTCGCAACGCCTCTCGTCGGGCGCAACTGTTAGGCTCGAGGGTAGAGACTTGGCCGCCTCTCGCGCTGAAACCGCAAAATCAGCATCTCAAGCGGGCGCCCAATTCAAATTGGGGCCGCCGCTCAAGGGTGAAAGCCCACAAAGTGGCCTCCAAGACCAAGAGAGTTGCTGCAGTAGTTTCCTAGAATTGCAAATGCGTCCGATTGTTGATTTGCCGCAGCCGCCGCCGCCGCCGCCGAGCGCAATGTTTGGCCGCCCAGTTTGTTGGCCGACCTTAGGGCCTCTCGAGCCGATTGATTGGCGCCCACTGTGCGCTCTCGCTCAAGTATTGGCGGCCGATTCAAATTTCTTTCGTTGTCATGGTTGGTATTCATGAGCTTTGGAGGGCTTTGCCAGTTTGAGCGAGGGCCTCCCATTTGCCCCTCCACTCTCCGCCACCCTCAAAAGGCCGCCCTCTACCTGGAAAAGGCCAGTTTTGGGAGTGAGACAGGTTGTTGTCGTTGTTGTTGTCTTGGAGGCGCCAATTCAATGGGGAAATCATGCTAATAATGAGCCGCCGGCCAGCTGAGAGCCGCCAAACGCAAGAGCAAGGGCGCGCAAAACTGACACGACTCCATTTGGTTTGCACACTTTTCAACCGACTGAACCCTAATGATCCACTTTGCAAACTCTACGCTCAAATTCTGGCGCACCAATTTCAAGCGCGAGAGTCGTTTGCCTCGCGCGCGTTTAGATTCAATTTTGCACTCCCTTGAGCAGTCAATTTAAAAGGCCAGTCAATTTATTACGCCGATCGTGCATACTGACGGCCGACGCCTCAAAGCGGGCCACTGGTTGGCTCCAAGCCTCTCCCAATTTGCCGCCACGAGTTGGAGAGGAGAGAGATACAAACGTCTGTCTCGCTCTCGAACCGTCTACCTGAGTTGGTATTGGAGTTCGAGTTTCAAGTTGCGCGCTCACGTTCGAGCTGGGGTCGCAAACGGCGCTAGGCGCGCGCCTTAGAGTTGCATGCAAATTTGATTACTAATTTGAGCCAGCAAAAGGGCGCAAGATGTTGGCGGATTCAAGGCAAGGGAGTTTTGCATGCTAACACGCGGGCGGCGCCGCCATTGAACTGGGAGCTAATTCGCGCAACCCAATGGGCGCCCCCGAACACGAGCGATCCCCAATCTGCTGACCCCTCGGCCGGCGCCCACTTGCTTCCGAGGGGAGGGCGGCGGCGCATGCGCCCAACAATCCTACGCGCCCCCGACAACCAAGCAAGCGGGGCAACCAAAGCGACCAGCGAGCAAGTCTGCGCGGCGCCGCACCCCGTTTGCCTCTTTCCGGTTTGCTTGAAGCCGGCGCTCGACTGTGAGGCTCCAGTCGGCGGCTGACGAGATGGGGATTGGCAAGTTTTGGGTTGTTGATTGGGGGCGAGAGGCCTGGTCGAGTGGTTTAAGCTCAACAAACACTTGGCTTGCCCCCAAACTCGAGTGTTAGCAAGTGGAAGCGAGCGAGCGAGCTTGGCGAGCCCAACGCAAAGGATCTCGCTAGGGATGCCATTCGGAGAGGAGCTCGCCCGGGTTGCATCTGCTTGCGAGCGGATCGAGCACGACCGACTTGGACAGTAGAGTGTCGCCACCTCCAGTCGACCGAGCGGCGACCAGAGGAGCAGAGAGAGATGTAGTGTTGTTGTTGCTATTGTTGTTGCTTGTTGAGTTTGTAGGTTAATTTTGAGCAGAGTAAACTTCGGCCAATGAACCTGGCGACAAGATAGACAATCAGGCAGAGATGGGCGATTTGCGCAAGCTTGCCCAGGCCATGTGCTCAATGGACCTGGCCGAATCCCATTGGACGCAGGTGAGTCCGGATCAAACAAGCAAACGAGAGCTCCTTTGGCCTTTTCGCGCATCAAATTAACCTCATTAGCCCCAATAACAGGAGCTGCCCCGGCTTCCGGTGCCAGATTTGTGGCTCACGACGAGCAAATATTTGGCCTCTTTGAGGGCCGTTTTAGCGCCAACTGGGAGCTCAAATGCGGAAGCTGGGAAACATGAGCGCGCTTTCAAGCTGACGAGCGAGCAGATTGAGGCCAATAGGATCCAATTTGAGCGCACAGATGAGCTTGTTAAACAGTTTATGTTGAACGAGGGGCCCCAATTGCAACGTGACCTGAAGGAGCACGCAAACAAGTGCCAGAATTGGGTGAGTAGTTTTGAATTTGAATTTCAGCGTCTTGCCAAACGTTCAACCCGCTGCTTGCTAGCGGCAAACCCGAATGTCGGCCGGGCGAGCGGCAAACATTTCGAAAGCCACAAAGAGCAATTGGTCGTAAATCAAGCCTTAATTGCAAGCGCAAGCAGCAACAACAACAACAACAACAGCAAAACTGGGAGGCTCATCCAAGTGTTCGGTTGGTTTAATTTATTCCGAGCTAAAGCTCGCCGACCTCTACCTGCGCGCGGCGCTCGCAAAACTGAACTGGCCAGCGGGCTGATTGATTGGCCGCTAGCTCGATAGTTTGGGCTGGCAAATGGAGCAAAGGAGGGCACTCGATTTGGTTAGTTTCGCGGCCCAAACCTGGCGGCTATAAATCAATCGGCGGCTTGATCATTAATCTTGACGCATTGGCGAGCGCCTGTCTGTATTGTGGGCCAGCCGGCCAGCAGATACTGCAGACAAACCCAGCTCGCGCTCCAAACCAAGCCGGCCGCCAGCCTTGATGTGGTGGTTGGTTGTTAAATTTCAAGTGCTGCCTCCTCAAGCCGGAGGGCCCCTCTGCTCGCTGGCGCAGGGCAACCGAAATAACAAGCAAGTAATGACGGGCGCGAGTTGGGCCGGAAGGAGGAGGGAGAGCCGGCGGCTCGGCGGCGGCGCTGCCAGATGGACAAGTTGCGTGAGCCAATCGATTGTGATGCGCCAGTCTTGAGTTTGGTTTGGGGCCCCTTACGTGCCGGCCGCGGGCTGCCTAGCTCGGCTAATCAAGTGGGCCGAGTTTGGCTGGAGATTAAACAAGCGGCGGCCGGATTATCCCTGGCGGCCGCGCGCGCCCCTCCGCATGGCGCGGATCAGCTGTTCGGGCGCCAGCGAGCAGGTCGGCGCTAGGCGCCCGACTGGAGCGAGCGGGCTGCCAAATGGGCGCTCGTTTGCACGTACTCCAGGCGCTCGCAAGCCGGCCAAACGGACACCTCCAGCCGGCAAGGCGGCTCAATGAATCATTCATTGATCGGCGCTGATTGGGAGGCGCCGGCCGCCCGAGAGCACGCACAAAGCAGCGCCCGCCGCCTTTGAGCCTCCGTCGGCGCCCTCCAACCAAAATCGTTCAAAACCAGCCGCCAGCCCTGTCCTGTCCTGTCCTGTCCTGTCCTGTCCTAGCCTGGCCTGTTCTGTTCGTGACGAGATAGACAATTCAACGCTGTCTTTGAGGCCCAGGAGGAGGAGGAGGCTCGCCTGGCTGCCGCTGCCGGCGCCGCGGGGACGTGACGAGAAATTGGAATTGAAATTGGAAATTTTGGAGCTCCAATCCAGTTGCACTTGGCCACCATTGTCTTGCTCCACATCCACTCGCATCCTCGCCCTGGCCCAGTGGAAGCGAAACAAATTGGCCCCCACTCGCCGCTCCCAGATAGCGGCAGTTGCGCGTCCATTGCGATGGAATCCGCATTGAAATGGGTGAGCAGATTGCCGCTCCACTCAAACCCATGGGCTTGCCTCCCGTCGAGAGCTCTTGGTTAAGGTTTTGGTTTCACGGGTTTGGGGCTGGTTGCAAGCGAGGGCGCACCTGCGCTAACTGACCTCGACAAGAGACAGGCGATGATTGGTTGGTCGCCTAATCGGTAGCCGCTGGTCCAGCTTGAGCCGGTCAACCGATTGCTCGCGGTTAGTTTAACTGCCTGCCTCTCCCAACAACCGGGCGGCGGCCAAGTGAGGCGTGAGATCCGCTTCCACTAGTTTCGGCCGGATATTCAATTGAGCAAATATTTGAACCCCGCTCGTGCGTTACGTTTGTCGGCTCGATTCGAGCGCTCGCTGGGCCGGGCGCGCCTATAGGCTCGCGCCTAGCTCGCTTATAGATGCGCCGCAAGCAGCCAGCGCCAAGCTAACCCCCAAATGTGTGTCCCGCCCCCTTCAAACCAAAACCGCGAAAACAGGCAACCGACTTCTGGCTGCAGGACATGTACCTGTCAAATCCGCTTCCGCTTCCCGTAAACTCAAACCCCTTTTTCCTCTTCCCTCGGCAACAATTCGCGAGCTCGGACGCGATGCTCATGTTTGCCACTCGGGTTATTCAATTCTCGGTTGACTTTAAATTCCGCATTGACCAGTAAGTAGATGGTTTGCTTTAAAGAGGTCCACTTTTCCAAGCAAATCCCTCAAATTCCTCTAACCAAATTCAATCCCAGACAAACTCTCAAGCAAGACTTTGGCTCAGGACATGGGAAGGGCAAGCCACTTTGCATGGAAACGTACAAGAACTTCTTCCATTCCTACCGAATGCCGCACGAGGATATGGACAGACTCTTGCCGCAGAGCCGCCGCTCCAACCACATTGTTGTTGCAAGTTGCAACCAGTTTTACGTCCTGAGATTGGGCCAGGATCCATTGGAAAATCCGTATAGAAAGGATGCGAGCAGCCAGCTAAACGAGAGCAGCATCTTCGATCAACTGTTGCGTATCTATCGAAGCTCTCGGGAGCGAGCAAAACGCGAACTCTTGGCAAACGGAGACTCGTCCACCAAAACACCCAAGGTTGGCTTGTTTACGAGCGAAAATCGTAAAACTTGGGCAAGATTACATAAGAAACTAAGCCACTGCAATGGGAACATGGAGCTTGGAGGCAAGCAAACTTCGTTTCAAAGTAGCCGGAGCGGCTCCAGCTCTCCAAACACAAACACTGAATCGCTGCGACTAATCGAGGACTGTCTCTTTGTAATGTGTCTCGACTCTCTCGTTAGCCCGACAAATGGCGCTTGTCCACCTGGGAGACCAGAGCCGAGCTATGACCCGGAGACGGACGCGGACGCTGCAAGCATAATACTAACTGGCGGCGGGAGCCACAAGTTCACCGCAAACCGTTGGTTTGACAAATTCTTGCAGATAATTGTTGGTCGCGACGGAGTTTGCGGCATAAATATCGAGCACTCAGCCTCCGAGGGAATCACGGTGCTAAGATTTCTGGAGGAGTTTTTGCAATTCATCCGCTCAAACTCGATCCAAAAATTGGACACAACAGCAAAAAGGTTTACTGAGGAAAACTCCAATCCAACAATCAATCACCAATCAACGTTTAGCTACAATCAAAAGGTTATACCTGCCTCAGATTCAATAACGTCGCCCGCCTACCGGGAGCCAAAGTCTCCAAGCGCACTGCTGCAGGAGAGCGACAAGATAACTCCCTTGATGTGGATCATCGATGACGAACTCCATGAGGCCATTCGGGAGGCGGAAATTAGAGCTGACAAGCTGGTAGAGAATTTCTCCCTTCACATTCTAAAGTTTGTTCACTTTGGTAGAAAGTTTATCAAGAGCCAGAGTCTATCGCCCGATGCATTTGTGCAACTTGCGCTCCAATATACTTTCTTCAAGTTGCATGGCTACCTAGTGTCCACCTACGAGAGTGCCTCGTTGCGCCAATTTCGCTTAGGTCGAGTCGACAATATTCGAGCAAATACCTGTGAAGCCTACGCTTGGATCCAGACCATGTTGGCCTGCAAAGAGAGGGCCGGTTTGCAAAGGTGGAGCGGGGCTGAGGAGTCCTTTGCTAGGGCAATCACAAAACAGGTTGAAATCCTCAAGTACACAATCGTTGGCGGCGGACCAGACAATCACCTGCTGGCTCTCAGGCAGCTGGCGAAGATTCGTTATGACGATGAACTTCCGCAAATGTTCCTTGATCCCTCCTACAGGGAATTCCTCAACTTTCGCCTCTCAACCTCACAGTTGCCCAACGAGTCCGGCATAACAGTTGGCTATGGAGCGGTGACGCCAGATGGCTACGGCTGCTCCTACAACCCATGCGAGGATCGCGTAATATTCTGTGTCAGCTCCTTCGCCGATTGCCCAACAACAAGCTCGTCCAAGTTCGCGGCGACTCTCCAGGAAAGCTTGCTCGAGATGCAAGAGCTTTGCCTAGCTCGCGCTGGCGCCCAGCAAACCTGCCGATAATTTGTTATTTACTTGCAACCAGGACCGCACAGGCATCAAGAGTGCAATAGTTACGATCAGATCCAACGCGGATCTCCGAGTTTGATCCACGAGCTCCAAGCACTTCGAGACAAGTTTTGTCGACGATGCTAGCTTGATCAATTGACATCATTGATACGCGTTACCTGATCTGAAAACTCACGCCCACTCAAAAAGTTGTGAATTTGTCCGATCGCGGGCGGCAATCAGGCTCTCGTTCGAACCCCTCGAACGAGCACCTCCAGCCGCCCAAAATCGTACATCTCATTGTTATCGTCGAGATCTGTAATGGTAGAGATCTTCGAACTGTTATTCATGTAGCTTGTTCAATCAAAGACTCACTCATATAGCATCTATTAAAGTAGTTAGTTCGACAAGTCGGCATCGTTGCTTGAAATTTATGCTTCAAACGATAAACCGCAACTCCGGTACATATGATACACATTGATCAGATATAGATCCCTGCAGTTGTAGTTCTCGGGAAAGTTCAGTTAATCTGAATTTGGGTCCAATTGGTCAGTCAAGGAAGCCAGGAACAGATATAATCCTCCTATTAAGCCTGTTGTCGAGCGTAGTTTTTCGATTTCTCCCGCCAAAATCAGTCGCACAGCCTACAGCGAAGCTCCTCGCGCAGCCTCGCTAGTGTTTGTCCTTGTGCTGCGGACGGGCCAATAATTTTTGGAAACACTTCATCTCATCTGATGACTTAGGCCTATTTGGGATCAGGCTACCCCGTCTTGAGTCAAACATTTATCTATACGCTGAGGTCAGACCTCTCTCACCAAACATGTCGGCCCTGTCGCGATTCGGATCTAGAGTGGCCAAGCCGTCCGCGTATTATTACCACGCCAGGTTCATGGCCACGGCAAATACCGCTACAGACTACATACAGGGGCTATTCGTAGAGAAAATCCGAGAGTTCAAGTCGGCGGATAAAGGTCTTGATGCTGCACATCAAAAAGCCTTGTCAGAGGAGTTGCAACGTCTCAAGCGAGCGTTCAAGGTCGAGGATGAGGCTAGATTGGCTCAAATCGAACTCAAGTTCCCTCATGAGCATGATATTTCACTTCGAAGCTTGGATGAGGATAAAGAGCACCGAGAGAAAGCCTTATCAGGCCAGTTGGTCAGGCATGATACGAGATCATCGCCCATCCTGGACAAAGTTCCTGAAGAAGTTCACGTTGAGTTTCATATGCCCCCTCACAACAAGCCAGATTTTAAGGATCGATTGGATTGGGTTGGCCGGCCACAGCCGCCAGCTATAGAGGAGGAACGACCCGATTACGAACGCCCCAATTTCGATCCCGTTACTCCGGATCTGCTAGAAAGAGAACTTCTGGTTAGATTTGGGCCTAAAATGCCCACCATTGATGACGATAAATCTCCCGAGCGGGATACCGTCAACTTTCCTCGGTTAAAACCCAATTTGGACACGCCACCCACTCGGCACCATTTTATTCCCGAAAGCTGGTTTCGTTTTTTCTACCCCAAAACTGGAGTCACTGGGCCGTACACACTTGTAGCCACACTAGGCACATTCTTGATGTCAAAAGAATGGATTGTTGTCGAACAAGAGTTTCATACTGCTCTCTCAATGACCTTAATCTTTACCTATGCTACAATCAAATTCGGTCCTAAAATTTCGGAATATTGTAGAAAAGGAGTCCAAAAGGATGTAGATGCTTGGGATAACTGGACAAACGGCTACATAAAGGTTCTCGATCAGCTACACGACCATTACAAGGGCGAGCTCAGCAAAGGGGATATGTTTCAACATCTTTATGATATTCGGCGCAAAGATGTTGAAATGCAGCTACACTGCGAGCATAGAACAAGATTAATGAAAGTTTACGAGGATACAAGGAGACGTCTAAATTATCTAGTGGCAGTAGCTGACTCACAGCGCCAAATCGCACATAAAAACATGGTCAACTGGGTGATATCCAACGTGATGTCATCGATCGGCCCCAAGCAGGAGGCGGAAGTTTTGGACAATTGTATCGCAAACCTCAAACTATTGGCGCGTAAGAACGCTAACGTTGTTTGAGCTAATCCGTTATATTATATGTCGAGTCAATTCGCAAAGGTGTCTTCATTATTTGCTAGAATTAAACAATCAATTAGGCGGAATTCGTGGCCGATTTTGTTGATTTACGTATTCCTCGAGTAAAGATCTTATTGCTTTAGCTGTGTCCACTTGATATCTAATTGCTGATAGGTATTGATTGTAGCTAACTGGACTGTTAGGCTCGATGGGCTCAGCCCTGGAATCAAGATTATCGCATTTCATATTGGATACTGATATTGGCAGATTTTGTAGACTAGCTTTTCCGAGTTGAAGGCATTCTTGAATGGTCCTGAGGTTGAGCTCGATCATGTTACAGGAGCTGAGAAAATCTTCCAACATTATCTCGAACTTGGGAGGTGGCGGTGTAAGATTGTCACACCTTGCCCCGCTATCTATTTGGCTGTTTCTTTCGATCAGTTCAGCCGAAGCGGACATCAAATTTTTGAGCTGCTCTTTGAGATTCTGGAGATTGGTGTTGAGCTTCCCCACATCCATTGTTTGATCTTTGTATAATGGTATTCGATGCAAACCAAACACGTAATCCGTTCGATAATGTTCGATCCGATTTATTGGATCAGTTCGAGAGACCAAAAGGAGATGTAATCGTAGAGATGGTCATAATTTTGCGCCAGATCTGCGACGAGAAAACTTTCATTCCCGGCGCGTGTTGGGCAAAGCACAGAGAGCTTTTGCCCAGCTGATATTTAACCCTCGCCGATGTCGTTCAGTTTTGCGATTGGTTTGCGCTCGATAATGCAAAATAGGCTTCCTGACAACACTAACCCAACCAAAATGAATAGGAGTGCAACACCTACAGCCAATCCGATTGCAAGCGTATGCCCCTTGATTAGCGCCTTCATCTTATCGTAACAGCCCTGGACGAATAGGATGCGAGATTTATGGTTAGAGGCAGAGTAAATTTGGGAAATTGTGCCTAAGCTTGGCCTGGCTCTAGATTTACCTCAAAGTATGTGTCCTCTTTTTTGGGTTGCCGTCCTTGGCAAGCTCGTTTGATTTGATCATCCTCATGGCTTCGGCAGCAACTTTCCGGCACCAGTGGGCCATCAGTCGTGTTGAATCTCGGTGACTCTCGAGGCCAAGACTCGGGTCCTCTAGTATCCTTGGTGGCGACTCCACAGCATTCAAACTAGTTCTTGGTATTAGAGAGTTGGTTCACTTTGCAAGCTCAACCTCACTCTTCAAATATCTAATACTTACGTTTACTTGCATTGAATCCCAGGCTTCAGTAACGCGCGAGTCGTTGCCGTACAATCTCATGCTACTATGCATCTCTCTTTGCAGCCGATCATCTAGTTCAGCTCGGAAAATGAAACAGATTGATCCTGTTGTGAGTATGACGGCCAAGAGAGCAAGTAGGATGACAAAATAAGTCTTCAGCATTAGCTTAACCTCCTTATAGGCGCCCAAACTGCCAAGCAGTGATATGAATGCCACTATTGATCCTGTTATGATCAACAAAACCGCCGACGCAACGTAGAGATTTATGCCGAGCAATCGTTCCATGAAAGAACGATCGGAGACGGTCCATATTCCGAGTGCAAGCACGAGAGCGCCACTCAACTAGGCGCCGGAAGCGGAAGATCGTTAGCTGAGAGGGTTTGAATGGTTTTGGTCATTGTTGGTCGTTCACTTACAAATATAATTGAATTTGCTACCAACAGCGAGTACTTGATACCTTTGCCGTAGCACTCAACCATGATCCGCTTGATAAACGAGATTCTGCTTTCAAGTTGAAGACGTTTATTGTTATTAATTGCTGAGAGGAAGTTGCATAAATGAAGACAAGAGCCCAATTCAAACTGTGCTGATGAATGGCTTGCTGATCTCGTGATGCGCAGGCCTTAAACCGACCAACGTCCAGGCCATCTGCACGCAAGTAAGTAAACAACCCGCAGGTTTGCAAGCAGGCGGAAGGGGCACCTATCGTTCAGCTGGACGGATGGAAGGGGACAGGGACAGGGGTGGAGCATTCATGCAGTACAAATTAAGCAAGGTGCTGCTGTCGCTGGCGCCCGTACGCGCGGCTCTTCTGGGAGGCGCGTGGACCATCTAACAGGTAACCTGGCAACAGCTGATAGGGACCGAAAGCCTAATTCAAATTGCGAGCCCCAGCTGATGATGAGAGGAGAGGCGAGTAGCCAACAACTGGAGCTGGGCTAGTGTGCTAAACCTTTGGAGCTGTCGTGGGCGGTCACTCAACTCTGGGTGGTGTGATGCCATTAGGCCAATAGCTTTTGCTCCCATAACAAAACCGCCTCAGCTCACCTCTCCCATCGATTGGACTAAAAATAGGGCGTATTTGCTGAATTTGTGGGACACAATGGAACGAGTCTGTAGGCCCCAATGACGCAACTAACGTGAGAGAGTTGGCGCAATAGAGGGATAGACGCTCGCTAGATGACGGATCCAAAAATAATCTAAATCTGGCCTGAATAATGTAATCTGGAACGAGACAGTTGAGGTGACCTATCTGCAATTTGGATGGTTTGCGATGAATTTTCTCATTTAATTTGCGAACAACTTTTACTGGTTATGTCGGCGGCAGATTTGCTGCTCTTAATTTAGCCCGGCAGTTACATTAGCCAAGTCGTTTCTAGGCATTTGCATTTTTACCTATCTGGACGATCGAGGGGTTTGCCATCAATAGATGGAATATTTGAATATATCTAGAATCGCTGCCATTCTTGCGCTCCGCTTGCTTTGTAAGGCCTTCAGCTCCTCATAGGCTCTCAGCTCGTCCTCCAACTCTAGCAATTCCTCCTCAGTTGGCCCACGATCAATGGCTCCAACCGGAACAAGCAAGTCATCGCCCTCGTCGCCCTCCTCCTCATCGTCATCGTCATCGTCGTAAGAGATGCGATTGCTGGCCAGCTCGTCCTCGTCACAACAAACATCAACACCCTCCTCTTCCTTCTCCTCCTCATCGTCTAGCTTGATTGGCGACAAGTTATCGCGTGAGCCTAATCCAGTGCTCGAGTTTGGTCTCCTCGTTGCGTTGGGGCTGCTATAATGCAAGATAATGCTTGAATTGTACCTACTGTAGTGTCCACTGCCGCCCCTGCCACCTGGCGAGTAGCTTCCAGATCGGCGGTTGCTCTTGTAACCAGGATGGTTGTTGTTCGCACTTGCTAATGTTGACCGTTTTGAGTGATGACGAGCTCGGTTCCTATCGCGGCCCTTTGGCAGATGCTGGTCGGCTAACTTGATAATCTTCTCCTCGCCGGGCCCTTGATCTAAAATTTCAACAACATTTGGCGAAATCGACTCGAACAGGTCAATCAGCTTTGAGAAGCCAAAGATGGAGACCTTACATTGGCGATTGAAATAGTAATGATAATTTGGTATAAACTTGCTAAACGGAACCGAATGATCGGGCTCCATGTTGGACAATAGCTCAATTACATCCCAAACAAAATACTTCGTCCTTTTGATCTCCTTGTCGCTTCGTTCTCGTTTTGGAATCTCAAACCAAGCGTCTGGATATTGTTCAGTTATATAGGGTTTGTTGTTGTTCGCTTGTTCGCCGCTCGAGGCAACAGGTTGATGGCTGGTGTTAGTCGCATTATCAGCACACTGTGGGCCAACAAAGAGGGGACCCTCAATTGGGTGCTCGCAAAACTCTCTCTTGATTGGCATTATGTTGATCGTTCCCTCCCAAATTTCTGCCAAAAGGACGTTAATGTTATTTGTTCCATAATCTTCAACTCTAAACGCTCTACCCAAAACTTGCTCGTAGGCTTTAGCGAATTGGCTTAACTTCAACTTTTTACCTGGCTGACTCTTGACAACCTTTATTAGGTCGCTAGCAAATCGTTTAATTTGTTCCCTATGTGTAAGGGTGATGTAACGGTTTGTTCCATCACCTATTATCTGTACAACGTGCGGAATCGACTCCAAGAGCTCGATTAATTTTGTATAACCAAATTGGTAGACGCAACATTGGCGCCCATAGTGATTGTGATAGGCTGGCACAAATTTGGAAAAGGGAATAACACAATTTGGTTTAGACCTTAGTAAATTTCTAACCTCTCGACAAAAGATCGATAGACTATCGGACTGGTTCTTGCTATCGTCTTCGCCTGACTGCGACATCCTGTACAATGGTGAACTTGGAACAGTGAACAAGTTGGCCAGTGGTCTCCTATTTAGGTGTCGCTTCCTCTCTTTCTCTCTCTTTCCTTCATTAAATAGGTGCTATCGAGCGCAACAAACAGACGTCCGAGACCAAGTTGGTCACATATGCTCGTAGATTAGTCCCAGCTCAACATGTTGCGAGCGCGAGCTATCGGCCAGGACGCGCAAGGTGCGTTTGGGATTGCCGACGAGGAGCAGCGACCACGAGAGCTTCTTCACCGAGCGACGCGCAATGCGTGCTACTGGATTGTGGGCGGAATTCTGGGAGTTATTGTTATTCATCTAGCCAGAGTCTCGAGCGATAACAATGACTTGGAGTCACTCGAGGTGGCGCTCGTTGCGCAAACATCTTGACCCATCGCAGCCGCCGCGCGTGGCCCGATCTTGCGCAGGGCGCCACTCGCAGTAGGCCAACGGGCCGGCCAAGGATCAGTTCGGCAGATGCAGCCAAACTGCTTGAGCGTCCAGACTCCAGTCGATTCTTTGCACCACCGAGTTGGGCCGGTTTGCTCGATCTTGGAGGGGAGGTCGTAGTTTTGTTGGCAGAGAGCGAGTTTGAATCCAATCAAACAATCGATAGCGAACCAATGCGAAAAGCTGCCCCCCGGGAGAGGCCGCAAAGCTGAGAGGAGTGGGAGGAAGGTTAGAGGCGCGATGGCTTCAAGATCCATATCTGCGATACTCTGGACCCTAGTCAGCGTCAACATGGTAACGCTAGTCGTTGGCGGCCTCGTTACTTGGCTAGGCTACGCCATTCCTGTCAGGTAAGTAGGCTGCGAGACAAGCTTCCGAATGGGCGCCAACGAACATGGAACCGCCGAGTTTGGCAACCAAAACTTGGGCGGTTTGTCAGTTTTAGGTGGAGGTTTGCTGAATCAAACTGCCAGTCCCTCGATTGTCCGCCATGATTCAGGCTTCTGCCCGAATGGTAGCTTTGCTGAGGGGGCGACTATTCGGGGGCAGAATGGAGGGAGGGTGTTTTGCAAGTTGCTCGAACTCAATCTGGCCAGCTAGCTTCGAGCTGGCCAAGCGCAACGATCGCCGCAAGAGGTGGGCGCCCCTCTTCACTAACAGGCGGCAGCCTGCTCGCGCGGATGATGTATTTGGACGGAGGCGCCCAAGTGCAGCCAGTCGGCGCCCCTTCACCTGGCTTACGCTTGCCACCAGAAATGGCCCATAAGCTTAGCCAAAGGTAACGCGTCCGCAGCTGGCGCCGCAGTAAGTGGGCGTAAGAACTCGAGCGAAATGGGCTCCAGTCGTTCGTGGGCGAGCGACTACTCTCCACTAGACAGGTCCCATGATCCTATCGCTCGCCACAAAGACCCAGATAGAGCTCGCTAGCCGACAGAATGTGCGCATGAGTATAGTGTAAATGTCTGGCCTCTCGTGTGAATCTCGAGTGTCACTTTGAGCGGCGCATTGGTGGGGGCGTCCTCGCGGTGGCCACCCCTTTCTCTTACCCTCTCTGTCTATCTTGGTGCGCTTGATGGATTGGCGCCACACTCGCGCCGCCATGTTTGCTCATGATTATCATCAGCCATTCAGGTCCACTCGGCGTTCGTTCAGTCGGCTGCGTTGCAATTGTTTCCAGCGCCTCCAGGCTATCGCAGGTGGCCCCATGATGTAGCAGTCTCGCGACGAGCTTGCAAATAATCGTGGCCATACGTGGGCGCAGCTCTCCCCATGGCCGACATGTCTGCTCATGAGCATTGGGCAGAGCTTTTCGCCCTCCATCGGCGAACACTTCAGTTGGGTGCAATGGAAATGGGAGAGGCGCCCATTCATGAGCTCACTTGCAGCGACTAGATTGAATCTATCTCGCGAGCCGAGGGCTAAATCATTGCGGCAAACTAAACCACTCGCAAACAATGGGGAAAACTAACCGTTTCGTTCCTGGTCAAAGCCAACTCGTCGCCATCCAATTTGACCCGGTCGGAGGGGTCAATCTAGGCAATGAGAGGAGAGGAGAGTGGCGTGAGCTCTGCAATGTGACTCGTTGTCAAATTGGGCGCCAGATGTTCGTTGCAAGCTCATCTTTTTTCCTCTCTAATTTGCATCCTCGACTTACGCAATCTTGGCTGGTTGGAGGCTGGCAAGACTGGCGCGCCGGCTGCCAGCTTTCTCGTTCCAAAGTGATTGAGCGCTCGGAGTCAAGCTGGTCCATCTCGCCTCTGCCTCCGATAATCTGGCCCCAATATTGGCGCCGCTCTTGATAAAGGCGACCGGCGACTTCAGTCGGCGCGCAAGTGCCTCAGCTGAGGTATCTATCTGAACGGGGGCCTCTTTGTGTTGCCGCTGGCGCGCGCGTTATGGCCTCCAGTCGAGAGCCGCCAGCCACGAGATGGAGCGATGCTGCTTGCATCCAGCAAAAGGGCGCCGCTCGAAAGGTCGCCCCAACGTTCGTGATAAGGCCAGAAGCAGGTTGTCATTCTGGGATAGGATTCCATGAATCATGAGACACCGGCCATGTGGTCGGCAATTGTTTGTTTGCGTAAGACCGAGACGAAAACCGCCTCTCTGCTCGCGAAAATCTCGGGTTGGTTCGTTAGTGTCACAATGGCCATGTCCTTCGCGCCTCATTAGATGACGAGAGGGTTGCACCCGACGCTGATTTGAGCCGCATCGTCTTGCTTGTTGTGTCACTAAATTTCTTTGGCCAACGACAAATCTGACAGTTTGTTACGTCAAGTTGGGCGCCAACTCCAACAGAAGCCCACGTTTTCGGGCTGTGTGAATGGTAAATCGGCGACGCCCATCGACAGTGACTCGGATGAACTGTTTGTTGACCCACGATCTTGGCTTCGGCGTCTGAACGTGACTCTGGCCAAAACCAACCATCCTACGTCTTTGTCGGCACTAGAACCAGATGAGCAGACTTACTCAAACACCGAGCGACTGATAGGGGAGGGGACGATCGAGTGGGCGGATTGAGAGGCCACTGGCGCTCCGCTAGCTGACAATTTGGAGGTGGCGAATCTGATGGTCTTTCGGGTGTGCAGTGAGGTTTAACAGGAGGAAGCCCTCTCAAGACCAGTTGGGCGGTCGGAAGCGGCCAGCTGTCGTGGAGCCCTCGATCGCTTGGTGGCGACGAGTCGACTACTCGACAAATCCAGGTCAATTATTTGAATGATTTGGTTCAAGTCCGAGGAAGGTGCATAGGCACCGGCTGAGAGCAGTTTCCTCCAATACAATTGAGTCTGCAAGCTTTGGCAGAGGGCAAAACGCGGCTTGTTTGTACGTAAATTTCGTGCCTAGCTCACCGGTGCCCAGCCCATACTGCCAAAGCGGGCGGCAAACTTCGTCCTAATGGTCGTTCAAAGAGATAGAGTGTTGCCATCTTGAGAGAGTAAACATCTAGCTCAGACTAGAGAAGAGGAGATGGGTCTCTCTCTCTCTCTGCCTTCCCCCGCCGGAGAGATGGAACCCAGGATGCAAGAGTTTACATTAAATGGAGGCGGAATTCAATTCGCGCCCAATGCTTCCGATGTTTGCGATAGATAATTGTGCATTTAAACCCTGGACTAGGGGCCAATTTGCGCATCGCGAGGAACGAGACTAAGGCTAAATCTGCTGGCCGTGCATTGTATGATGGGGACTCTAAAATAACCAGCTCGCAATAGAAGCTGGCTACTTAACCAGAGAGACCCAGTTCTAATCATTGATTTTACTCTTGTTAAAGTTGGATCAACCAATTTGCCGGATTGATCTCAGTCAGTAGCTAGCGAGAAATCTGCATATCCAATTCAGCGCCAGTTACACGCTTCAAGCGATAATAAGCCCTATTTAAAGGATCATCCGCCCTCAAGGTGCAACCAAAATCTAACCCTTACGTGTCTCTCGTTAATGGACGACAACAACAATGCCCCTCTCAGGCTAAAACAATTTGGCCTCTTACCTGAGCTGGTTATAGTGGCCGGTTTAGCGTCCCTCATTGTTGCTTGCATCGGTCTTTGCGCGCTCAATTATTCATCGCATAATGCGCTCAACGTTTACGGTAAGTAGGATCATTTGGTTTGAGTTTCGATCACGAACAGGCGGTCCTAACTTGAGCCAAGCATTATTAGCCAATCAACTAATCAACATGCGCCAGACGCAACTGACCCCTGAACTAGCCTAAGCTAACGAGCAATCTGAAGGCTCCCTTTGCGCTGTCTTTATCCTCATGCTTGTGTTCGGGATTCCGGAAGCCTGGTACAAGAGTAGCCAATTTGGCGCCGGAGGCGTTCTCATGGATGTCGTTTACTTTACCCTTCTCTTCATTCTCATCGTTCTATTTGTGTTTGCAATCACGTTTGCGCAATATTTGCGCCGCAAAGACAAGAGCTCACAGAATTCAGACCAAATTGAGAGTGACGGTAGCTCTCCACCTAATTGCACCTGTGCTCTATCAACGCTGGCCCAAATTGATTAAACAATTTGAACTTCATCCTTTGAGCGATCAAAGTTTGCGAAACTTGATAGCTTCCAGTTTAGAGAACGATAATATAAACGTGGCCTCCAAACCAGTGGGTACTTTCTGAGCTTAATTCAACTCAAGCTCTCGCTCATTGCTGATGAGCTCTAGCCTGAAGCAATGCGTTACCTCGAATCGCGCCCTCAGTCTCGTATGCGGATACACCTGGCACAGGATCTTTGAGCATATAGTTTGCTGATTGGCAACGCTGGATCAGAAAACTATTAAACCTTACTCAAGCCAGGATCAAAACACAGCCCCGGAAGCTACGATGCTAACTCGCCCAGAGATGGTTGAGGATAGCTGAGAGGGGACGGTCGTTTCAAGACGCTTGCTTTGGGCCCCATACGTTAGCAGAGCAGCGATCGAGCAATTGAAGTGCCACCGAAACAATTCCGAAAAAAGGAGTTCAGCCGTTCTGGTGTTAGATGTTCTGGTGCGTAAATCACCAATCCTTACAAATTGTTTTGACTGGGTAACTATCAGTAGGATGTATTGGAGATCATCGCTCAACGTCTAGCTGGTTTCCTCCAACAAACAATTCGCATAGGATTGAAGTAAAACAGTTCCATCAGCAGGTCCAGCTCTCTTATCACGATAACTCACAGTCAAGGTCCGGTTCGAATCTGGTTTTCGATACCGATCGAACAAGATTGGATGCTAGGAAACGGAGCTTCATCGTCTACTAGAGATCAAAAACAGTCATCTTTTAGGATCCAAATGTATCGAGAAAGTATTAACCAAACTGTCAAGTCGGAATAATGCTCTGTGGAATAAGTTATTGCGGATGGGAGAATATTAGATATTAGAAACAACTCCTGAGAGAACGATTCGGACGATCATTCGTTCAGAGGATGAACATGCCATTTCGTTATTAATTCGTAGTCTAACTCCGGTCTGGGACAGGCAAATCCCTCCGATGACAATCAAGTTATCTCTTAATTTGACATCAAAAAAGTGGCAACCTAACTGACAAACTGGCAACAACAACTGTTCCGAATTGTCTGAAGACAACGAATCCAACCGCCAGGGTTATTCCTTCCGAAGAAATGAACGTTATGATCACAATAACAAGTCTTTCCCAGATACCCGGGCTGATCAATTACAATATACTAGTTTTAAATGATTCTCATTCAGGTAATATTCGAGATGTCCATTGTCCATATAAAAATAAAACCGTTCCGGTCTCTTACAGACTACATCCCTTGTCTTCAATTGTAGCACCATCTAACGCAACAAATTTCATTGCAACCGAATTGATACAGAACCTCCGTCTTGTGGGCTTGGGTCCGTCGTTAAATACGTGGCCTAGATGAGCTCCGCAGTTTGAACATAACACCTCAGTTCTAATCATTCCAGCCGACTCATCTCTAACCTCTCTAACTCTAGTTGGATCGATAGAGTCGTAGAAGGCTGGCCAGCCACACCCGGACTCAAATTTGTGGTTTGATCTAAACAGCTCTTGGCCACAAACAACGCACATGAATGTACCTTGCTCTTTGAATCGGTTGAACTTTCCAGTGAAAGGGTGCTCGGTGTATTTCTCTTGAGTAACTTTATATTGCATCTTGGATAAATTCTCAATATTCGGTTTAGTTTCTGGCATTGTAGGGACGATTGATGAGAAGGAATTCCGTTGAGTTAATACAGTGTCAACAGAGGCTATTCAACCGGGAGAAAATTATGTTGTTTATGCAACAGATCAATTAGCAAAACGTCTCCCAGAGGCGATCCGCTAACTGATGCTCGAGAGTTCATTGAGGATATTCATCATAGAGCGTTCAAAAGGTTATTAAACAGCGTTATATGTCTGTGGATAAGTGAGGATCCTCCAGCGATTCAATCTAATGCTTCCCTAAATAACGCCATGTTCTCATTTCACTAATAAGCCGTGAGCTGGAAAACTGAAAGGGTGCAAATATGTTCCTTCTGTAGTGCGCGATACTCATAAAGTTGGCAGATCACAAGAGCGCTCTAAGGGCCAATATCCTGAGGTTATTCGACATTTTGCGGTCTACTGAGCCGTTCACTTAAGGTTCATTCACTGACGGTTAAGCGCGGAACTCATTCCCTCAAAATTATTGCTACGGCCAGATGATTGGTAGCAGTAAATGGCGGGTAGAGTGTGGGGACAAATATGATTGTTTGTAATTGAATTTGAAAATTACCTTCGGTTGGCAAGACAAGGAGTGTGAGAAAATCTACCAAACTTTTTTGGCAATCTAATCCTAGGGAGGGGGATGATGAGGTCTTGAGTAAAGTATCTATTTCGGCTTCGGATTCGTGTTCGTTACTACAACAAAGCGGTTGAGGGGCGTGGCCAACGAGAGCGAACGAACTAGAACGAATAAAGGGAATTCGCTAATACGCTCCCATGGGATCCTCATCGAGTTGCTATCCATAATTTAAGTGATGGGACTCCAGTACATTTCAGCTCCTCTCAAATCCGTCGAATTGAGATGCTCAAAAATAAGACCATAACTTTGACAGACCTCGACAATAAATGCCACATAGATCTCTGCGGTGTTTTCGTCAGATCTGGTCCAACTTTAGCTGAGCAAGCTCTACGATTAGATGAGTGACAACAACGATAGAAAGTCCAATCACAAGCAATCGCTCAAAAACTAGCCCATTACTGACTGTCCGCCAGATTTGTCGCAGAGTGAGCGATACAGGTACAAATATCGAAGAAATCACCTGGAAAATCCTGTACTTTCATCCCAATCTCAATCAAAAGATTCGCTCTATCAAACTGGATGTGTTCCCAAACTCTGCCGTGAATTCAACAGCTCACTTGATTAGTAAAAGCACACGCCCTAATCAAGAGAGAATTGTTGCTCACCTACTACTGACTGTCAAAGGTCTTCAAGAAAGCAAGCCCAAAACATTGGGCAACATCTAATGCTAGCCTGAACGTTCGAGTTGATGCCGATAAGGGTAAAGGTTTGAGACTTGTGGGCAAAGAGAGCGATAGAAAGGCTGTGAAGTGGAGGCAACGATTTACACAATAGCCTGCTCGAAACACAACCGCCAAGCTAACTGCACCAATGAGTTTCAGCTGCCCCCAGCCTTGCGCACCTGTGTGAGTTTTCCCGTTACCACAGCTACCAGTTCTACAAGCCGAGCCGCTGAGATTGCTGCCAAAGAGCCTGCACAACCTAGCTAGTGATTGCAGAGTTGTTTGTAGGCAGGCTGCAGTCTCACAGCGATGGCCCAGCAACAATAACGGTGACCACCATTGAAAGAAGCTAGCCAAACGTCGCTGCGCAGGGACATTGCTAACCTCTGCCTCCGCTGGGCAACAAACCAAGCTCTCTCTTTCTCTGTCCCCCTGTCTGACGACCCACTGGCCATTTGTGTGCTCTTAGTGTTGTTTTGGTCCAGACACTAGCCGTGAACATTATCAAGGCAATAGTTGGCCGGGATACTCTGACTGGGGACTTGGGGGATAGATGCATCCCGGTCGGTCTGTTTCTCAATCCGCAGACCCCCCTCCCGATCCGGCTCATCAATCCTAACCGATCAGGTGAAACGCCAGTGCGGTAAGCTATACAACGGTCATAAGGGAACCATTTGCCCCTCAACAAGCTACAACCTCGCATGCGAACTGAAGTCGCATTGGACTGAAGACTTTCCGCTGCCACAAAGACTCACAAAAGGTTTAAACACAGTTTATTATTATTCCCGAATACTCTGGCACCTGTAAACTGGAACACCATCGAGCTTTTATTTGTGTGCGCTCACATTTGACCACTACCAAAAGCAAGAGCTTACTCAATATTGAGAGGACATATCAATAAGTAATCACACCAACCAGTCATAAGTCAGAAATAACACAGTGCACTGAAACTCCACTAAAACATTACCGTTATTCGATCGCAGATAGAAAAGAAGATAAGTTATGCAAACAAACGTCAAAGTGACCTGCATCTTTGAGTGAAATGAAGTTTACACCATGAAGTATTACACCGCATCTAGGGTTAGAGGATGAGAAAGCCAGCACACAGTATCTGATTAGTTAGATCTGATTCTTCTATAAATGTTAGAGATCTCTCGGCAGACTCACATTTTGTCAAATAAGAGCCTTTCCTTTCAATGTAGCTGTCCACATTGATACACTCTCAAGAATTCGTCCTTAGAGGTTCAATCAAAACTCATACTGTCCCAGCTCATCTCAAGGGAACCTTCTCTGAAATTAAAAGGTTCTGCAGGTTCACCTAAATAGTATTAGCAAGATGGATTCACGGGCGACAGACGAGATTTCCGTCGCCGATCTATTCGATCAATTTATTGAAGCCTCTACCATGAAGGACGTGTTGGCCACATACCATCGCATTTTGAACTTTTCAGATCTTAGCCCATGTGAATTCAACGTATTCTTCCCGAAGTTGAAACGCGCCGTAATGGGCAATCGGGCGCGCAAGAATTGGAAAGCGAAAGCTTTATTCTCAAAGATTGACAAAAAATCGACGCATCGGTGCTATTCAAACACCAAAACGCCTACACCTCTAGGTAATAGGACAAATGATAGCAATGGTTCATCCAACTCTCGTGAGAGATCGGACGAGTGCATCTCATCGCAATCTCATCGCAATAATAATGCGCTGCAGGATTACAGTTGCCTAGTTATCGGTAGTGGGCCAGCTGGCCTTCGAACTGCGATAGAGTTACAGCTTTTGGGGGCATCTCGTGTAGTTGTAGTAGAGAAGAGAAATCGATTCTCCCGCAATAATGTCCTTCATTTATGGCCATTCGTCATCGACGATCTCAAGAGCCTAGGAGCAAAAAAGTTTTATGGGAAATTCTGTGCAGGAAGTATCGATCACATTTCAATCAGACAACTTCAGCTCATCTTGCTCAAGATTTGTCTCATGATTGGATGTGACTTCCGGGACTCTTGCTCATACATTTGTCTATGTCCTACAACCGTCGAACATGTTCAACAAGTTACCGGTGCAACAGAAGGTGATAACGAAAAAGCAGACAGCTCTAGTGATATTATGAATGAATTTGAGTGTGATTTTGAGGCCGAACAACAGCCCGTTCTTGGCCGTTTGGCGGACACCCTACAAGCGGCTGATAATGAGATGTCGACAGGTAAGGTTCCCGATCTGGATGAGACTGTTGTAGAGAGAGATACAAATCTGGTTGAGCAGCAAGTCGAAAGTTTGCCGAGTGCTCAGGAGATCCCGAAGGTCAATATGGAAACCAAATGCCCGGATATGGCTGGCGAACAAATCGACAATGAAATCATCAAACCAATAGTGATCAACGTGACTGAAACTAACCAAAGAAGAAAAAATATGCATGGAGCTCGAGCTCACTTTCAAAGTGACGATAAAGTTAAAGAGAATGAGTTGCATTCATATGAATGGGACATTATAATAGGAGCTGACGGGCGTCGTAATACTCTCAGCAAGTACTTTCCACGTAAGGAGTTTCGTGGCAGACTGGCCATTGCTATCACTGCCAATTTCATCAATCGTCAAACTCCAGCTGAAGCATCTGTATCCGAAATCTCGGGCTTATCATTCATTTACAATCAAGATATGTTCAACGCACTAGCTTATGATACGAATATTCAGCTTGAAAATATTTGTTATTACAAGGATGACACCCATTACTTCGTCATGACAGCTAAAAAGAAGTCTCTGCTTGAGAGAGGAGTCCTGATCAAGGACTTTGCAACTACTCTGGATCTTTTATCCAAAGAAAATGTTGATAAGCAGGCACTATTTAAGTACGCAAAGGATGCTGCCTTCTGGACCACTGGTCTAGAGCCCTTGGACTTCGCTTTAAACCATTACGGCGAGGAGGACTGCACAATGTTCGACTTCACCTCCATGTACGCAGCATCAAATGCCTGCAAAGCGCTACGTACCAAAAGAGGAGGACTAGCTCTTATTAGTTTGGTCGGAGACAGTCTCCTCGAACCGTTTTGGCCTACAGGAAGTGGATGCGCTCGAGGTTTCTTATCGTCATTCGATGCCGCGTGGATGTGTCGGCAATGGGCAGTCAATCGATGTGCAATCATTGACTATCATTCAACTACTTCATCGAGATCGAGCCGACATCACTCATCGAATTCTTCTGAGGGAAATAGAAGCAACGGCCCAACAACTTATGATAAGATGGCATTAAGTGTGATGGCTGAACGCGAATCGATATACCGTATTCTGGCTCAGACGACGAGCGAGAATTTGCAACAAAATTATGCACTATGGACACTGAATCCTCATAGCCGATATCCAAATCTGAATCGACACCTTGTGATACCATCGCAGGTTGAGCACCTTATAATTGATTACGACTCGAAAAATCACAAAATCATAGTGAAGAGCGCTCATTTGGGCCCTCAGCGAAACAGATTGATCAAATCTCCTAATAGTAATTCCAGAAAATCTCCTAAGAAAATGAAATCAGCCGATGCATCACCTCTAGCTCAACCTAAAAATTCTAAGGGAAGATCCAAATCAGCTTCAAGACAATCTTGTAGGCCGAAAAGCCGCCACGATTTATTACTTGATAGCACTTATCTAGAGTTCGAAGAATCGTATAGAAATCTAGCCAATCAAGGCGATGTGATGGGAGGCTATAGCAACCGTCGTCCCGATTGTGACACTTACGATGACTGTTTCATTCCATCAATTTCAGGAGCCCTGCCATCGTCGAATAATCTGCTCAACCTCGAAGCTAGAAGAGCTCGAGAAATCGATGATTGTTTACGACAGAGACGCCAGAAAACAAGACTGAGCGCGATAAGAGATCAGTTATTTGAACAGTTTCAGGGTGATAGCCCCCAAAAGGCTCGGGATCCAGGTAAACCCGTTGCTCCAAATGGTTCCGTTCTGTTCAATGAGTTGAGACGATTACGGGAACAGCAATCAAATGGCAAGGAGAATAAAATGAAGGATCTAGGTAGACCTCTGTCGCTATTTAATTCGATGCGACGATGCGCGTCTTTTGCCGAGCGAGTAAAAAGCTTCGAAAGCAAACTTGATGCACCTAATCATGACTCTTTCGCATCTACACCTAAAACTCCTATAGATAAGGTGAAAAACTTACCTGAATTTGCAACACTTCAAGAGTTTTTCGTGGGCAACTCGACTTGTGCTCGGCCAGCAACTGCAGATTGCTCAAAGAAAGCGAAGATACCAATAATGAAACTATCTAAGGACGATTGGAACGTGAAGTGCTGGGAGAAGAGGCCATCTAATTATAAACAGAAGAACAGCAGTGAGTTTAACGGGTCATCCAAGAGCTTGAACAAAGCACTATCAGTAGATAGCTACCAGGCTGTTGTCTCAAAGCCTGAGAAGAAGGTCGAAGTTTTCAAGAACCGCATAAAGCAAATGGCTGACAAACTCGAAGAGACCAGAAGTGATAACCCTCCTCCTCATACCGTTTCGAACTATCGGGAAAAGTGTACAAAGAATCTCGGGAATAATCAGCGCTCCCAGGGATGGGTAAGTCACTTGAGAAGCGAGCTGATCAAGGATACTGAATCTAAACGACCTCAGAACACATCCAAGCAAGCCGTGAATAACCGCTTATTGACCAAGCCAGTAAGAAGACTATTTGAAGACGATGACCCCGAGGAGGATGGAATCGACGTTAATAAGCACTATGACCACTTGTGCATCAATCGCCCGACAAACAAGTATCTACCCAAGAACGGTTACAAGAGCCATCTTGTTCGGACGAAATATAGCAGCGAAACTGCTAAATGTGTTTCTCGTGAACCCAAACTTGTGAGCAAGCAGACCCAGACTACTATTCTCACGTCCCGCGGTTCTTCAGCCTCTAGCACCTTAAGCGACTGCTCTACCAATACAGGTGGCTTTGCTCGCGAAACTCGCCAGCAAAGGCCCAATGTCAAGTGCTCTAGGTGTAAAACCTGCGTGGACTCGGGCGATATGATATCTTTTGGAGATTCAGTATTACATAGAACTTGTTTGATCTGTGCTGATTGCGGCATTACACTTCGTACTAATGAGATTCAGCATTACCTTCGTTTTTCGGAGGACGCAGACTTCAAAAGAGAATCCAGCTTCTTCTGTGCTATTTGCAAGCCAAATATTCGGCAAAATTTGACTCGGGAGGCAGCACACCCGTTGATCACACCAGAGACTAACTTTGATTCGAAGAGCTTGTGCACCGGAAGTAGATTGAAATCGCGCGAGGATTTCCTCTCAGAGACAATCGACTACAGCGAACTCTATAGAAATATTTTGAACGCAAATTCAAGAGATACTTCTGCGGCCCAAATAATCGAAAAACTAGCTCCAACTTCACAGAAAACCAGTACCAACAAGCAAACAACTCCAACTTGCGAATGTCTAAGTGCGGATAATGATTCGACATTTCAAGAGAGAGGTTTAGAAGCTGAGCCGTCTCGACCACAGGCCCCTAGTCCATTACAAGTCACTTTACCTCTCAAATTAATCTCCGAAAGCCAGAGAACAAGATTGGAGTCCGAGGCACATCGATATCGGATTGCACCTAGCGAGACAATTGATGGTAGTGAGCAGGTGACCCTAATGTTGCCGCCGTCCGGAGAATGTGAATCGCTTGCTAAGTATGAATCTGGACCGAGAGAAGTGTCGGATGAAGAAGAAATTCAACGTAATTTACAGTTAGATGGAGCTGTATCGAGAGACAAGTCTGTCTTATACTCTGGTAGTTCATTCTCTAGCGGAAGTGGAAAAAACGATAGTAGTGAGGCGGAAGATAACTCTGATCGAAACGCACCAGCCGACAATCTGAGGGCTGCCGAGTTGTCTGATGACCCCAGTAGTTTAAACTCTCCTCCAAACACGGAAGACTATGACGACATCGATGACAACAACGACCAAAATTCTACCTACGAGGATTTTCTCACAAGTGAAGAATTCGGTACCGTCAGTGAGGGTGAGGCAGACATAAACTTAACTGCCGAAGGAGCGACAAGGAGACCGGAGGAAATTGGCACATCGCAGCTTATTGGATAGATTTGTTTGTCTCTGGAATATCAAAAATCATGTTATTGTCTGTTCGGTAGCATCGATAGTGTAAGATGAATAAAGCTTTCATATGACCTCGAATAGCTTAGAGTGTTCTTCATGTTGGATGTGAATACATCTCGGGAGATTTTCAGGCTAGAGGCTTTTCAGTTATTAGGGCGGGTCGATAAGAATTATATGGGGACTTACTAAATATATAGGCAAGCTCGATTCTACTTGAGCTCGCCTTCACAATTCTAGTCTCATCTATGCACCCGAAAGGTTGCTTACGTTCGCTGTTCGGATCTATTGCCCAGAAACATCGCTTTTTGTAATATCTTAGTTTTTACTAGCCAATTCAGGTACTGAGTTTATTTCTTTCTATCACAGTTTTCTGGTTTTATAAAAATAGATTCTAAGTGGCGATTTGAGCTGACGAAAATAACTGCTTGCACGTCGAGCTATTCAGCTTATCATCCATTATCTCGCCTCTAAGTCTTGAGACAAATTTTTTAGCCTCGCGCAAGTAATCGAGGGTGTTGCTCAACTCAATCCTCGTTGTCTCAAGCCAATCTGAATTGCTCGGGTCGACCATATTAAAGCAACCATCAAATATGAGCGAGTCCTCTTGCAGTTGAAGATTGTTTAGTTTACACTTGACTGTTTCAATGGATTTGTCTACGAGTCGAGAGGTTTGATCGATTGCTATCAGCGAGTCATCGATTTCTCTGTTGGAGGGTTGAATTAGAGTTAGTTGTTATAATCGCCAGTCAATATTGTCAGAAATTTTTCGACACAAACTAACCCCAAGTCCTTGAGTATGTGTGCCTTCGAGTAGTAGCCCTCGTAGGATGTTGACTCTACAAGTATTGACATATGGGCAAATTCAAGTGCTCGTCGATAAAACTAGGTTACAAAATGTGCGAGCGTTAGAATTTTGTTTTTGTTTAAAATTGGCTTGCTCATCCCTGTTGCTCTTACCTTTCGCTTTCGTTCGCATCTTGAGAGGCCAAGATAAGTCTGGTATTTGATCTGGCGCGCGGCCACCAGTGTTAACCTGGTTAGCGGTGTCAAGTTGCCATTTCGGCAGTTGCACGCTACCTGCTGCTCTAGCTCGCATATCCTCTTCAGCGCGTACTCAAAACGATAGATGGCTCCCTCGAGTGACGATTCCTGTTGGTTGGAGATCGTTAGCGTTGTTGCTCATAGGGTTGAAAACAGTTCTCCTTCGCTCTTCGACTAACCTTATACAGATAATAACCGTCCTGGCAAAGCTTCCTGAGCAAACGAAGCTGAATGTCTGGCTTAGAGGACGCAGCCAGCCATGTTGACGAGCCCAATTTGGCCCCATTCTGGAGCAGAACCTCGATGAATGGGAGTTTATCCAAATCACGAGTATGCTGCTCGATTAGTCTGTCTAGCAGGCGAGTTCCGTCACTCTCTCTGGCCTGGTCGACATTCGCTCCCTGCTCAATCAGAAGCTTGAGCTTTTGAGTAGTGTAGAAAGGTTAGATGGCTTTGTCTAAGCGTTGAGATGACTATTAAGGGTTCAACTACCAGAAACACTTACAATCTCTATCCGAGCTGATGTAGCCGCACCACTGCAGGCCAGATCCAATGCTCCATGTCCAGCGTGATTGGTTGCTTGCAAATCGACTCCACGTTCAACCAAACATTTGATGGCAGATATGTTGTCGCTCAGAACCGCATGCATCAAGGCTGTGTTGCCCTCTTCATCTCTATTGGCCGGATTAGATCCAGACTCAAGCAACATTTGGGCGAGCTTGTATTCGGAATTAGTCTGTTCGTGGCTCCTATTTTGGCATGAAATGCGATCCAACTGGTTGTTTTGAAACTGGTAATTGTTGTTTGGTTTGCAATCGTACAAGCTAACAGAGTTCACCATCCTAGTTAGCCGAGGTCTTGATGGTGCTAGGGGGCATTCAGGTCCGTTTGATCTGCTGTTCTGCTGGATTGCTGGAAGCGCTTTAGAGGGCGGCTTGAAGTTAAAACACTGGTTCACCTGCGTGGGCTGATGTTGCAACCCAGCGAGCGGGTGCGACTTGCCGCCCAATCTGGAGCTCGACTTTGGTCCGTCTTGGAACTCATAGGAGGAGGGGGACTTTTTGAAATAGGAACTCGAGCTAGCTTGGCCAGGGCAACCCTTGGCCAGCGGCGCACTTAAGTCGAGTGGCGACGTTGGGCCAAATGAGCCGCCCCCCGATGGTGGCGTCTGCAGGACGGGCGTCTGGGCAGAGCTAGGCGAGAAGAGGGACACTTGATTCCAGTTTGCCGCTGCAGGCGAGTCGGCAAATAAGGAATCTGGTCGCTGCTGCATAGACAAACTGGCCGGCAAGTGACAGTGGACCCCAAGTTCGAGAGGAAACTGTTGGTTGCTTTGTTCTAGGGCCAAAGATGGTTGCTGTTGGAGAAGTTTGTTGCCCTTCTCCAATTTATTCTGGTGCTGGTGTGGCGAGTTTGAGTCCTCACTCGAGGAGCTCGATATGAAGAAGCGCGAGCCGTTCAACTTTCGGCTCTCGGAATCCCGGCTTTGATGGAGCAAAGTTTCGCCACCTAGCTCATCGATTGGCTTGAACGACTTTAGTCTGGTGTCTGAGAATTGTTGCTGCGTTGATTGGCTGAAGTTGTTGGTTGAGAATGATTTCATGATTGGAAAAGCTTGGCTCTTGATTTGGCGCGCGGCTGAACCTTGGGCCAACTTTTCGTTGCAAATCACAGGCGCGGTGCTTGGAACTGACTGAATGGAATCGTTTGGGGTTGAGTAGATTTCGTTGCTATCGTTGTCATCGCTTGCCTCTTCGCAATGCTCCTCTCTATTCTCGAGCTCCTGTAGGTTGACGCCGAGCAAGGAGCGGGCCTGCGAGTAGTAGTTTGAGTTTAGAGGTCTACTTGCTGCGACCGATTGGTCGCGCTTGAAGCGATAACGCGAGCTCATATCCGACTGGTTCACTGTGGTTGCGCTCCTCTTTATCTTGGAGGCCCAGTTGTTTGGGCCGGAGTTAGGAATCTCGGTCGAAGCAGTTTGGTCTGTTGAGGGCAGCGCCGGTGCGTCGGCGGTTGCCCGGCGGAGGTTGCTCGCGCTAACGTGGCGCCTGACTGCCGAGCTGGGCGAGTCAGCGGCAAGAGTGCTGCTATTCGTGCTACTTACGCCGCTGCTGGTGCTTGTGGTGCTGGTGTTGGCACCAGTGATTGCGCTCGTTACCCGAAGCCTGTTGTCGGCCGACGAGACTAGTCGCATTGGCTCGAGCGCGCGGCTGCACGAGGGCGCAGGCTGGCTACCTGCGCGTCTGAACTGCCTGTCCTGGAGTAGAGCGGCGCCCTGGTGTTGATGGTGGTGTTGGTGCTGCGGGGCCGACGGCTCAAGTTGGTCGCCCGAGATGTAATGGAACTGGCTGGCGTCCTCGCTGTTCTGGCGACGCATCTTGCCTTGGTTACGCACCTTGGTCACTGCCGTGTGGGGTTAGTTTCTGCTCAACCTATTGCTCGGAAGCCCACGCGCACAAAGGGGACGCCAACTTACCCTTGACAAGCGACCAAACCTTGAAGAAGATGCCCATCACCGGGCCAACATGATGCTGCTGCTGCCTGTTCGTGGCATCTCGAATCTGAATTTCTCTGGTCGAGTCCATCTGGTTGGTGTGACTGTTTTCGAGCTGCTGGCCGGATTCAACCTCGCACTGTCTCACACTCAAACCCTCAGTTCTCGCGGCGATTGGACCCTCGAAGGGGCGAGCTTGGCTCCCAGCTTGAGGGCTCCGCTGCTTGTTGCCGTGGAGAAACTTTGCGCCCGCCTCCATGGCCACCAAGCGAGTGCGACCTCTTTTGGATTGCAACTCGCTGGTCATTTTAAACCTATCATTTCGTTTCACTTCACTCGAACCCCTCAAACTATCGTCCCTCTCGCCTCTTGACTTCTTTTCGCCTCTTGCCAAAGTCTTGAAAGCGACTTGGAAGCTCGGGATTTGTATTGTCCAGGATTGAGCTTGATTTTGCTGTTTTCTCTCAAATTGAGCGTCTGTTTTGTCGCTTCAAACGTCTTGCCTGTCGCTTCGAGTTTGCAGATAAGTTTTGGGGGCTTAATCATCTTTGTCTCTTCTGGCCGAGAGTTTGGTTTGGCCTGGTGCTCAAGTGGCGGCCGAGCGGCGGCGGCGGCGGCCAAACAGCAGCTCGAGCGAGAGAGACAGAGAGAGGAAGAGGCGAGAAAGAGATAAGCGTCTTTGCTGGCTAAAACTGCCACAAGTTATAACCTCTTCGTGTTGATCCGCTCAAATCGCATTGGGATCTAGACAAATTGCGTCCCGCGACCAGGATTGCAAGCAGTGCGCTTGCAGAGGCCTAAATAAGTACGTGCCTCCCGCTCGCTCTCCTTTCAGGTGGACGTAGACTTTGATGTCGGCAGTTTATCTCGCTTCCAATGGCTCACTCCGCTCGCTGGTGCTGGCAACTCTAGCAACAGCAACAGCGGCAGCAATGACGACGACTAGCTCGCAATTTGCAGCCGGCGCCCAAGTATCGGCCGTGAGAGTCGGGCGAGTGAGACGACGAGATAGCTGTTGCGTAGAGGCCGCTGACTGCAGCGGCAGGATTCTTGGAACTCGCAACTCGAGGCCGCGAGTGGCGAGCGAGCGAGCGACTTCCTCGAGTTTAGGCTCCTCGTTGTTTTGATGGGCTTGAATGTGGCCCAGCAACACGGCCTCTTTGTTTGGACGAAATATGTTAGTTTGTAAGTTCAAGCTGCATGTTTTTGCTCCTCGTGTGTTAGCGCCAAATTCTCGCTCTTGCTCTCGCTTGATCTGCTTGTTTGCGCCCAAGCAGCCGGGATGAACTTGAAATTTGGTTAGCTAGCTAGTTAAAGGTAGAGCGAGCGCGACATTTCAGCGCGCTCCTCTTGGGCCGAGTTTGCGCCACGAAGGCTCAGCTTGAATGACGAAACTTCCACCTCTCGAGCATCCAACTATCTTTTGTCATCTCTCCTCTCATCCGACGCCGCCAGCCTTTTGCCTGGGGCGCATTGAAGGCTTCTTGGTGGAGACGAGCGGTGCACTTGGAGTTGGCACTCGCTCGACGAGTTTCCGAAGCTTGATTTGCTTGCCCGCCGTTGGGCCGCTTCGGCCAACTTGCACTGGTGGAAATTACTGAAAACAATTACTCATGTATCTCGCGTTCACTTGCCCATTCCAGCGCCATTGAAACTCGAGCAACTCCGCGCGCATCTGCCGCCGAGAGCGAGAGACTTTGGTCGTGTTGGTTTTGGTCGAAGTGAGGCCGAAGATTTGAGGACAAGCGACTTTGCTGGCAGCGAGAGCCGAATGAGCGCCGGCTCCTTCCGGCGCCAACCGTCAGCGGTGGCGCGGGCCAGGTCGGCGGCGGCGGCGGCGGCGGCGCAGACGCAGCTCCTTGCATTGCCACACGATCGTGCTCCTCTCTGGCAGCCAGAATAAACAAACCGAGAGAGCTGCCCTGATCTGGCGAGGAGAGCGCAAGAGAGCGAGAAGGGAAGAGAGGAGCGAGCGGGGAGAAATCGGAGATCCATGTCGCGTTCACGAGCGACTTGCGGTGGCTCACCAGAGCGCACCGCATAGAGCTGACCCGCCGCTAGGTGCTCGCACGCGCGCGCGCTTGGCGAAAAACTTGCACCCGCTAAATGGGCCCCAAACGCAGCTAATCTCGAACACCTCATTCATCCAAGAGGCGCGCCGCTGGCCACTCTAATCTGGAGCACAAATCTTGGCTCCAGAGCCGCCCTGAGCGCGGCCAGCGCAATTCATCGCGGTTTGCCGCTGCCGGCATCCATCATGGGCATTCAGTGCACTCTAATAGACTTTGCCCGCTTGCAAATCTCTGCCGCGCGCGCGCGCGGCCAGGCCGAGCAAATTGTGCGCCCGCAGAGGAGCCAGCCGCAAGCCATCAAATAGGCATCAGGGCCTCGAGGCCGGACAGGCGAGCGAGCGCAGACACGGGCCAGGTGGGCCAACCGAGCCGCCGCCACTTGGAGTCTAGCCAAGACCGGAAGCGGCGCCGGTGGCCCGCTCGATGGGCGCGCTTCCGGGGCCGAGTCAAACCGTTTCCGGGGCGCAAATCTGGCCCGCCGATGGGAGCGGCTGGAGCGGAGCAAGCCGACAAGCTGGAACATTAGCGGCCGCGGAGGATCCATTAGCGGCGCCGGCCAGATGAGGAAACGAGAGCCGGGCGCCGAGTTTGGTGGTTCAGCGGGCCTTGCGGTTGTAGGTTTCTCGTTTGTAATTTGCGAGCAATGGAATGGATTCTCTCATCTGTAGAAAGTCTCCGCAAAGCCAACCAGCGGCTGGCCGCCACGAATGGTGGCTTGCCTTTTGGGCCAGAGGAGAGGACAACAAACATTGTGCTCGCTTGTGTTTGCTCTCGCTAAGCCGGCAAACTTTGCTCGTCGCCCGGACGCTGACAGTTCCAGGCGTCCCCATTTGAGCGAAGGGACAGGCTGGCAGTGTTGCGCCTCCAGGCTAGGCGGCCGCTCGGCTGGGCCGAAAGCAAGAGCAAAAGCAACTGCAACTGCAACTTCAACTGCAAACGCAAACGCAAACAGACGGATGCAAAGTCCATGCCG
>Ga0268249_1000250_pt1 | contig 33220 bp, 15 predicted proteins | sample AgamicAtPe_FD_200257 | JGI IMG/M metagenome (GOLD analysis project Ga0268249, IMG submission 200257) | Agave microbial communities from Guanajuato, Mexico - At.P.e (v2) (version 3) | ecosystem: Host-associated > Plants > Phyllosphere > Phylloplane/Leaf | place: Guanajuato, Mexico | collected... | reverse complement strand
ACCAAACCAAACCAAACCAAACCAAACCAGACTAAACGAAACGAAAGAGTCCGACTGGTGGGCGCAGAAGAGAGCGGCTCTCGGCCTCGACACACACACGGCGGCGGCGGGAGGCAACCTGTCGGCCGGCTAAACGGGCTCCTCCAGTTGACAGGCAGGCGCCCGCGCTGCTGCGCCGCCAGACAAAGTGGCCGCAATCAACGGCAGAGCGCAAGCTTTTGCTTGGGCTTGTTACAAGCTAACAACACGGCAACAAAACATCCATTACTGACATGATTCGTGCGCTTTCGTCAGCGCCAGCCCGAAGCTTGGAGGAGCGGCGCCCGCACTCGGCCGGTCATGGTTGCGCCAACTATTGATTTGCCTGTCATCTCTCGCTCGTTTGCTCGCTCGCTTCGCTTCGGAGCTGGTTGGCTGTTCGGCCGGCCGGCCGGCTAGCTGCCAGGTGAAACAATGAGCGGGCCGCGAGGTTGCGCCCGCCCCAAGCGGCGAGGGCGAATGCTGAGGCAAACGAGCGAGGAGAGGGCGGAAACTGCAATTGGCGAGCAAATAAACAAACAAACAATGGAACCATGTGGGCGAGTGTGCGAACGGTAGTCCAACTGGCCGCCAAGACGCCTCTTGGTGGGCCCGGCTCGGTCTGCGCTCGGCTCGGCTCGGCTTTGGCCGCGGGCCGCGCGCACCCTGGCGGCGAGCGCGCGCTGGCCGAAGCCTCCGAGGCCGCCGCCGCTGTGGCCGCCGCCGCCGCCGGGCCAGCTAGGTGTTAGTTTTAAACTAGTTTCAAGCAACACCCCCGTTGCGAGCGGGCGCGCTCCTCTCGTGAGCTCGCTGATTAATTCGCGCTCTCGGCTCCAGCGCCAGCCTCAGCTCGAGCCTCGGATTCTGATTCGGATTCGGGCGCTCCAGCTCTGGAGCTCGGCGCAGCTTGGGGGTGATGATTTTTATTATCCTCGTGCCTTCGTTAAATAGAGAGCCGCCAGCTCGCCTGGGCGCCGCAGAGGCGAGCAACGAGGCCTCGCGCCGCCCCGGTCACGAGGCTGGCTCGGCCGGCTTGCAGCGAGCCGGCCTAAGCTGGCCGCTGATCGCCATTCATCAGCGAGCTCTTAGAAGCCATCGGCTCGTCTATAGGCAACAGGTTGTTTGTTATTATAATTGGATGATTATTGGCCAGAGCAAGGCGGCCAAAGAGAGCGATCAGGCGGCCCGAGCGGCTCATCATTTTCCATCATTTGCTCTCGCTTGGAATTCCTTAATAGTTATTGTCTAACGAGCCGCTGCCTCCAGTTCAAGCGGCGGCGGCCGCAGCTTGAACTGCTCCACTCCGAGCTGGCCTCCAGGAGGAGGAAGTGGGCCGCGCTGGTCCAGTTTGCGCTTGCTGGAGCCCAACGCTGGCTGCGCGCGGCCGAGGTGCTGACGCCATTGTTGTTTGTTCAGCGGGAGCATAAATAAATGATTATCCGCTCCTGCTCGGCGGACGCGGCCAAGGAGGCAGCATCATCAACATAATCACCAAAAGCCACTAACAAGTCATGATCTTTAACTAGCTCACGGCGTTAATAACTTGCACCTGCCTGCGCTTAATATTGTAATAATGGCGGAGTGGCGCCGCCGCCGCTTCTGCTCCTGCTCCTGCTCCTGCCTCTGCCGATTGGCTGCCCTGCCAGCTCGCCCTCGGTTGGCCACTTTGGCCCACTGGCGCCCATTACCAGGCTAAACGTGTTAATCGATGGGCTGCTCGCGCTCAACTCCCCGCCCGGCTCAACTCGAGCTGGCGCGCCGCAGAGACTCCAGGCGAGAGTGGCCCGCTTGGAGCGGCCGCGCACCTGTTGCGCGCGGCCGGCGGCTCCAATTGGACACTTGGCGGCCGCTCGCAGTTGGCGGGCGCAGCGCAAGTTAGAGGAGCACAAGTTGGAGGAGGAGGAGGAGCGCTAACGATGGACTCTGTTGATGCAGTTGCGCAAATTGGGTAGCAAGAACGAGCGCCACTCGGCGAGCAATATTTTCGCGCTCAATTACCGGCCAGCCATCCTGGAGCCAGGGCAAGGAGTGAGAGCGGCGCTGGCGGCTTGATGTCTGGCTGGCGGCCTGCGCTGAGCCTCGCTCGCCGGCTGCCCATCAACTCGCAGCGCTCATTTATCTTCCCTCTCTGGCCGCCGCCGCCGCCGCCGCCGCCGCCGCCGCCGATCGGCCCCGAGCGCCGGCCAACGAGCTACATTGAAACAACCTTTGCCGGCCCGACTCAACCCGAGAGGCGGCCGCCCGCTCGTCTAGTTTAGTTTTTTAAGTGGCCAACATTAAACACTAACTAGGGCCAGTTACATAACACATCCCTCCGATGGCCAAACTAAACTCTCGCATCTCTAATCTAACTTGTTATCAGTTTTATTATCTCATTTCGGCAATCTTTCGCCTCTCGAGCGCCACTGGCGCCGCCGCCGCCGCCGCCAAGGCTAACACCAGCGCCAGCACTGGACGCGCAAGGCTCTCGCCCGAATCTCATTGTGTTCGCCCGCAAAGTGGGCGAGCGAGATCCGCGCCCAAGATACATCCTGGCTGCGTCTTGGCGCCGCCGCCCGAGTATCTCACGCAAATTTGGCCAAATTGAAACGCGCTCAGCCCCCTGGCTTCTCCTCATTCCTCCCCCCCCCCAAATCGGCCCAAATTGAGCTCGCCGCCCGGCGCTACAAACGAGAGCAAACGAGAGCCAGGCAATCAAATTGGAGCCAACGAACCTAACCAAACTTAGGGCTCCACCCAAAGCGGGCCGCCAAATTGGCTTCCGGCCAAACCGACCAATTCCGTCGGTCGACTCGATTGGCCGGGCGCAAGTTTGCGCCGAAGAGCTCGGCCAAGCGCAAGCAAGGGGAGCCCAGCTTTGGGCTCCGTCGGTGGTGGCAAGTAGATTTGGACGAGCTAATGCCGGGCCGACAACAAGTGGAGCAACAAATTGAATGCTTGCCCGCAATCACGTTAACGTGGCTCGTTGGCGCTCAACTTTGACATATCGGCCGCCCTCAAAGCGGCCAGCTCGGCCAGATTGAGCGCCCAAAGCGGCCGGCTGGCAGCTCATCTATATTGGCGCTCGCGCTTCCTTGCCGGCAAACTCGTGATGCGCTTGGATGGGCCAATTGGAGGGGCAAGCCGCTAACGAGCGCTCGTTTGGCCGCAGCAAGCAAGCTCGGCCGGCCGGCCGCTCGGGCAGCGCGCTCCATTTACGCCGAGCTGGCCAACTGAGCCGCCAGCGAGTCTGCCGGCTCGGCGCGGGCCAATTATAGTGGCCGCCGCCGCCGCCTCGAGGCTCCGAGCTCACAGCCTTGGGCTTGGGGCTCCCCGCCTCCAGGTGTCGCCCCGCTCGCGCGCCCAACGCCGATTGACAAGCCAACCGATCAAATTAATTAAGCCATTACGCTCGGCGAGCCCGCAGCTCCATTCATGGGCAGCAGAGTGGCTTCGCGGCCCGCAAGAGCGAGCGCCGCGCATCCATCGAGCGGCTCCCCCGAGTTTGTTCCAAGCAAACTCAAGCGCCCCTCCCACTCCTATAGGTCGCCCGATGCTCGCCGCCAGTCAGCCTGACAATCGGGAGTCATGTTTCGCGGATACTCGAGCTCCTCTCGCTGCGGCCAATCCGAGTTTGCCTGGCGGCGTAATTTGTGGCGTGCCGGGCGCAAGTGGAAGCGCGCCTCGCCTGGCAAGGCGGCCAAGCTGCCTGCTCGAGCCGCCCTTTGTTTGTGGGGACGCATGACGAGAGATTTTAGCGCCGCCCGCCTCAACTTGAGCCCGCTCGAGAGGAGTATCAATTGCTCATTGTGGCTCATCAGATTACATGAGCCCCTTTAAGGTGCCAATAAGGGCCGACAGGTAGAGGAGTTGCGCGCTCGAGAGTTCGTTGGCATGGCGGGTAGCAGCATGAGTCCCTCGCCGCCGCCTCCAACTGAGGCGTCAATGTCAAACGTCTTACGCAAGTCTCGGCCGACTCAGCCAGATGGAGCGAGCCGCCTGCTTGATCTGATTTGTCCGCTCCGCTCGCCCGGCTAACCTGCTTCGGTCCAGTTCAGCACTGAAGGCCCACTTGCTCAAATTGAGCGCTCAAAACTCGCTAGTCTCGCCCGAATGGGAGCTGCGAGTGTGACTGGCGTGATTCAAGGCTTATTGGCGGCCGATTATTGATTGGCGCGCAGCTGGTTGTCCTCATTCGGCCAGGTAGCCCTCTAAGCGGCGCTTCTCTCTCTTTGCTCCCCCCCCCCAGAGACTCTCCTGGCCTTAGCTCGGCCGCGCGGCCATTTTAAGGCGGAACGGGCAACCATTTTAAGCGCAGCAGCTCGCTAACTCTCATGGCTAACAATTCGAGACAGGTGAGTCAAGATAAATAATAATGCAACATGACCAAGGCGAGAAGCTTCCCTCTCGAGCTCATTTGCATACAAATATCGAGGCTCGTTTGAGCCGAGCGGAGTCAAACTGGAATCCAATTATACACACATTCTAGTGACCACTTAATCATCTCAAATCAAGCAAGGTGCGCGCACCTGGAGCCTGGCGTCGGCCAACTCGGAGGCAGAGGCAACATGGAGGCTGCACTGTGCATTAGCTTAAGGCAAATTGGTTGATTGTTTCTGCGGCCATCTCCCTCTCGCTCGCTGCCCCCTGATGGACGCTCGCTCGCTCACCTGACTGATGGCTGGCCTCTTAGCAGAACAAGCACCTTTGCAAGCATTCAATTCTCGCCATGCAAACAAGTTTAGCGGCCACTTGATTTGCTTACAAGTCAACCGGCCGCTTAGATGGCCGGTCGCCATAATCCTGACCGCAGCCGCTAGGTATGTCAGCCGACCGCTGTCTTGGGCCTGCAACCGGAGATTGGGATCAAATTTGATTAGTCCCAATCACAAGCGCATAAAAGTTTTGCGCCTTTAAAATATAAACAAACCATCCAAACCTCAACCAGCCCTATCTGGCCGCCATTGATTCGTTTGAATGGCCTGAAATTGGACAAGAGCAGGCTAACTTAATATCCGAGTTCAATTTTGTTCTCATTTCACTATAATGGAGTAAATTTCGCTCTTTCCAAGGAAGAACCCGAGTCTCGAGTTGAAATTTTGCCCCGAGCTCTAGCGCGACTGACGAGATACTTGACTGACTGGCTGACTGATTGGATTAGCCCCACTCGCTGCGCTAGCCAGCTTGTGAGCCGCCGTTTCAAACCTGTCTACCTGTCTCACTTCCAGTTCTCTATCTCAGCCTGCAGCAGCAGCAGCAGCAGCCGAAGTTCTGCTCATGTTTGCCTCACTGAACTATCCGTTGAACAACTATAGAATTGAAGCTCGTTCGGCCTCATCCGAGGTTGGAGTCACGCTGTTAGACAGTGCGCCCAATGGAGCGCAATCAAGGCGATACTGGATTCAATTCACCATGTAAATCGTCCCTCCAACCTGAGGCACTGAAAACTCGAGGTGCAATGATAAAGTCGCCAACGGGCGCGCTTACTGAAACCAACCCGGGGCCATTGTGCTGGCCAGCAAGTTTCAAAAAAGTCGTTGGTAATTTATTGTCTGCATGACTTCCAAGCTCGTGCCGCGGCCAAACTAGTGATGGGCCAGGAGGCAATGGCTTCATCAATCCTAGTGGTAGCCTTCTCACTTTATTATTATCACTGTTATCATTATGGCGCCAGTGTTGTAGCTGTTTTTGATCGTTTATAATGTTTAATGAGCGCCATTACTATGCCGGCCATTTGGCCCAGAATCTGAAGTGGTTGTTGTTAGTGGTGGCAGTGGTGCAGCTACTATTGGTGTCTAATCGACAATGAATGGTCTTCTGGTTGAGAGGAGGAGGGGGAGAGAGAGAGGCCAGCGCTAGAACGAGGCAAGACGAGATGACAAGCAACTGGAACCCAATTTGAACGGCAACAACAATGGGCGCTACTAGCCTCTAAGTGGTGACGGCGTTTGAAAATCTGGCCAATAGACGCCAGCCGGCCTCTGCCATCCCTGCCCCCTCAATAACTTCCCCTGGTCACGAGAGGTTGGCTGTTAAAATTAACTTGCCCATTGCCTGTTGTCACAACAGGCCAGCAAGGGAACCAAAACTACCACACCACTTCATTCAACTTCTGGAGGTCGAGAGGCGATTTCAATTGAAATTTGTTCCCGTTTTCTCCCCTGAATGAGAGCCGAAGGAGCCTAGAGGCTAGTGGCAATGGCGGGAGCTACAGTGATTGTTTGTTTGTGCGCCCATCTGGAATTCTTTTCAATGTTTCTCATTGTCTTGGGTCCTCTGCCAGCATGTTAAAGGGGCCTTTCAAGTGTGAGCTGTCGAAACTTGTTGGAATAATAAAAGTCAGGTAAAAAGTCAATCAGTCACTGGTGAATATTCGGATCCTTGAATGCTTGCCCGTGCCAAAGCTGGATAGCTTTCTTCTCTCCTCCACTCTTTCTCTAACCAACAAAATAAGGTTGGGCTCGTTTTGCCTATCAGGCCACAACATTGGGGCTACAGTTCATGATTCAAACAAGAGGCTAATAAAATTAACATCATCATTATGATAATCAACGCAGCCGTAAAATAAGCTGTTGAATGTGCAGTCTCCAGTTTTCTTCCTCTTTATTTCCATTGGAGTGGCGCCCTTTCATTCTAATATATTCATTCCTCTCGATGCCATCCCGCTGATTCAGGCCCCAAACAGGGGAACTCTATCAGGAGTTCGCGGCTCACAAAGCCGTCAGGCGAGCACGCAAAATTGCTTTATGGTCCCATTGGCACCAACTGGTGGAAAACAGCTACCTGAATTGTTGTCGAGGACTCTTAGCGCATTTGGTTCAACCCATCAACATGTCTTGACGCCATTGGATGTGCCAAGAACGAGGAAGTTGTTTGTTGGGTGGTGGTCTCGCTGCCGATAACCATTTCTAATTCAAATCGAACGTCATTCGAGCGACAGATTGTGCAAATTCCAAGCTTACAATCGACTGACGGCAAGCCTACCCCATGGGTCGCCATCGGAATATCTGGAATTGGTTGTAGGCGCAACCATTTGTATAGGTGACAAAGCGGTTTTAATCCCCCCTCCCTCCTCCGTTCAAGCCAGCTCCACTGTTGAGCTGGCTTGCGCTCTACGGGCGCAACAACAAATGGGCGCGTAATTTTGAAATTGACGTGCATTGTTGATTGTTGTGATTGGGCGATAGAAGAGCACTATTTGAAAACTCGAGGTTGGAGAACCCTCTGGCTCCCTTGGCTTCAAATGAATAATGATCTCCACCCGTCAGCTAACCCACAGCCGAACTAACCAAATTTGCCCGCTCATCCGTCTGTCGATTTTGAGAGGAAACCAAAAACAACAAACAAACGAGAGCCTGATAATGAAGGCATTTGGATTCTAACTTTCACCTTTCGTGCGGAAACCCATCTTATCGCTACTAGCTCATGATTCTCGCGCATTTCATGCTATGGATTTCGGCTGCTTACATGCCCGTGCAACCAATGGCCAGGCTTAGTTTGAAACCACGGAGATGGCGGCAGGGGCAAGATAGCAGTGAGCTTGACCGCTTTGAAGGGGCGGAGGGAGGGGGAGAGAGAGGCGGTAATGATCCACTTTACAGTCGATGAATTATCTTTCGAGGATCATCTGCCCCAAATGGCTTCGTTTTTCAATTTGCACGTTTCCTTATTGGCCCATCCATCCAGTTTGTTAGAGTGAAGGAAAGTTTTGCCTGCCATTGTTTGTTATTTTATAACAACAACAACACGATCCATAAAACAACAAGCAAACAAGCCCACGCTAGTGTATCAAAACCAATTTCGGTTTGAATCAAAGTGAACTCGTGATATACGTGATTGTGGGATAAATCTATGCATTTAACCGTTCAATTCTCGCGTCTGGTGTTAACGAGCCACTTGAAATGTTTCGGTGGCAATCGAGCCGCTGATTGTGAAGGGAGAAGCCAATGTGTGTTTTATGGGCATCCTTGCTTGAACTCGATCATAGCTATCGCCATTAACCCAACACAACACCCACCCCTACTATCCTATACAATCAGCAGCTGGCTCTGTTCATTGCTACTGCTCGGATGGTGCCGAGAGTGGCCCGATCCGCAGGGTGGCGCCCCGTCCTAATTTCTAGGGCTGACTGTCTCGGCAACCGACATCAATCCGGTCAATTACAGAGCTGATGGACAACCAGCTAGCACATTGCTTGCCAGATTTAAGAAGGCTGAACGAAGTTGGTCTCGGAAGCTCCAATCAAGTGGCCACTTGCGGAGCCAGAGGAGAACAAGCATGTTTGGAGCGGAAATTTCCACGATCATAGTGGCCACTTAATTTTAATTGAATACCCTCGCTGCCTACCCATGGCGGCCAGCAATTGCAAACACTCCCATTTACTGCTCCCCTGTGATCATTTAAGAGCCACTAAGCAACAGCACAACGACAAGAACAACAACAAATGCTCTCGACAAAAAGGTTGCGGCTTAGCTAGACTAAACCACAACAACTTAGAGCAATCTCTGATTTGAGCTCGCTGATTAGTGAGTAATGAATTCGCTCTATATACATCTTACTTTGTGTCAAATACAAGCCATCATCCAGCGAGCTGCTACGAACAAGTAAACCAATGGCGCAACCACATTAACTCGTCTTTATTCCAACTCTATAGTCCTCGTTAAGGCCAAAAACCATTTGTTGGTTCCTCAATTAGGCGGTTGGATGGGCCGACTGAGAGCCGGAAGTGGCCTGATGGCTTTGCGTTGACTTAACTGTGGGCAAATTTGTTTTCGCTTCTGTTCCAGCTTGGCTTTGTTGTTTGCCGCGTTCGGATTTTGCTCGTGATCGATTGTTTTCGGGTTGCTGAGAAAATGGCACAAAGGGCCACTTAACCAAACCGTGGACCCTTTGTTTTGATGGACTGAATTGGGCCAACTAAATGTGAACGCAATTTAGCTAATCATGAGCTGTTATGGTTTGCGGAACGAGCATTGCCGATAACCTGCCAACCATTCAAGTGGGCGCATAAATCCCTCTGTGGTGCTTGATACTGTTGCCTTCAACTGCAACATTGTTGCAGATGAGCAATCAGAACAAAGCTGTGGCACCAATATAACTTTGACAGCTCGATAAGTTTGCTCTATAAGTTGGAGATTTTCTTTTCGAAAAACGTGCACAAATCCGCTTTGCATTAGCCTGATTGGAAGGGAGCGCACTTTGGTCTATAATGCGCAAGAGTGGTTTGTTTCTCCAGAAACCGGTTGTATCTGCGCGCGTGGGCGCGCGAAGGCCAACACCAAATCCAGCATCGGCTTCCATCAAACAATACAGGCGGGTGGATAGGGAGACCCTTGTGTGGTATCCATCAAATCGTCATATGACGGCTCAAGCCCACCACTTCATCATAGGCTCCATCCAGGAGGCTTCGTTTTATCGCCCCAGTTCACGCTGATGTGTCATCTTAAGTTGGCATTTGCTTCGATTATTGCTGCCATCAGGGGGAACGAAAAACGAATCAATCTAGCAATTGATTCCTATTGATGGTTTGTATTGTTGTTGCTCAGCAGGATGCGCCGGATAAGAATTTGCCTCAACCATCGGTGGTGCTCCGCGTTCAAGGGCCCAACAGTTTGTTTGTCCACTCGTAAGCGCGGAGGCGGTCGAAGTAGCGGCAATTTTGTCGGCTACTTTGCATGCGAAATTCAATTTATTGCTTCATAGGTTGAGCCAGCTAACTATGGCTTCGTTTTGGCTCTTGCACGATCTGCGCCGCCGCTGCCGCTGCAGCCACAAGCGCTAACGCCGACGCTGGATAGAGTCAACAAAGTAGCTAGCTGTCGGGATCAAAAGTAGCGCCAATGAACGCGCCATTCGAGATGTCAATTGTCAAACTCGCTACTCATTAATATCGATGGCATAGAAAGATATATAGACTTGGCCATATGAGTGTTCAATTATCATTGTTTGGTAGCCAAGATTGGACGTTTTGTATGAGCTATTATTGGATTAAAAGTCCAAACGGATGCGGCTTCGATTCCTTGCTCGTTTCGGCCCTCATTCTGTCGGCCTCTGTTACTAGTGCGCCGCTACTAGTCTTTGTCGGCTTCGGTCAGCCCTCATTTGTTTGTGATAAAAACAACAATTGAAGAATTTGCCATCTTGCAATAATATTAGTTCCATCCTTTTTCCTTTCCCTCAACCCTTGAAACTGCTAAGCGGCATTCAAGTGGCACGATGGGCCATCTCTTTCATAAATGGGCCCTTGAAGAGGCAAGGTAAAATGGACAAACCACTCGGTCGACTTTGCTCTCTAGGCTTAGTGTTCAAATGTATTTGCCACTTGATGTTAATCTGTCCATGATCGCCGGTTTAATTAAATCCGTTTCCTCTTTCATCTAATCTTACCGCCAATATTTACATGGTCTACTTTTGCTTCCTCCACTAGACCACCCATCATAGCTAACGCTTTCAAATCCAATTACCCCATTGTGGTTTTGGTGGGAGAGGAGAGAGAGGGAGGGAGAAAGGGAGAAGAGAGATATTGAGCTCGAGCACACAATGGCCACCTCTCCTGTACGAACGCTCCAAAGCTCGTCCGATTTGCGCGCCAAGTGAAGGACGAGCCAGCGGCCGTTTTCCATGAACAGCGGCGGCCGTATATTCTCTATATGATTCTTAAGCTCCACTCAATGGATCTGCTTCTCATGTTTCCCTCGCAAAAATTGAACCTGAATCGATCTTGGTTCTATAGAGAGACTGAGTCGCGGTATCACTTGATGGGCAAGAAATTGTATTTAAATTTGGAACGGCACACAAAGAGAAGCAATTCGTTTATGAACTTGAGCGCAAGTATGGTGAAAAATCGAGCCAAAATAGGGAAGGTCGCGGGTCTGTTTTGTTTTGGTTTATTCCATGCTTTTCGCGCTTCAATTACCAGACAAGAGGAAGAAGCGGTGCCAGTAGTGAGCAACAAAGTGATAATCTAATTTATTTTTTCACGCTTTCCCAATTCTATTATATCAACAATTTGTTGCCACGGACAAGCAACAGCAGCAGCAACAACAACAACATCAACATCAGCCGGCGCGAAAGCAAAGGAAGCCGGTAATGATCGCTCAATCGAATGTAAGGCGCCCCTGATCCTATTGAGCCGGCTACTGCTCTTGTGGTTTACGACTAGCCTCTAGCTGGAGCCATTGTAAGGGATTAAAAATCATATAAATACATTGATATAGAGAGAAAGAGGGAGCCTGGCTGATGTTGTCGGCTAACATGCATGTTTATATTGGTGACAAATGGATAAATGATTCGCGCTCGTTCGGGGGGAAGCCAGTCGTGATGGTCGTTGTTTGTGATATAGTTGTTTCTGCTCGCATTGTTCATTTAAATCAGTTGTGAGTTCAATGAAGCAAATTCGGGTTAGTTGCGCCTCTGCTGGCCAAATGGTTGATGCCGGAGGAAGTGTTTGGGCGGATGAGAGTTGGGAATACATTTGTCACTTTGTTTTGGTCACGAGAACTCGCTTGAAATCAGTAGAGTAACCTAGTCGGTTACTTTGAATTCATCGAAGCGAGTCAAGATTCTTGAGAGCAAACATAAGTTTACCTTTGGCGGAAACGCGCCCAGACTAGAGATTGAGAGCCAACCACATTGAGTTGTGCAGCAGTAGTAGTAGTCTGGATAGATGATGGCACTGTAAGTCAAGGGATTGTAACAACTGCCAGCAAGCTAAGAGACCACACATTATCAGCGCCATTTGGAGAGGTAAATAAGGAAAACTTTTATTTCCTTAAGCGCTTAAAAGCCTGGGCCAGCTTCAAAGCAGCCAGAGCTGTCGTTTGTTGGTGGCCTATTTGCTGATCGGCCCCTTAGATGAGATTTGAGCCTTCTGAGAGCCATCATCTTGCTAACTGGGCGGCATTCGGTCGCTCATCTGTTTTGTGAAAAGGCCGAAAAATCGGCATGTCGTCAATAAATCCTGCAGACCTTTGGCCAGCAAATGTTGTTGCTTCCTTCTCAGGTCGACTGAACCGCCCCGGCCACAAAGTGGCTTAGTTGGAGATGGCTCGGATACTTAGTCTTGCATCATCATTACTCTCGAGCGGTGTAAGTATGAGCTAGCTTGGGCTTTGATGCTTGAACGGCAACGAGGACAGGCAGAAGAGGGCAGCATATTTGTGGGTCTGTCCTATCCTATCCTGTTCTGTTCTTGTTCGAGTTTGAATATTTGCTCATTAGTTCTCGCTGCTTGGCCATTTACTTACCTGCTAGCCCGATGAGTTTTTTCCCATCATCCTTCATGATCATTTCCATTGCTCCTTTGAGGCCTTGGCCATTTTACAAAGCCACACTCTCAGCCCCTCAACGATGAGCGCGATCCGAATCATTGACAAACAGGCTAGGTAAGCCAAGAAGCGATCAGGAGGGCTTCCATTATCTGGTTGACCACAGGCGAGTTCCAATAATGAACTCTCGATAAACTAAAAACAGAGAGAAGCCAGCAAGCGGTAGAGTGGCGACCAATGAGAACGTTTACCCCCCGTTGATGCGATAAATGGAAACATCTTACTACTCATGCGACCAGTTTAGATTCAGCAAGTCACATTGGAATGGAACACAGGTGAACCGTTTGAGGTCTGTGGATGAGTGTGGAGAATGGTCATTATTGTTGTTTTTTCTCTGCTTGTCCCTGGAAGAAACATCATCCTAATATATTCTTGGGTTCCCAAAACTTTCTAAACTTTGCTCCACGATTTCCCTCCCTCTCTCTCTCTCTCCACCACCTCCCCGGGATGGTGCTTTTTGAGCAAAAGAGCACCTTATACGCGCGATTCACAGGCGCAATTGCATAAGCAGTTTAGCCTGTTGCTTTGGCTGCCTTTAGCCATCGTTATCTAGCCATTATTATGGTTCCATTATTCACTTATCATGATATATTGTTCCATTGTGATTGTGTTCGGGCCAGTTTATGTGTTGGCTCAACCATTCAGCTGACAGCAGATTAATTAAAGGCCCATCAAATTGATTAATATACAATGGCTGTAACTCGACGGACAAGCGTCTCCACCTCTACCTTTGGGCATCCCTTTTAAGCTAGCCTCTTAACTGTTGGACCATCTTCGGAGCCTGAATACTGGCCCCTAATAAAGCGAGATGCTCGATTTCGTTTGCGAAAGAGTCCACTCACCGCTTTGCGGCGCCGAATGCACCGCAATCGATCTAGAAAGAGAGAAAGAGAGCGTTTGATTCTTCCAGTCTAATCCGAATTAGCGACACCAGGTCGGGTTTGTTTATTTGTGGCTTAGTTCAAGGTGCAATTAGGTTTATTTTTGCTGATTACAAAGGTAATATCTACTGACTCGTCGATTGAGACTGTTGCTGGTGGTGGTGGTGTGCAGCCGCTGCGGCAGCGGCCGCGCTGGCTGCCTGCTGCGCCTGGGCCAACGAGAGGAACCCAAAGAAAGGCGAGTACTGGTGGTGTTGGTTTGCTGCTGCAGCAACACTGGCCGCAACACTAGCGGCCGCGTTGCGCTGAAACGAGGACAACATGGCGGCTCGCTTTGTGGCCTCATCCTCGCACAAGCTCGAGCCAGTTGCTAGAGGTGCGCCTAGTCCGTTCAGTAGCTGCTGATGGTGCTGTTGCTGCTGCTGTTGTTGCTGCTGCTGCTGGTGTTGCTGAGATAGGTGATGGTGTTGCGCTTGGCTCAGGTTGGTTCCATTTTGGAGACGGTGGTGCGAGTGATGGGGCGCCTGGCCACTGAGCGAGTGATCCGAGCCAGCTGGACTATAGACGCGCTCGTTCTCCATGTCAAGCTCGTCCATAAGCTCGCTCTCAGCCTCCATTTCGTCGCCCTGCGAGCCCTCGGACTCGTTTGGACTGTACGAATCGCGACTCTTGCCTGAGCCAGCCCCGTTTCCGCCAGCGTCGCCCTCCTCCTGTTTCTGGCGCTTGTGCTTGGTTCGCCTATTTTGGAACCAAACCTTCACTTGTGTCTCAGTTAAATTCAATCTTTGAGCCAACTGCTTCCGCTCGGTGCCAACAACATAATGGTTCTTCTCGAACGCGTTCTCAAGCTGAATGAGCTGGCCGGGCGAGAAAGCGGTGCGAATGCGCTTTGGTTTCCTATATGGGTGCAGGTGTAACAATCTGTGTAGGCCGGCCGAGATGTGCGCGAACTGGGGGCCCAGCTGGCCGGCGTACGGATGGTGCGGGTGGTGTACGTTCATCAGGTGATGGTGGCCCGCTGCTGCCGCGGCCGCGGCCATGGCCGCCGCCTGCTGAGCGCTATGGAGTTGCGCCAGGTGCTGGGGCATCGGGCCCACGGGTTGGCCCACTGGCGGGCCCACGCTCGCCCTGAACTGGCCCGCGCTCGGCGGTAGCTGGTGCTGGTGCTGATGGTGCTGCTGTTGTTGTTGTTGTTGCTGCTGCTGCTGCTGGGCCACGAAGGAGGCGATCAGGTCCGCCTGGTGTTGGTGGTGGTGCTCGTGCCTCTGCTTCTGGCGCTGATCTTCGTCTTCCTCGTCGGTGGTGTTCTGAGATTCTGGTTTAACCTGTTGGTTGTGCTGGGCAGCCTGCATTGGTAGTGGCGCTGGCTCTGGCGATGAGCTTCGGCTAGCGGATTTGCCGGCCACAACTTGGCCCCTCTCGGCCGGCTCGCTTGGCGATTGAGTGGCCGATCTGGGTTCGTCGAGCTCGGTGGACCTTTTGTTTGCGCTCGATTTTGGCGCCCTCGCGCTTGCTGGCGACAAAATGGAATCAATGGAAAACTTCATCTGACTAAGCTTGGCTTCCTTCAATTCGGTATCAACTTGCATCGTTTCCGGGACAAAACGCATTGGGTTGTTTGTTCAATAAGCTTAGTTAATTCGTCCAAGAGGCCTCAAAGTAGTTTAGCTTCTAAAACACCAAATTCATCACGATTCCAGCAATCTCTATCTATCGACTTGGACTTGGCTCGCGCTCTCTATGCCCCTGGTTCTACCTTCAAATTTGCTCACCTGGGCTCCTACTTGAAAAGCAAGAAAAACAAATCTCATCTATCAAGGATCCTACTGCCTCACTCTCACATTAACAAATGAACCCTCCAAATCGAACCATCACACTATCGCTCGATGCCCAAATTTAAAATCAGAGCAAAGCGCCAATGAGCAAGATGTTCATTGTAGAATCAATGTGTTGATGTCTAATGTTATGATGGCCAAGTTTAACGTTCCTCCCCTCAACTTAATCAACCTCAACCTCGGCCCCCATTTCGTTTGCCGCTTTTACTATTTCTATTGCCGGATTCAAAATGCGAAGAGCCCCCCGAGTGTCAAGTAGCTTCGACAGCAATCGGTAACTAACAAGCAAAATGCGTAAGATCTGCCCATGTTACCGAATGGATCTGCGCATGTTGCGCGCCCACAGCTGCGCCAACTAATCCTGCGCCAAAACGCAAAATGTTGCCTCGGGAATGCGACTCTAGCGAAGCCTAGTGGTCGCATTTGGAACCGACGATTTTGTGTTCCACTGCACACCACAAATAGACCAAAAACTTACCATGTCGGCGCAGAATGCCGACAGGAGACCAACTCGTGTGATACTCACATTATATTTACTTATTTTTGAACCACAATCATACACTTGATGAACGTGGTTTCACTCCCATTAATCGCGGTGTTTCGCCTCCTTCCACCTGTTTAGTTTGAAGCGCTGACATGAACTCAATAATCGAAGAAAAGAGGAGCCTCCACGAGGAGCGCGACCGAGTTGAGCAAGCTATTGTGAACGAAATGTTGAGCAAGAAAACTGGCCATCGTGACAAACTGGAGAGCGAACATAGACAGAAAGCTCTCCTGGATAGATACATGAAGTGTAGCAAGGACTTACTGGCTCTTTATGAGAGTGAAGCAGATCAGATGTGCAAATCCAAGTCCAAAACCAACTCAAGCGTTTTTAGTGAATTCTATCTCGCTCTTAGGGATATTAAAGAATTTTACAGTAAGCACTCAAACGAACAAGTTGTCACTCTTGCATCGGAGTTCGATGAAATTGAGGCAGCGAGACAAATAGCTCTTGGTGTGAAAACGAAACAGCAGAAAGAAGGTATTCGAGATACAGCGCAAGGCAATCCGCAGGATGATGATATTGACGAGTCCCTTGATGCAGAGTCGCTCGATAGAGAGGGCGAAATCGGAAGACTCACTAGGGGACTTCCAACGACAGACTTGGTGGACATTGTTGATACTCCCAATATTGCCGCTCCCATTGTTACTCGGGTGGAAAAGCAGATCGAGTTCACTGACGAGGAAGGCTACGGCAGGTATCTAGATTTGACAAAGTGTCATGAGGCGTTCCTCCAAGTGGTCAAACGTGAAACGAATAAGCCCAATTACTTGACCTTCCTGGATAAATTCGATCATTTCAACGATCTCGACCGTGAGTACAGGCTCAGTTCAGCCTACAAGACTTACATCGAAATGATGCTAGAATATTTCAGAGGATTCTGTCGACGAGCGAAACCGCTGCTCGATTACCAGGATCTGGAGGACAAAGTGAATGAAAAATTTCTTCAGCAATGGAAGGATCGAACAATTCCAGGATGGTTCAACGATTCCGATCGGACCATCTCGAACGACACACAAATGGTAGATCTCGAATCTTTCAAATCTTGTGATGAGCTTATGGAGCTTGGTCTCGAATGTCTGAAGAAGGAATTACAAGTGCGTGGTCTTAAATGTGGCGGAACTTTGGAAGAGAGAGCAAAACGACTCTGGTCTGTACGAGGGAAGTCAGCAAACGAAATCGATGACACCCTACGAGCCGGTTCGATAACAACTAAGAAAGGTAAAAAGAGATCAGCCATTAACCCCTTCCACATTGCATCCATAGAGTCAAAACTATCCATGTACTCCGAGTATTTTAACGATCAACGCCAAGCAACTATCGAGAATGTTCAACGAAAGCAGGCAAGAACTGCAGAGGAAAGGAACGAATCCGATGACGAAATCAGTGATATTGACGACGAGGATAACAACCAAGATGAAGTGATATACAACCCAAAGAATCTCCCATTAGGCTGGGATGGCAAACCAATTCCATATTGGTTATACAAGTTGCATGGTCTTAACTTGACGTTTACCTGCGAAATATGCGGTAATGCGACTTATAAAGGACCTAAAACCTTCCAGCGCCACTTTGCCGAATGGAGACATGCTCATGGTATGCGATGTCTTGGTATACCCAATACTGCTCATTTCGCGAACATAACAAACATACAAGATGCCATAAATTTGTGGGATAAACTCAAGAGTGAAAGGCAAAAGGACAAGTCTCAACCACTAAACGAAGAAGAGTATGAAGATTCTCAGGGAAACGTTGTAAATAAGAAAACTTACGAAGATCTCAAGAGACAGGGTCTTCTCTGAGTCTCAATTAAATTATGGCAGCTCACTAGTCACTATGAATATATGAACTTAAGTTTGCACCTACAGAGTTTAATTTGCTTCAATCGTTCTCACAGTCCGAGTCGCTAATGTGTCGTCCAATATCATCCTCTTTCCTCTACAGAGTTTCTACACCTTTGCGCCTCCAATAGCTCCACCAGCTCCTGCAGCTCCTCCCGCTGCTCCACCAGCAGCAATCTCAGAGCCTGAAGCTCCTATAGCTCCGATTTCACCGTCCATTTCCTCACCTCCCTCGATACGGTTGAGCTCTCCTCCAGCCAGTAGGTTACCAGAACCAGCTGTGATATGGCCACCCTCAGAGGCGCCAGTCGCAGTGCGGAACCCATCTACATCATTGACACCAGATGTGTGATCCTTGACAATCAATTTGTCGTTATTGAACACCTGATGTTTGTGGAGTCCCTCGTTCTCGTTGCGTATGTTCTCGTGGTGTCCGGCATTCAGGATCTTGGCGTTGGCCGCGAGTCCTCCCTTGGCATTCTCAAGAGAACCGTGGGCAGATTGGTGAGCTGCGCCACCAATGGCACCGACCGATCCCTTGGCTCCCTCTAGTCCACCAAGAGCACCGCCACCGAGAGCTGCACCACCGAGACCTCCTCCTAGACCTGCTCCACCCAATCCAGCGCGTCTGCCAATTCCGCTTCGCCTTCTCAAGCCTCCTCGGCTAAAACCATGGTGTCCATGCCCAAATCCTGACCCCAGTCCGCCAAGACCATGGTGTCCCCTGAATCTGAGCTCCTCTAACAAGTGCTCGTCACTTAGGTGACCGAGTGGTGAGCGGAAGTGGCCATGGTGTAGGAATGGCTCCAACTCAGCCTCCTCGTGCTCAATGTGCGGGTGAATGCGGCCGATTCCATGACCAACTGGTCCTTTGGCTAGGGCAACGCCGACCAATCCTGCAATCAAAACCACTGAGGTGCAGAAACTGTTCATTCTTGTTAGATTTGTATGCTCTTAGATAGAATAACCAAGTTAAGTAGTTTTGACTTGTAATTGAAGCTGGAACCTGGGGAGACTGGTGAATTTAGATTGGAGACGCCCGATCTTTTATACTAGTGATCGAGTTCGCTCAACATTCGGTGGAAAACTAATTGATCGGGAATAAATGTCGCACAACAATAATTACTCCAGAGACAACCGATACCTCTAAGGGCACAGACTGAACTAACGTCAACTTGCATAGGCCCCCGATCCCTCTAGGCTGAGCAGTACAAGCCTGGGAGCTTCGGCAAAGGTTTATAAGTGAAATATGTCCAAGCATCGGCTGAGCAAGCTCGCAATCTCTAGCTCTAGAGCATGGACAACTGGCTTCTGCTGCTAAGGTCGAGCGAGAGGCGTTCGTGGCAGACTCTCCGCGAAAGGTACTAGTTTGGATTGCGACTATTTGCACCTTCGTTGCCCTCGTGAAGGTAGAATCGAATTGAGTGAGGATTCAGTCTAAACCGAGGAGCCAATTCAGAGGCTGCAAAGGTTATCCAGTGGCAAATGCGGCCACGCTAACATAGGCTGGCTGCGATCGATTGAGATGCTCCATAGTGAAGCCCACTCGAATGTGGCGTTTGGGACATCATTTAGCATGAGCATGACTCATTTCCGTTCGATAGAGAAAGGATTGTTGAGTCTGCGCCCGGAAAGGAAGAGGAACGAGAGCGAATGGCTTCGGTCTCTATCCAGGTTGGGGGGGGGGCAGAGAGAGGTGCTACCGAAGCTTCCCGTCGGTGGCACGTTAATTGGCGGCACCTCTTTCTCTGCCCTAGAATGGGGTGATTAAGTTTAAAAATCAACTGCTTCACCTTTTCGGCCTGAATTTGTCATCAGGGGATAGCCTAAACCTGTTCCCAGTTGTTTTCGAACGAACGGAAGCGGTTAGATTTTGGCCAGAATCAATTTGCTGGTCCACTCTATTTGTGGACCCAACCATAAAAGTGAAATCACAGCAGGCCATTGTTAGTTATGTGTTGGCTGGATTTGTGAGATTGAATTGGCGATATTGTCCGCTGGAAGGTCTCGTTCAAAGGCAATCAACTTGTCCCTTAGATTTGATCACGAGGACAGGAAGTGGGCGAGTTTAGCAAACTCTCTCAGGGAGGCCGTTCGATTGGAGTGTTTGGCCCAGAGGATAGGTGGTGATTTGCTCGCGCGAGAAATTTAAAAGTCATCAATTTTCATTCTGTCAAAACCGCAATCACTAAACGAAACGATTTTTCTTCTTTATTTCCTTGTGCATTAGACTCTCATGGTCGCAATTTGGGCTTTGCTATTGGCATCACGATGGGTGATCCAACGAGAGCACCATTGGTTACCGCCTTCCGCTCGGCCCCTCTCTGAGGTTACTTTGTTTCGATGAAGTCAGAAGAGAGCAGCTCCCTAGATCCAAGTGCTGGACTCGGAAGGTTTATCTCTAGCTTCTAACCAACAAAAGAGTCAACTCTGATCCCAGTGCGAGTGCAAATAATGGATTTTGGAACATGGCATCGAGGCTCGAACCAGCAACCCCAGCTCAACCGAGCCCAATTGGGAGTCACATAGTCAGCTCGAAGGTCTACCTGATCATGGAGTCGGGCAAATATTTGGAAAAAGCTTGCACACCATAAAAGGGACCTAAACTAGCGAAAATTTGCTGCAGGTCTACCGCATATACCCGCTCGCTCGCCCTCTATATTGGCATTGCAGAGTTGCGTCTTATCGGTTCTAACATGGTGAATGATAGATCAGCTGAGTGTTGGAGAATTTAGCTAGCCCAATGAGTTTGCATGTAACGGACGTGTGGCCGGGCCACTTTGTTGTAGATCAAACTGGCTCTCCCTTTGTATCCATCATCTCAGACGCCATCCGACAATTAGATTGGCCGTCTAGAAATAGAGGAACCACGGTGCAGGCCATTCTCGTCAACTAAATCGACAGCAACCCAAGTGAATGAGGGAGGGAGAAAAGTTGATTATCATAATAGAATTTCCACGCGCAACACAGTCCAGGCTAGGGAATCCAGAGACCGGAAGTCACATCCGCACACATAGACGACAACAACAACAACATCAATCGATTGGAGTTGGTATGGGCGAATCGGTCCATCTGTGCTCTCCAAGGCTTATCGCGCTCCTTCTGGCCCACTAGACTGACCGTGTAATATAATAATGAAGCCGCTTAGTGCATCCAAGTGCTGGAGAGTGACCATAGGGTGTAACTCGATAAAGTTGGAGGTAATCTTGGGACTAATTACATCTGCGGCGTTATCAGTGGCCGCGAAGCTGGATAAAAATTAAGGCAACTTGTAAAGTTCTAGTCGAAACCAAGTTGTACAGTCTCTAATCTGCTATTCACATCTTGATGGGTGACAAAAAGGGAGCAGACCGTTGAGTTTTCATCAACTAAGTTTCTGTTTGCTCAAGATTTGGTCACTGTCCTGCCTCCTCTGAGCGGTGCGAGCCGTCTTGTAAATTTAAATGCTAGAGTTCATCTACGACGTGACCTGCGTGAGACGCTTGATTAAGGCAATCAGAGGCAACTCGCCAGCATTGTGCAACATCTGATAATAAGATGAGGTTGATCAAATCTTTTTGATGATTTAATCAATCAAAAGTGAGCACAGCATGGAACCATCATGGGCTGTCCGACAGTTTTGGGGCCCCACAATTTGGCGCCCCCTCCCCCCACCCGTGGCGCACTGTGCTGGCGTCAAATTTAATTGCACAAAATTCACGCGATTCTTGTCGCCCAAGAGACCCTCGAGGGGAAGAAGGGGATGGGTTTGGTGGGCAAATTTTGGTCTACTGTGGGGGCCATTAGAACGGCTTGGGCGGTGGAAACTTGATTAGGATTTTAGTGGAAATTTGGGCTACACTAGAAGGGGCAGCCCTGGCAACATTCCGGTTGCATGTGCTCCGCTAACTGGTCGCCCAAATTGGATCCAATTGAATTGAATCTAGAATCCCACTGATGAGGAAAGAAAATCTAATAAACTTGTCATTTGGACTAACTCTGGCCAGTTCCCTCTTGTTCTAGTGGCTGCATTGGGCAATTTGTTAGAGATTTTTATTTAATCAAAACCAACAGCACGTGTTCGCTCGGACTCAGGTACGACCAATTGCCACTGTCTGGGCCTCCCTCTATCAACAATATATTTGGCCAACTTGGACGAGGGACGTTTATTATCTTTGAATTGGGTAAAATTGAAATTATGGAGCTGATATAATTTGATCACGCGAGTTTTGGGTGAAAAACAGACCGGCGCCTCACGAGGAGGGGAGAGCCGAGCTGAGTCGTGCAGAAATCCTAGGGCCAGTCGCTCGTAGGCTGGCCCCCAGTTCGCTAGGAAAGGATTGCACCAAAACGGTCAAGTGGCACTCTGCGCATGCTCAAAAGCCCAACGTGCGCCCAAAACAATGTTCAAAATTTTCTGGTTAACATCGCGCGTACCTATAGAGATCGGGAGAATCGAGCCAGCCAGATCGCAAGTTTTGATTTCAGATAAACAGAAATCCAAGAACACAATCAGGTGGTTCTCTGGTTCATCAAGTGTAGAACAAAAAAGGTGAGTACGATGCAGCAACGACTTGGATTTGGAATAACTATTGCAAGGCGATGGGAGAGTTTTGAAGCGCTTTTAATCTGATCTCAGGTGCCTTATCTGACGGTGAGACTGATGGGAACGGTTTGTATTGCATCCGGTGCTGAACAGTTAGACATTGAGACGACTGAAGAGTGTGAGCTGATGAGCGATAGCTGGGGAGAGTTTTTGTGGGCATTCGTTGGAGTTTGCAGTGCAGTAATAGATAGTATACTGCTAATTATAGAACGCTTTCAGGCGAAAGGCCTCCAGAGTTGACTCGTGACATTGAAGCCTCAGACTACTCATGCTCAATAATTTCTCCACCAAGGTTCGAGCTCTTTTTTGAGAGGAAGAACCTCCACCACAAATTTCCTATCGAGCTACAAGAGTTAGGATTGAACCTCTGTGACACGAAACGATGAGGGTAACGATATCAAGAGAAAATTTCGCTCTCGAGGATGAAAAATGTTCATCCGACTGGTGTAGTTAATAATAGCCAGTTAGTTGTTTACGTGGCTACCTCATGGAGTAACGATATGTGTTAGTTCTGACACGTTGGACTTGCTCGCTGACTCCTAATAGTAGAAAGCTGATTATATCATTGACAGTGCTCAACCTCGTTTAGATTGAAAGCTTAAATAGCTCAATGATCGAAATCGATGACAAAACTGGTGAACGGAGGAATGAGGTTCAGGCTAACACGACGGATCTCATCCATGGAACCAAAATTGAAAGCGATCGAATCAAATCGAGTGATAACTTAGCTTATGAATCGGTGACTGTTGCTACGAATTGTTGGGCCATGAAGTCTCTAGTTGAAAATGTATCGAAACCCATCGAAAATCGTGCTCTCAGAGGTTTGTCCACGAGCAATGAAGAGAGGTTCACAACTTCGCAAAACGACTCCACAAAGAGTGTAGGTATTGCGGTGGGAATGGGCATCGAAAAAGAAGAGAAGATGTGTGCCAATGTTTACGAGCCTATGAGTTTGCAACCCAAAGCGAAATCCGATTCTTTAGGTAACTCCTCAGAGGATTCTACGGCTACAGGTGGGAATGATCTTCTTAACTTTGATCAATTCGACCCAATAATTGATGATGGATCTAAGATGGGTTCAGACTCGAAGTTGAATAGTAGGCGGTCTGATAACTTTTCCGATCTTGTTCCGCTCGAGGACCAAGATTCTTCATCCGAGAGTGATCGATGTCAGTTCGCAAACGGACTTCGATTGCTATCTAGCCCTCAAAGTTCAAACGAGTCGCCTGTTTTGAACTTGGTTGGTTCGCTACAACTCGGTTTAATGAAAAAAAGTATTAGACAAAATTGTGGAAGACGTCAACATGCTTTGGGTCTTACAGGTAGCTCGGCTTTAATTTCTAAGCGACCTGTCCCTGTTCCAGTTGAGAATATTGATTTCAACACTAACACACCATCTGACTCAACGAATAATCTCAATTCGTATCAGACAAAAGTGGAAAAGAGTGAAAAAGAGGCTAAAGTTGATCAAACGCAGGTACCTCCTAACTGGGAACAAAAGTTCAGGATTCAGTTAAGCTCAGGTGACACCCGGTTACCTTTGTCGCCACCCGTTGATCACTATGATCTGATTTGGTCAAATGATCGGAAGAGGGATGATGAATTTGAAACTGCTCTCAATTTAACCAACAAGGATTCGAATGAACCAATCCAGTATGACAGCGCGAGCTGTAATCTAAGATCTGAGGAGCCAATCCAGCAGCACTCCCAACCTGAAAGGAAGTGCCATCGTTGCAGCTCGATGGCTGACGAGCTTAATAATTATATCAAGGATCAAGAGAGGGAGCCATCAGCGATGCTATCTAGCTTGTATAATCATAACCAACTCTCGCCTCCCATTCCAAATGGGGTCTTTGGTGACCCCGCTAATCTTGGTGCAAGTCTGAACGCGTTTGCAAACTTTTATAATCATCAGAGGATTGTTTGGCACCAAAGAGCTGCTATCACATTGAACTCAAATCTTAACGTGCCACTTATTCAGATAAATCAGCGCGATTGTCCATCAGATATTCGACCAGAAGTGTTAGTTGGTTCACAACAACAGTCGCATAGCGCGGCTAGCACTACAAATGATACGATGAGTGGGGAAACATCAGAGCTGAGTAGTATTATGCTTATGCGCCGCAAGCAACGTCGAAATCGTACAACATTCAGTAACTATCAACTGGAGCAGTTGGAAAAGGCGTTCGCATCTACTCACTATCCGGATGTATTTACAAGAGAAGATCTCGCACAGCAGATTGGCCTAACGGAAGCCCGAGTTCAGGTTTGGTTCCAGAATCGGCGAGCCAAATTCAGAAAATCAGAAAAGTCAGCAATCAACCCTACAACTCTAATGCACCACGGCTCTCCAATTTCTGAGACTTCGAACCGATCAGACGCTCTTTCATCACCTCAGCAACACATTTCAATCAACGACTCTGGATCTAGAATCATGGTCCCTTTAGGTGAACCCTCTAAGTTTTTGACAAGCTGGCAATATCCGTCTGTAGACAGTTCGCACAATCAAGTGGCGTCGAACAAAGTATCTGAGCCAGTTAGATCACGTAAACCTGGCATATTGTCTTCGAAATTGAGTCAGCCCAATTCAACATCAAGCCATCTTGAATTTCAGAATTCTTTCAAGAGAGACCAAGCCCAGAGATATTCACTGCAAGCTAATGACAGTCAGCGTTCACTATTCATTGAACGAGAGAAGGGAAACTCTAGAATTCAATTTATTGACCCAACCACCAACAGGAAGCTTGAACGCAGTTCCATTTTGGAGGGCGTTCTCAGGAACAATTCGGGGACTCTCTATAATGCAGTCTGTAGTCGGCGACGAGCAGCCTCCATCAGCTCAATAGAACTCACCAAAGAAGACAAGGTAGCGTGTGATCTGTTTTCGACCGAAACGAAACCATTGCAAGAGTTGAACGATCATAGGAATCAACTCAAAAGAACTAATTGCCACAGTCAGACATCAATTACTCCACCTCCTCGGTTAGATCAGATACTTTTCGTGGGAGACGGAGGACAAGCAGCTTCTTGTAAATATAGAAAGATTAACACAGGCTCCCGCCGATCGGACAAACGATCAGAAGGCCTGGACGAAGGTTACGGCCAATCAAGATCAAGAGGTACATGGCAGTGCGATGGGATAAAGGCGGTGAGTTGTACCAATGAGAGTCAAAGAGTTACCAGTGAGCGATTGGAAGGCTTTAAGACGAACAAATTTCCCTCAAGTGCACCCGAGAGATCCGGTGCATCCTTCAATAAGTCTCGAGCGATATCTGAGGGACAAGCAAGTTCAAGTGTAGTTAGCCATCAGAGTTCGGTACAAACCAAGGACGAAACATGCGGCGTTATATATCTCGACAGCCAAGTAATTCAGCCTAGTTCGTCTCATATCTTCAATCCAGAATCCACTAGGCGAACAAACCACCCGCAAGGGAGGGCACAACAGCAAACCCTTGATTCATATCCCTGGACTCCTCGGGGTAATTTGTTCTTTGGCGACAATCACTTTCATGGTGCTCATTTGCTATTAGGACAACAGTATTTGGCCAATCAGACGAGCGAGTACTCTGCACAGACTGGCAATACGAGGTTAGACAATCAGCCAACCCTGAACCTAGGGCTTCAAGCACAACAAAACACATTGACTCCACAGACGATCAACAGACAGCAACTTGAACAGATGTGGTTAATTAATCACACAAATATGCTGAACTACCCGAATCTTTTTGTTTTGCAGCAGCAGCAACAACAACAACAACAACAACAACAGCAACAGCAACAGAAGTAGAATCCAAGTTTGCTTGTCGCTGTTGCTAATTGGAATAAGTTTTATTTAAGGAAGAAAAGAAACGTTTCTCTAGTCGTATTAAAATGTAGTTCTAACAAGATTAGAAGTGTTCCATGTCAGACGGATGTCATTGTGGAAGTATTGGACGGGATTACAACGGGCGTGTAGCACCTAAAACCGGCTCCAAGTGGTGAAACGTCCCTCCCCGTAGCTCATGGACATACTTAAGCTTTAGCCTCGCTAGAGGCAATTCTGTCTTTCTTTTTCTTCACGATAATGATTATGTGAGATGGCGGCCTATGTACATTATATGTGTGTAACCTTCATGACACTCTGGATATGGATGAAAACTGCTGGCCAACATGCTTTGGTTTGACAATTCAGTTTGTCGAAACCTGTAGGAGGGAGGTCTTCCGCTCTCGCTCCATCAGTTCCTTAGATACGCGTCTTTGTTTGCAAGCGACCGCTGCTACAATGGCTGCGCCCCGGCCGCTGCCGTCCTCTGAAAACATGAGCTGGAACTTGTACTCTGGGTGCGTTAGTTCCTTTGTCTTTTTGGCCATGATCGAGTGGAAGTGGGGATGATACTTGAACATGCTCCCATCGACACCAACTACCGTGTGGGGTCTGCCCATCTTGTTTAGCAAGCAGGCGACTGCTGCCGAGACCAAGTGGGCGGCCCTAGTTGAGACGCGGGCGCAAATGAGCTTGACGCTGGCGCAATCCTGGTCGCTTGCCCAATCAATCTTGAACGCCTCGTACAAGGCTCGCCGGGTGTTTTCAAAAGTGTCCACGGGATCACTCTCAACCATGCTTACAAATCTGGTCTCAAAAGCGAAGGGTTTTGTGAATGGCCCTTCCACCAATAGTTTGTTCCTCTGTCTCACTCTTTCGGCGTCAGCAAAACAAAGACTTTCAGCGACATCTCTGCCATCTACGCTGACTGTCTGAAAAAGGGCACCTTCTTCAAGTGCCATATCTACCATAATTCGTCTGCACAATTCGCCAATATATAAGCCGCTGATTAACTTTTCGAACTTCTGCTTACCTCTGTTGACACTATTCACATCTATGTCATGATCCCAGTTTGTCCGCATGAAATCGAGTATGCCGTTGTCGCCAAACGCGCCCCATTCGGTATTCACAACGGTAGTTTGGTGCTTGTTGTTGTTGTTCGGTGGGCGCCAACTTTCGTTGAACGAATCTTGGCCGTCCTGGTTCAATTTGTCGTCGGTTGGATGCATGCAATGTACGTTGTCTAGATTTTCCATGTAACAAGCGTTTGTTCCTGTGCCAACTATCAAACCAACCCGACATTCTCTGTTTTGATAGGCGCAAGAGATGAGCGTTCCAGTTGTATCGTTGACGACTGCCATAACTTCAATGTCAAGATCAGAGCGCCGCTCAATGGCCTCTCGCAACAACTCAACAACATCCCTTCCCTCAACTCCGGAGCACTTGAAGCCTTTAGTCCAGTTTACAAGCCTTGCATGCGCTAGAGCCTCCTGCTGACAAGGAAAGCTAAAGGTGAAGCCGAGCGGAAGCCGAATGCCGTTGAGATTGCGTCTAGTTACAAACTTTAGTAGACAGTTTGCAATATAATCGAATAATTGACTTCCAGGTCCGTGCATCAGCTCTTGGCATAGGGAGTAAGTTTCATTGTCCATGTGAAATTGGCTCCCTTCAAGCTCAACTAGTATAACTCGGAAATTTGTTCCGCCCAAATCTAGGGCCAAAAACTTGCCCTCCTCTGGTTCAGCAAAATGGCCTATGGTGTTATAATTGGCTGGTTGATCCTTGATGTGAGTTGGGTACATTTTAACATTAGCAACAGGGTTAGTTTCCCTGTGCAAACCTCGCTTAAATTCATCCTCCAACAATTGGCAAATTATCTCCAATTGCTGGTGACTGACCAAAAGTGACCTAGTTGCAGATTCTACCTTCATGTAGTTAGTGTTATAAATTGAATGCAAGTGATTGTTCAACAAGTGCTGGTGTTCAATCTGCGGCCTTCGATTCTCCTGGTGCTGTAGCTGTTGATGGTTGTGCTGGAGTTGGAGCTGGTTGCTTGCGTTAAGTAGATCTGATGAGGAGTCCTGTTTGGTCTGGCTTGACATGGTAACGGTTTTTGTTTGCGCGGTAGTTTGTTCTAGAACGGCCATAGGTGAGTGGTGACAATAGTGAGTCTTATCTATCCTTAGATTGACCAAAAACTTGCTCTGACCGGCTAGTTTCTCACACAAACCTCAAACAATTCTAATGCAAACACTTGCTGCTCCCACTGATCGAGGTACTAAATGATGGACTAGAGAGCAAGCGTTTGTTTTTATTCATTTATTTTGGTTATAGTTTGGTTATGATCTTATCATCACATTGCAATATCAATAGTACTTGTAAGCAACTGATTGACAAGACGAGATCGGAAAGATAAGCTGCAAAGTCATGCGATTGCTTTTCACAACATTTTTTATCTGACTAGAATAAACTAGACTAGACCAGGCTTGTTAGCTAAATCTTTGATTCAATTCCGGCAGCCAAAGCCCCAGGCGAGTGGGCTAGAAGACAAACAAAAGAGTATATGACAATGGAGTCACCGGAGCATTGGAAAAATATAGCTTAGATTACGTATCGTTCGAGGGCCGCTAATATCATTTGCGTGCATAATCCTTTGAGCAACCTGAATTTGGTCCACAAGTGTCGATTTTCTAACTCTCCAACATGTTAGTATGCAAATTTTTGGAAACACGACCGATCTGGTTTCATGCGTCAATTTAGCCTTTCAAGGCTCTGTCTCCATTATTGTTGTTGGACGGGGTAATGAAACTTGGACGAGATCTACGGCGACACAATCCGGGCTGATGCGACTCCATCGGGCCATTGTGACGCAACAGGACGGGGGCATATAGCAGAGAAATGGGACGGATCGAGTGGGTGGTGGAGTCGCAATCAAATCTTCAACATTTGAGACGCAACAATGCAACTGTATCTTGTGACTAGCTCCTCTCCAGTCTCAATTACTTTCTCTCACCATGGAGACGACGAGAAATCGCTCTATTCTGCTCTCTATGAAGTAAGCCGCAACTCTAACATTAGATAACCAGTCAAACAAAGCGCCTGTTACATAATTCATCTCTACCTAAATATGAAGTAGATCCTTACCATTTTAATAAGGCAACTCTTCTTGAATTGGTGAGTCACTGGCTTGTACTTCTTTCGAAATCAGTCGAGTTATCTGTTATCTCTGGAGGCTAACGAGAAGTCATCATGTTAGATGGTTCAATGATAGTGACCCGATAGCTTTGACCGTCGTGCTGATACAGCCGCCCATCTTCGGCTTGAACTAGTATTTATTTTTGGTTTTGAGTTTCGCAGAGGCCAAAGTTAATGGAAAAAGCGCAGCACAAACTGAGAACTTCTTTCCTTCCCCTACCCCCCCCCCGAGGTGAACGCACAGGCCCAGTTCTAGGCTACAAATCGCCGCTCGCCCCTCTCGATGATCAAATGGCCCAACGCTGGATATTTATTGCTTTTTGGGGCCATTTTTCGACCGGTACTTTCGTCCACTAATCAGATCCCACATCCCAGGTCTTAGCAAGAAAGATCGCCCAAGATGCATCATCCTCAAATTAGACATTTGATTCGTCTCAATTTTTCAGGCTTTTCCCAAGAGATCATACTCAGACTCTACTACTGAGATACTCATTACCAAAACAAACATCTCGACAATCATCAGCTATTGGGACGGTTCGTAAAGAGGCCCAATAGAATTAGCCATGAACACTGAATCCGTGCATTTCCTAAGATCTCGAGCGAGACACAAGCTCAGAGGGTTTAGATCGGAAGAAAGGTTCGCCTCTATCCACGGTTCACCACGAGCCGACACGTACAAATCCAACTCACCCTCTCCATTCGGACCAATCGTGATTCTCACGTTTTTAGTCCTTTTGATTGGTACCCGTCTCACATATCAGCAACAAAACCTATGCCCAAAGATGTGCACCTGTGATGAGCGTAACCTCGAGACCACTTGCAAGGACCGAACTCGGGCCTCAGGTATACCCCATACGCTACACCCTGACACCAAGAAACTCACCATAAATCATGCTCAAACAACTCAATTCATCGGCTCAGATTATCTTACAAAGTTGGAAATTCTCGACTTAGCCTACAACAAAATAACGATGGTTGATTTTCATGAGATCAGTAAGAATGTAGACCTCATTTCCCTAAATACTAGTCATAACAGTATAATCGAACTCAAAGATTCATCAGGAGCCCAGACTATTAGCGATCTCGGCCTCTCCAGTTCAAAATCATTCGACACAGCAATTTTGACGGACCCAAAGATCATAAAGAACATGATTAGAATCAATGTTTTAGAATTCATCTTAAGCTATAACAACCTATCAACTTTGAAGAACTTTATATTTATTAGGTGGCACAAGCTTCAACGTCTGGACCTATCATTCAATTCAATCCGAACTTTGGAGAGCCAATCGCTTCTCGGACTTGCCAAGCTGGAGTATATCAATTTGCGAGGCAATCAGCTAACCCAAGTTCCGACGTTGGCATTGCAAAGCACTGCATCTAGCCTACTTTCAACATCCTATCCCCCATCCTCAGTCATTGCATCCTCACTGAGAAACCTCGATTTGAGCGAAAACAAGCTCTCTTTCATCGGCCCTGATTCTTTCGTTCTCCTCGAGAAACTTCAAGAACTTCACCTAGACTCTTGCTCAGTCAATTTGATTCACGAACAAGCCTTCAAAGGACTTCACACATTACACCTTCTTTCACTCAATTCCAACCATCTACAAGAAGTGCCATCGCTGTCCTTTATTTATTTGAGCCAGCTTCGATCACTGCGATTGAATGCCAACAGGATAACTCATTTACAGCCACATAGTTTCAATGGTCTAACAAATCTAGAGGAACTCCAGTTGAATAATGGTTCGTTCGCACGTCTACCAAGTGGAGTGTTCGACCGATTGAGTGAACTAAGAAGGCTTGAAATTACGCATAACACGAATCTCACGAGAGTAGATGACGGTACTTTTGAGAACCTACCAAAACTGACATACCTGAGCCTGTTCTCAGATAATCTAAAATCATTGCCCAACAGTTTCAGCGGTGAGCCGAGCGCCCTATATGTCATGGATCTAAGAGGCAATCCATTACACTGCGGTTGCGAGCTTAAATGGCTGACACAATGGCTGAAGAAATTCAACCAGACATCAAAATCCCTCCAAGACGCGCTGAATCTTGGCACACACAGACACGAGGCCAAACATCAGATAGATGACATTCAACCAATCCTGATGGATCTGCAACTAACGGAAGAGTTACAGGGCCTCAACTGCTTTGAACCTCCGGCTCTGAAAGGAAAACTCATCGTTGAACTCCCGGAAAATAAGTTGGAATGCTTGAAGCCTAGCTCTGATGTCAACGTCCACATTGGCTTTGCATCTTTATTTTTTATCACCTTGATAATGACGTTTGCTTGCTTGATAAGCTGCTGCAGAAACAAAAGACATTTGTTCGTAATTCTGAAAGAGAACTTGGTGCGAAACCAAATTTCAATCGTGTTGCCATATTCTAGAAATTTAGACAAAACCGCCGACGACTTCAAGAAAGAGACCCAACTTTATGGCTACAATTACGAGCCCGCCGAATATTTTCCGTCAACGCGTATGTATTCCGCTAATGGCGCCCGCGACGAATTTCCGGAGATTCAGACATATTCCCAGCACATATAGTGTTGACTGGGGCTGTCACCCCACTAGCTAAAACAAAATAAAACGTCATCCACCGAATGATGTCCATCCTTAGAGTAACAGCAGGGTTGGGTTTGTGGACTCGCTTCTAGCCATCTCTATCTAACGGGTATAAAAAAGGTCTGCTGACTTTGGTTGAGACCAGTTTAGTGCTTACTTCCTAAAAAGTTGCATTGTATTCGATGAAGCACGAGTTTTGGCGATCTTGGATGGGTCAAGACTCTTGTTTCATCGACTAGTTTGTAACTTAAGTCCTTCACGACTCTGCATTTGACGAGTGAGCAGAGCGCCATCAGCGAGACGAGGAAAGGTGAATATGGGGTAGTTTTCGGTAAGAACAAATCTTGATTTGTCTTTGCCGCAACTTTCATCAAATTGTCAATGTCGACCCAACTATGCAGGCAAAAATCAAAACAATAGGGCACTCGACATGAGTCTAACTTTGCGGTCGCCCAACTTGAAGAAAAAGTTTTTCTTCGCCAAGATCTCGACCGGAGTTTCAGGAAACAAGGGTAGAGTAGCTTGCTTCTGGAAGCTAGTATCACCGATTGATAACGAGGACTGACTCCTTATCGTAAGCCTATTGTCGAAGATCTTGATTGTTCCATCAACTCGGGTAGAGTATCCTGATCCGAGAGGTCTTATCGTTATTAGTATATCACAATGATTACTCAAGGTGGCGATCAAGTGGTTCAAATCGTTCGGTACGTTATCGTAAGTGTTACTTGTTGTGTTGATCGCCATAGTCTGGATAATGAGGTGGCTTGAGTGACCTTTGGGTAGCTGACAGTCCCGCATCAGGTTTTCAATCGTAGAAAAGAGCTGATATATCCTACTCGCTGTCGACCCCAAAGTTAAGAGAATGCTCAGATCATCAATCAAAACTTTAGTAGGTTTTGTCAACTTAGTACCATCGCTTGGAGAAATTGTTGTGTGCTTCTCGAGGTGGGTTATAACCGATTCGAGTATCAGTTTGCCCGGATCAAAATCACTAACACCTTCCTTTAAGGCGCCTAAATACATTGACATCAAATCTAAAACATCGATTTTACCCATATTTTGGGTTCGCCTTAGATTGAAACCACATTTAGCAGCACTAGCAGAGTAGTTTGTCCAATTTTGACTCAAGGACACCAACAGTGTTGGCGCCTGGGGCTCTTTGCGGCTGAAATGCTGTAGGAGAACGCTTGGCATGAAATCTGTTGAGTTTGTGTGATCCCTTGATATCAATATTGTTCCGTGCTGTCCTTTGAATGGGGAGATACTCGTCCGGGAATCCAAGGCCAGGAGGTGTGTGAGATCTGGTATGTGAGCCATGTTAAGACTGCCCCCAATATAGCTCAGTGGTCAATAGGTCTGAGGGGTCCAAGTGAGATGCACCATGCGTATGCTCGAACTTTCTGGTTGAGGCTAAGAACGCCCAAGCACTAGCTGCCCGGTGTTTTGTATTTGCTGATCAGATTCAACCTACAAGTGCCCTGTTCGAGGAAGCTAATCAGAGCCGACCTTGTTATATGCCAAGCCACGACAGTGCTGCTCTGTGACGCACGGTCCGAATTTAAACTGGTTTATGCACATGTTTTAGGTGGTAGACTCTGGCATATTAATGCTCCAACGAACTGCCGTCGCTTGCTTGTGCTCTCAGTTGTT
>Ga0268249_1000249_pt1 | contig 33258 bp, 21 predicted proteins | sample AgamicAtPe_FD_200257 | JGI IMG/M metagenome (GOLD analysis project Ga0268249, IMG submission 200257) | Agave microbial communities from Guanajuato, Mexico - At.P.e (v2) (version 3) | ecosystem: Host-associated > Plants > Phyllosphere > Phylloplane/Leaf | place: Guanajuato, Mexico | collected... | reverse complement strand
TATGAGTCTGTGAAGCCAAGAATAGACACAACGAGCATAATCTGTTCTTGCCATCAGAAAAAATGGTTTGTTGGCCTCGCGGAGAGTTACTGGTCAACTAATAGCGCGGGGGGCCGGCTTTCTGTGAAGGTCCAGCAACGAGAATAGCATGGAATCTGAACGAAGGCTTAAGCGAGGCTCAACACGGTTGCTCGTTTCTTTCATATGCGCCTGACATGAGCTTTGACGTTTTGGCTTTCCTTGGTTCGAAGTCCCCGAGTGAGCACGACTTGGTTTAGGGATTGAGGCCTACGATCAAATCAACAGCTTTTGCCCGCGCAATCAGGATCGGGTGTCATATCCAAGCTGATCCTTTCAACTTGATTTTGAGTTAACGCAGTTGCCTACGCCCTATCATTCTTGTCCCGCACGTCCCGATGGTGCCTATGCGATCTCTCAACAAATAGAAGTTTCACCGCAACCTATCTTATCTCACCCTCAAGAGAACCGTCACGAAGGAACTCAAACTAATTCTAGGCAAAATGGAGCGGCAGGAAATAAACGTTGACGAGATGCGGGCGAAGATTTTGGGATTGCTTGAACAGGATGCTTCAAATGCAATGAAAGTTTTCACCACTACACTAGTAATGAGCATGACGAGAGGGAACAACATTGAAAAGATAGCCAGAACGTGCAAACCTGAAAGTGTTCCAGATTTGCTGAAGGCTCAGAAAACCCTTCAGCTAGTTTCGAAGGCCAATGGTGATCCAAAAGCAATTACACTTTCTCGTTTCGCGCTCTGTTTTCCCAGGTACGTCATTATGCTGTCCAGTTTGTGCAAACCAGGATTAGTAAATTTCTGCATCCCCAACGAGTTCCCATACTGCATGAGAAACAACTGTTTCGCGCAGATGCTTCCGGAACCCCAAGGTGAGTTGCTGACGAAAGCGAACCTAAGGAAGTTGTTCAATGCTTATGTGATGTATTGCGCCTATGCGTCATACGCCTACCGTGGAAGAGCTGGAGACGAACCAGACATCGATTCGGTTAAAGAACAACAATCTCGATGTGCTCTAGCGCGAAATAAGAGCACGTGCTCACAAGAGTCCAAGGTTGATTTGTTACTGAAGACAGATGCATTTGTATCTACAGAAGAGATTAGTGAAGGCAACACTACCACAGTCAAACACTTGTCGCCAGGTGTCGAGGAGATGAATACAAGGTACGAGCGGATAATCAAGTCTCAGAGCGGATCAACGTCCTCACTCTGACTAAGCTACTAGAGAGCCAGTTAGCTCAATGACAAGTCTGATTCGAGAGCAAGCCAATTAAATTGCCAATATTATTCAAAAGAGCTACCAAATACTTTAATTCGAGGGTTAGATATTGCTTTTGACTTTGTTCACCCTAACCCTAAGCCTTGGGTGGGTCTCATTTTTCGAATTTCATCTGACGACTCTTCTGAAATTTGGCCGCTAAAGCTTGTATCTTTGATTGGTGGGCGCTAAAGTTTCGCAGTCTGTCCGCTTCCTGCGAAGCTCTGGGCTCTCCATCAACTTCTTTCCAAAGCGATATCATGAGCTGTTGGAATTCTAGTATACAGTCAAATAAAGTGTCTTTTTGGCACAATGTTCCCAGTTTGATTTTTCGCAAATAACTATCATGGGCTGTGATAACATCATCTACATCTTTGGCAATCTCGGTTGCGGCGACCAATTCAACCCAAGAGCATTCGACAACTTCAAACATGATAAAATTCTGAAAATGCTGCATGTAATGTATCATGTCGCTGAGCAATATGTTCGCCTTATGAAAAATAGGGCTAAGTAGTGGCAAAGTCGTGGCTCGTTTTGAGTAAAACATCTGGTCGGACCAGAGCGATGTTAGAACATGCTCAACTCGTTTCGTCCGCCATAGTTGTCGAAATATATCGATGTAATCACGTACTTTCTCTTCGGTAAAGATGGTACTTATAGGCCCATCCACTTTGTACACCAAAGAGAATATATCCCAACCAGAGGCTTGTGGTGATGGAGCGTCGAGGAGACGACAATCAAGCCTGTTGGTCACGTCCGGCTCATCGAACTGCGCGTTCGTTGAGCGCATGGCACACTCCAGGACAGATAATATATTGTGAAATCTACACTCCGATGATGGCTTATCTAATTCGGTCTTCAATAGATCCATTAGATGTCTAATAAAATCTCCCTGACCTAGGAGCAAGTATTGTCTCAAACCCCTAAAATGACTTCGCAATTTATAATTGCCAAACAATAATTCTAGAGCCTTTTGGCTGACCTCTTTATAGGCTGTGTTGAGTAGATGCTCGAATTCGTTTTCTTCTCCGCAGTTCAATAGTCCTTTGGATCTAAATAGAGACTCAATATTTGTTGATTCAAATGATTTTTTGAGATCATCATAACCATGCACCGAACTAGCAACTGAGTCGGCACAGACCTTTCTCAAGAGGTGTATCGCTTTACCAGTCGCAAGTATTTTGTTTGCTTGTTGCCTGGAGATGAATCCAGGCATCATGTAATCGTTAATAACATACTGTCTCTCTTCAATTGAGGCCGAAGATAAAGAGCTTAAAGAGGATGATACAGGGAGATGGTGGCCGCGATGAGATTGCATGTGAGGTGGTAAGTGAATATTGTCGATGGTTTGCTGATATTGGTTTGTGTTATTTGAGTTAAAATTTTGTTTCGGTGTGCTTGTAATTGACATCATGGTAACTGATGAAGTGAGACCGTCGGCAATATGATCGTCAAGGCAGATGAAGAATTCATCGTAGGGGTCCTGAATCTCACCATGGAATATCCACTGACTGAGCATATGTCTGATAGGTAGGACTACTTGACTCAGAATTCTAGTTATTATGGCTCTGATCTGCTTATCACCTTGTTGCATAAATCTATACACTATTCTGGCCAAATGACCACCCCGTTCTCCTTTACAACATTCGACTAGCATAGCGAGTGTTTTTAGACGAAAATAATGATCAAGCGACCAAACATGGATCTGATGTAGTGTTACGGCTGGTATAGTGGGACTAGCATTACTCGAAGGTGCAGAGTACATTTGTGATCCAAACCCGTCGTCAGAGTTCGCATGGTGGCCGTTGTATCCGTTTGTTACGAGAGCCGTATGCAAGGATTCGAAGGTGGCAGATGGTTTTGGTCCTCGAACCTCCACGCAACCATATAATTCACTTGTGGGCGTTGAGGCACGAGTTCGTCCACTATCTTGATTGGCACATTTTTGAAGTTGTTGCTCTATCTGAGTTACCATGTGATAGTACTCATACAATTCATTGTTGAGGGCAGCGGCTAAACATTGGCTCACCTTGCCTTGCATTGGATCTTTATTCACCGAGTTAATATGATTTTTGATCTTGTTTACAAGCCAACCAAAGCTAGTCAGCTTCTCAAGTAACATTCTTTGGGTAGGATCTATCATGCCAATATGCTTTTTTGTGATGGTGAATCTACCGTCCGCATCCTGGCGGATGATACGACCATTTAACCCTTGTAGGGCGAACAAAACTTCGCGCATTAAGTCAAACTCTTTAATGTAACAATACATGTGTGTGATAACAATTTGTGGATCCGGTTTAAAATGATAAAAACTATCATTTATGGGAGTTTGAAGTTAGGTTGCGGATTTTTGTTCGTCATAATTGTAGAAAGTCGTGGGAGTAATTAGGGCTTGGAATATATGATTTCTTGAAATTTTATTCACTAGTTGGTTATGGTCTGCTCTTGGACCGACAAATGATTCGCCGCTCAATGGAGGAAGCGTTAACTGGTAGTTCGCCATATCATGCACAGGTGGCGCTTACTATGAAAGTTTTCTTGATATTTGCGTCTCGAAATAGACTTTACACATGTTATCCGTGATGTTTTCCTCTCTCAATCATCGTTTTATATTGGATCAAGGTTTTCAAGATGAACTATTACGTTGGAAGATTGATTACTAATTTCAAAGAATTTTACAACGATATTAATTCGGCCACTTTAACTGGAGCAATAGATGTGATAGTCGTTAGACAAAAAGATGAAACGTTTCTCTGCTCACCCTTTCATGTCAGATTTGGAAAACTGGGTGTCTTACGAGCGAGAGAAAAAGTTGTTGATATCGAGATAAACGGTGAACAGATAAATATTCGAATGGAACTAGGGGAAAATGGAGAGGGTCTGTTTGTTGGATACTTGAGACTAAATTCTGATCAATTGGCAAGTCTAAATTTGAAGCCAGGGCCGAACGAAGCCGTTTTCAGTGTTACAACAGCTTATCAAGGAACAGCCAGTTGCGAGTGTGTAATATATCTATGGCAGCATGACGACAAGATAGTTGTTTCTGATATCGATGGCACGATCACGAAGTCAGACGTGCTTGGTCAGCTGTTACCTTACGTTGGCAAGGATTGGGCGCAATCAGGTGTTGCACCTCTGTTTACCAAAATATTTGATAATGGTTACAAGTTTTTGTATCTATCGGCCCGGGCAATAGGACAATCAAGAACGACTCGAGACTACCTTAAAAGTGTTAGACAAGATGAGGTTTACTTGCCGGATGGTCCATTGTTATTGTCGCCAACCTCACTGCTATCAGCATTCCATCGAGAAGTGATCGAGAAGAAACCAGAGGTGTTCAAGATAGCTTGCTTGGAAGATATCAAGAGCTTGTTCCCCGCCAACCCGTTCTTTGCAGGCTTTGGGAACAAAGTCAACGACGTCTGGGCTTATCAAGCAGTTGATATTCCAAAAACTAAAATATTTACCATAAACCATGATGGAATTCTGAGGCTTGAACTGTCACACACGTACAAGTCTTCCTACACCAATCTCAGCGACGTCGTTGACCAGATGTTCCCACCTCTGAAATCAACTTCGAACGAATATAGTCAATTCATATATTGGCGGGAGCCGTTGCACGATTTGTCATCAGATGATTTATTGCTGTTAAAAAAGAATGAACGTTAATGTTACAAACAAAATATTAGACAGTGTAAGCTCCAACCAAAAGATTCGTCCTTCATCGCAAACTTATACTTGAGGGTCATTGAGGTTCATCTATAGGTATTGCTTGTATCGTGATAAGGTCCCTACTAATTGATCTCAACATTCTGATAATTTGACTCTTTTTACAAGCTGGTTTGGAATAGATTGAGACTCGTTAGAATTCAGGAATTGAAAATTTATCGTTCCTCCGATGTGTTGTTTTGTATTTGAGATTGCTTCTCGATATTAGGACTTTCAAATTCTATAGCGAACCCCGCTGTCTCATTTTAACCAGGAGATAAAAGGAGATCCATTCGAACTAGATGACTCAATCAGAACTTGTAGGCAACAAAGTATTCCGCGGGCGAGATTTATAACTTAGTTTTTGGCTAAACAAGGTAGGGAAGTTACTCAAATTCTATATTGATTATCGAACTTCCGGTGACAGTGTTGATTTAGACTATTGCTTGACTTGTGACCTCTCTGCATAAAGCTATGAAAGTAGCGCCAGGTAATTTAATGGAAGGCACTGTAACAACAATTCAATGTGATATTTTTACTTTGTAGATGTAACATAGAGCAAGTGGTCAGACTTTAGCACCGGTAAAACAATGTCCTCCATATTAGGAATCACAAGAATTTTTCTAAACTCATCTGCCAGCTTTCTCTCAATCCAATCTGTAACATGAGATAAATTCACTTCTCTATCACCCATTTTTGGTAAAGCTTTGAGTGTTAATTCTGGGTTCGGCTTGAATCCATACCAAATTCTGTCCGTCTGAGGTGGTGGAACGTTCAATGTTAGCACACCATTCAATGATTGTATTTGAACAACCAGCACAAGTGGACAGTTTGAGATATCCTGCAACTTCTTCTTTATGTATCTATTCTCAGTAGCATGTTGGAAGTAACGACTCGACGCGATCTTATCGACAAATCTGACGATACTCTGACGAGTTTTCTCAGCACCATAATCCTCCCAGTCGCTTATCTCATCGACGTCAGCTTCGTCAAATGACGAATCTGATGATGAATCTGCTTCACTCTCTTCCGAGTCACTCGATTCACCGCTTGTGCGTGTACCCTCTGATGAGCTGAGGGGAGGCTTAATGTTATCCTTGCTACCAGTGTCGCTTTTAGATTCATTGAATGAGCCTGCATTTTTTGTTGCATATTCAAAAGACTGAGCGATCTTAGAGCTATGTCCGCAAGATGCTGATCCGGTACTTGGAGCTGGACTGCTTGATATGTTCGATGACACCAACGAAGGATTTTCTGACTTGATTTTTAGTAGATTCAATTTCGTTTCGAAGGTCATGGTCAAACCGCCACTATAAGCCATGTCGAAATCTATTGATAGTCCGAAGGAATCAAAACTGTGCGAGACGACATTAAGGAATTGAGGTGCGTTTATGCCAAGATCGATCTTGGTCAAAGTTAACGTCTCCATGAAGTAAGGTAGGCGGATTCTATGTAGCTTACGTTGAATTTTCTTCTTAAACCAGACGGACCAATAGTTGTGAGAGAATACATCGAAGAAGATGCGGCCTGTCAGGGCATTAAACCAATCACTTGTAGCTGTCGCCTCTTGGCCTGACTCGATCACCTGTCCGATGTAATCTCTGTAGCTCAAGTTTGGCTGAGAATCAACGAAATTCTCAAACTCGACAGCCTGACTAAATATTTCCGCTGTTTCCCGAGTTAGAGTGCTATCATCTGCGTGACATGATTCGAAATTCACTGCCTCACCATCGAGTTGTTCCTGGTCGCCAGAGCTCGACGATGAGATGTGATCGGCTGTGAGAAGCTCACACGACTTGGTTCTAACAAGACTCGAGGATTCTGTCTCCGGAGCCCGTCTAGTATCATTCAACATGTGAGAACTACGACTAGTTTGCACGCAATCATTCTTATCGTTAAAAGTTGATCTGTGCTTAAAAGAGTCCATAGAACTTGGAGGACCTTCATCGTTTCCACCAGATATGTCCGATTGGAGTGAGGATCTTTTGATCATGCGACCTTGCGACAGTCTATTCTCTTCAACAATCCGCTTGAATCTTCGGAACCACTCTTCTTTTTCGCGGCACGACTTGGCGAACAACGTTAGCTGAACATCATTTAAACTGTCACCTGACTTGGTCATAGCCTCGCCAGAATCTTGAAATTCCAACCTAATCGGATACTTTTTCGACCACACATATTTCTGACGATTTCGCACATTCTTGGGCAACAATAAATTGGCTGAAAATTTGCGAGCAGTATTCAGGTCGTAGACACGTTGTTGAACGAAAACCGGAAATGACTCTGATTCAGCTTCGTGGTTGTTTTTTGGCTTGCACAAGTACAGGATCCTGTTCTCAATTTTGACGAAATTCAGCTTCAATTTAATGTCGGATTTATTACGTAACTCATAGTCTCCTATGAATTCTATCATCCAACCTTTGTAGTCATCATCGTCAAGCAGAACCTCACTGCGGACTTCCAACTCGGAATCGGAAGGGCTAGCAGAATCTAAGACTTCGAATAGCGAATATTCGTCGGATTTTTGTGAATTATCAATGATAGTTTTCTGTCGGGCGTCTTCAGCAGTGAAAGGACTTGAGTCAACCGTCTTGCAGGGCTTGCCCTGAACAGCATGCTTCGGACTTGGTCTGGGTGATTTAGGCAAGACGCGTACCATTAGACTCAAAACAATTATTACGAAGCACAGTGATGCGACCAACAAGCCACATAGGAATCCATTGAAGAAGCTGAGTGCTGTGATGTCGGAGTTCTTCTCGCTTGCGAGCCCGATGACTATGGTCACAAAAGTGAAATTTATCAGAGATATAAGCTTCCAAGGCAGATTATAATTGAAGGGGAGTGAGTAAGAGATGATCCATTTGATGGCGTCAAGAAACCTTGATAATTTTGGGTCGCTCAATTTTTCGTATCGACTATCACGTCGACTGAATACCGTGTTTATAGAGGCAGTGTCGAAATCTGGGCTGTCGACACAGGAGATCCTTTGTAATTTTATTGCCTTTCTAGACTTCGGAATCAAGTTAGAGGTATCTTTTGGTGTTTCCTGGTGTTGCTTCGACGAGATTTGATCGTCCCCGTGAGTCTCGTTCGGTTCACTACTGTAAGTATCACAACTTTCTTTCACTGCAGAGGTGCTTTGCTCATGGCGATGTCCGGAGCGTTTCGGGCCGACTGTCTTGGATACATGTTCACCAAAATCGTTCGAATGATCGTTTGACTCATCCAAGGTCCCGCAATCAGCCGTTTTTTCTTTCGATGAACTAGCCAGGGATTTTTTGGTCATACGAGCTTTGAATTCATCAAACCAATTCAAGGTTTCATCCTTCGGCGAATGAGCTCCACCTTCAAATGATCGAGCCCGCATTAAGCGATTTGTGAAAAACTCTTTGATGGACAGGTTTCTGGCATTCTTCGATGAAGGTTGTTGCTGGTTCCCACTCAGGTTATCCATTTGGTAACCCTTACGCGAGGACTATACTCTGAGATAGTTTTACTCGAGATGATGAATCATTCACGAAACTCTATGTCCTTCGGGGCGTGTTGATGCTCAGCCCACGCGGAGTGGAGTATCGGATCAAGCGTTAGGCTCCCGGCCACCATCCTGATTAGAATAATACACCTATCTGTACCGAAAATTCTCAGTATTTATCTCTGTTGTTTTCCCCTCTGAGGGTTGGAACGGAGAGGGGGAAAGAACTGCAGTCTTTGCTGCGTTGTTTTGAGTGGGGGATCTTGTAACATTCACAACACTCATGACAACAACAAAAAAATAAATTCGTCCCCACAAGGGTTGTGACGCCCAGACTAGCTACCCTCTTACCGAGAAACTTAGCGGACCCTCGCTAACCTAACATGATAGGGCATGTAGAATAGCATTCATTTTCGGTTTCGAATTTGTTGGAGACTATATCATGGAGATCATCATGTCGAATTCTTATCCATGCTGCACTGGGCTTCCTGGCCAAACGATGCTTGATCACGCAACCTTGGTCGTCACAAACGAACCTATTCGCGACAAGGATGCTAGATATATATCCATTGGTAATCGAATGACAGCAGCATGTAGGGCGTAATATCCTAAGAAAGTGTTGCAACCTTGGACTACCAGCATAAACAGTTCCCTGACAAACAGACGGAGAGAGAGAGAGACTGCCGGAGTGAGAATGGTCAAGGAGGAAGTGACGCGAAAAAATGAGTTAGAAAAGGAGGAGAGCACAGGAGAAGGAGCCGAAAGACAGAGCGAGGCCCAGCCGGAGAGGGAAGGGTCGATGAGCATAAGGGAATCGAAAAGGGAGTCTTTCAGAGGGAAAACTTCCACGAGAGGTACCAAAACGAGTCTGTATTTTCGAGTCAGTGCAAGTTTGAAATGTACATCGTAGCCAAGGAGTTTAGAGAATCTTCTTGATAGAGTATCGAAACAATAACGTCTTCAGTCGCTTCTCTGGAAATAACGCAACTGTGGTCGAACTTCCGTGAGCCAGCACCCCGCATAGATCCGAAGGATCCATCGTGTTATGCTGGCGATTGCAGTATCGATCCAATAGATTTTTCTTTCAGGAGTAACGAACAAAGGTCGAAATTTGAATGTTACTTGGTTGTATATTTTCTTCGATTCTCGATTCAGTTTACGATCAGAATGGATAAATTCCCAACTTTTTAACTCTGTCATCTCAGTACCTTTGGGCCGCATTGTTCGTTTTCGAACGATAGAATGAATGAACAGACGACTGACAGCTGAACGAAACTGTTGAACGGAAAGGAGCATGCAGATCGTTCGCGGATCAGCGGGATGAAGATTTGGAGACTGAAAGGTGAGCGATGTATGAGCGTGCTTTTCATAATGAAAACGCTGGTAGTCATCGTTCGCGAATCACGACCGAAAACGTTTTCATCCAACAGCTCGATTAGATGTTACGTTTCATGAATGCGCGCATGTACAGCTTTTTGAGTTCGACCGGTCGATCTCGATCGGATTTATTTTCATTTGCCAACGTTTGTATTCAAAACAAAACGAGGGTCAAAGGATATACATAAGCCTGAGGTACCATTCCCTGATGGACTAACCACAAGCTGACAAGGTTGGTCTCTCGAGTCACCTGTTGATAAGAGTTGAAATTGTGTGATATTAGACAGAATTTTTGCAATGCTAATGAACTGATATGACAGTTTTCGAAAGCACTCGAAAACCGAATCCTGTCCAACCCCGTTTTGAATGACATCTCGTATTGAAAATCTATTCGTCGCAATAGCGAAATCGTCGAAAAAAGTTACCTGCTCAACATGGCAAATGAAGAGACGAATAAGTTTACAACTAACCTCAAGGTTCCTCCCTTGAAGATTGTACTAAGTTCGCACCAAAATAACGCTGTTGTAAACATCACCACTCTAGAGAATGATCCACTTGAATCAGCTGAAAGGGCTGATACAAACAATGACGATACAGACCAAAAGGATTTCAACAGACGTGGTAGTCAAGATGTTATAGATAGTTGTGAGAAACAAGGTAGGAGAGCTACAAAAGGTTGCTCTGAGCGTGGCGAATCAGAGATGGAACAAACCTCAGGCCGAGCCTCTTCTTCTAGCTCATCCAGCCAGTCCTCATCCGATAGATCATCTTCATCAACTCCCTCATCAGAGTCAGAATCATTGGCCTCGAATTCAACTATCATTTCAGATCATCACCACCAAAACAAAAGCAAGACGTTTGGAAGAGAAGATTCAGCCAACAACAATAAACAGGACAAAAGCTCCAGAATTTGCTCGAAAGTTCCAGCTATAGAACGATCCTCCAACTCTGCACCTTTCACATCTGGCAAGAAAACGCAAGAAGCCAGCGGAGAACAACTTACTGATTCTTCAAATTCAAGCATTTCGAAGGATCCTAATTTAAATGCCAATCAGAGGATCACACGAAGTAGCCAAAGGGCGGCTCAGCAAAACAAATCAGAAAATCCCAGTGAATTGAACGGTGATGAACCAGTCATCACAGAAAATCCGGAGAAAGGTGAGTCTCTTGAACATTTTTAAAAGAGTTGCAAGTCCAGCTTTAGTTGACGAAAATTCAACTTTCCATCTCGACAGCCCATGAATTTTCTCGCAAAGTTAAACGCAGGAAAGGTGAACCTCAGGAGATTGAGCAGGATGGGTCTCAAGCTGTTGTTCAGCCGTCAGTCATGATGGCTAATATTTACCCCGCTGACTATCAGCTTCCATCTCAGAATTCGTTCGAGTTATATCGTGATATTAGGAAAAAGCCTTACAAAAAATTGATGAAATTGAATCATATCCAGCCGAGAACGCCTCACGGTTTTAAAGATTATCTACTTAATGGTGGTCCATATCTCCTGGATGGCAACAAATTAGGTGTTGGTTTGAGTGGTGCAAGTTTAGACAGCTTTAATAACAACCAGACAGTCGGTCCTACGAATCAACTTCGAGCCAGTCGCAAAATCAAATCAGATAAATGTAATCAGAAACTCCCTATTCTGCAATCGTCGAATCACCGATATACCGCTTATAAAATACCAAAAACCGTAGAGGCTCCTAAAAGTTTACCAGTTGGTTCACCACTCTACGAGCTATATCTCGACCAAGAGAAGTCTAGACATCAAATGCGGATGCAACACTTGAAAGAGCGCGAGCGTTCGATTCTTGCTGTAGAGCAAGAAATCCTCAGAGCATACAATAGAGCAGCGATTGCCAATGTCAATCAAAAGTTGCATCTCTCGGCTTGCACCTACTTTTTTTATCAAGAGAGGTATCACTACAACGACAAGAAGGTCAAAGATGGCACAACGACCAAATCGAATGAGGTGCCTCACAGTCAAGATAACTCTTTCCTCTGCATTGAGGGTGGCGAAGCAACCAAACCGTCTGAAAGCAGTTCCGTTCCAATAAAACAATCCCCAGATAATCGCTCGCAAGAGCTCGACAGAAATCGTGAGAGCGATGATGTGAAATCACAAAGAGGAGCAATCTCTGTCAGTCAGACTAACGAAAGTTTTCGAGTAAAGAGTGAGAAAGGCTCGAATATCACAAAATCAGAAGACACTAAGGTTGTCCCGAAAGATGATTCTAAGAGTACTCAGAAAGAGGCAGACCCGAGCAGAAACAGTAATGTGACAACAAGTCAGGATGCAATTAATGATCCACTTAGTGATACTGCCACCAACAGTTGCAATGCTAGTTTGAATGACGCAAAGCAGGCTCATACGAAGAATAATTCCGATTGTGTTGGATCCGATAGAAGTGATAGCCAAGGACAGAATCTTGATTCGGGATCTGACGGTAACTTAATAGAATCTCCGACAATACAATCGGATCACACCAATGAAATGACCGATGAGAATCTGAAAGTTCTAAATAAGGAGATTTTCCTCAATCAACTACAAGATATCGATGACAAATGGGACAAGATTAAGAAGGACATGTGGGTGAGACACAAGAATGAAGCAGATAGTTTACACGCGGTTCAGACGCTCGAATGGGAATGGAAGGCGAAAGAAATAGGTGCTTGTGATGTTAGGGTTTCACTGAAGATTGAGCCGGAATTCGTGCCAAGAGTAGAGGTGATAGCGCTGGACTATTGAAAACCATTCATTATGTGAGATCAAAATTTTCTACTAGATGTAGACACAACCGGTCTGTGAATAGATTATAATGGTTACGCTTTTCTGTAATTGACTATGTGTCACTATGTATCAATAGGGGATCTTCCAAATAGAACCCTAAAGATGCAGCTAATATAAACAACAATCGAATACTGATCTTTATACAACACTGATGATTTAGGCCGTCAAGAGTCCAAGTTCGCCTCATCAACCTCGCTATCACCGTGATCGACAAGTTCATCAGCCTCCAGGCCCAGGATTTCTTCGACTTCTCGGTTGGCTTGCATGATTTCCTGGGCGGCTCTATGCAGAGCTTCGTTGTGACTCTTGCTAGTGTTAGGATCCGAAGCTAAGCTTTGGTGGTAAAGAGCCTTGTCGCTGTCCTTCTTTTCAGTATAACAGGTGAACAGATACTTGTGAAGCTCGTTGTTTAGACTATGATGAGGGCGGGCTGCGTCTAATATCTCGATAGCTTTATCGAACTTTTTCTCCTCCATCAACAGCTCAGTTAATGCAAACACCGCCGGGAGATATGTGTGATCTAGCTTCACGGCTTTCTCTAGACAATTTCTCGCGGAGGTTTTCCGCCGCTGATCTTGACTCTTGAGCATCACATCAGCCCATAAATAGTAAGACCGAGCAGTCTCACCCAACGATTTTATAGCTGCTTTGGCGAAATTTAGTGCGGCCGTCTTCTTACTATCGGATAAGAATGCGTCACATAATATCCTCTGTACTTCGTAACGGTATGAGGCCTGAATTTGAGCGGTTACGATATACGGTATAGCCTTTGAGGAGTCCTTTTTCTCTACACATAGACATGCGAGTAGTATCAGCGCTTCAATCGAATATCTATTGAGTTTGTATGCTTTCTGGACGAAAAGTAATGCTTTGGGTTCTTTTTTGTCGTTGCTCGCATAGTAATGAGCTAGCACAAGCCATGGCTCATGAAAATACTCTCCCTCAATATTACATTTGGAACTCATCGTCACAGCCAGTTCTTCCAGGGTTCTTTTAGAGGATTCTTTGTGAAGGCAAGCGGCATAGCTGTCCACTCCAGCGAGTGTTAACGGGTCACTATTGTAGGCAATTTGGAATATTCTGATAGCTTCTCTGAAGTTTCCATCATGATAGTGGGCCTCGGCTAAACTGGTAAGTATAGGCGCTCTCTTTTCAAAACGCGAGGTCAGAGTTTCGAATAGTCTGATGGCAAGTTTAGAGTTTGGCGAATGCAAATAACATTGTGCTTGGATCCAACTCGGATACCACGTGCAACTCCGCCTAACGTCTTCGGGTATCAAGTTGAGTATGGTGTTGGCATCACAACCCCCTAATCTGCATAGTCGCATGATAAAGTCTAATCTCAATGGATCCAACTGTATGATTTCAAGGAAAGTCTCTCTCGCCTTGTCGGTGTTCTTTTCCTGACAGTAGAGATCGGCAAGAGAGGCTAAGATTTTGACTGATCGTTCAACAGCCGGGATACGTTCTAGCACTGCCTTGGCCTCTTTATATTCGTGCAATTTCAGGTGACATAAATGTATTCTGTGTTTGAGTTCGTTTTCATTTGAGTTGATAGAATTTGCATTAATTTTGCTAATATCACAGCTGTTGTTCGTCAAACTACTCGTCTTGCAACGTTTGCTTGCTCTTCTGGAGCCGGTCTCGTTAAATGACAATGCTTGCTCGAAAGCTCTGAGAGCCCTTCTAAAGTAATTTAGTCTGTACAAAGAATCTCCAAAATAAGTGTACAAAGATGCTTTGGTGTGCTGAGTTGTCAGCTCTTTTGTCGATGTCATGGTTTGCTCTAGTTCTTTTATTGATCCATTTGACGATTCTATCAATATTTCTAACTATTGCCAGACATAAATATCGAGAGGGGTTAGAGATTGTTTGGTCGGTCATGGAGTCTCAACCAGTGGATTACTTACTATCTGAACTATTGGCTCGAATTGGGAATCTTTGTGCCACTGGATCACCTGAGACAGTAGCGATTGGAGGTCCATCGTCCAGGGTTATGAGGGTCTGAATTAAAAATAGATACGCAGGTGTGCTGGCGGCCAACTAACTCGATAATTGATGCATCAAACTGGTTCTACAAAAAGTCAAATAGCGCAGAACTGTCCCATCGATTTTCAATATGGCTTATCTTGAAGTAAAACATTTGAAATGGAACTCGAATTTCACGTGCACCATTTGTATTTTTCGAAACGAGAGCTTCACGCATACGGGAAATTCTTGAGCACACAGAATCGACACGAACGAATACCCTCGGTCACTCGTGACTCTCCCACAGTGCTCAATCAACTAGCGTTTGTTTCGAAATTAGAATGCACGAGTCATTGTAATCAACACGAAGGTCTACCATCGCTCTTGTCACTCCCAGCTCGGAGGACCAAGAACAGGTGCGAAACTTAAGAGCAACTAGATATCTTAGCTAACGTCCGGCATGGAACCACAAGTTTCGCTTTATCTCCCCCTAAATGATGCGGATCGTGCCCCTCAAGAAACGAAGTTGGAGTCCAATCTGCCACTACGATTGACCTCTTCGACCGCTCTCAGTCGTAAGACTGAGGTCCTAATGAGTGTCTCGGAGTTGCCGAACCAAATCTTCGGTTTGTTGGTCTGATACCTCCAAACTGTAAGCTTTAGTTTGATCTCCATGCAGAGTCAGAGCGTTGCTATGTCCCAAAGCTCACAGGTTGATGAGCTGACGTGAGTTGAGAGTTTTGCCACTCCATAGTATGTACCAAACGACTAAAATAAATAAGATCTCTATGCATTTGCTTCGAAATCAGTATGAAGCTGTGCTTCAGAAGCAGACCAAGTGGAGAGTGCTTGATCTGGTTCTAACGTGGGTGAACTAACGCACGGCAGAGCGAGCTATAAGTTTCGGTAGTTATCGGTTTGATTGCGGCCAGGTAGCCTGGCTCCAAGGACGCAACCATAATCAAGCAATCACACTCGCGTTGCTCCCATCTCATCCCGGCACTATATGGTAGTTTTTGCGCAGTCGTCGATTCGAAGAGCCCAGCCCGATCAATGATCTTGATTACGAACAGCGACTGTGGATTCACATTTACAGTCTATGCGGAAGGTGGTGCCGATGACCATTTACCCTTGCGAGATGATGGACGATGTATACATTGCATCCCGAGGGCCCACCTGAGAACCCAGTCCGAGAACGTGAAGAGTACGAAAGAGTCCTCCAATTCTATTTTCCCCCATCAAACTTTCGTCCCCCGCTGAGAACTCTCCAAGAGTCCATTGTGCGAGAATCCAATCAGAGTGACCGCTAAAATTTGTCCGAGCAGCGTTGAGATGAGACTGGTGTTTGAACGAGCGACCAATTCAATCCTATTTATAGCCCCTGTGACAAACTCGAGGGAGAGAACTCAAGAAATGTCTATATACATATCAGGGCGAACACATCCCCCTCTATCACAGTCAAGATGTATGGTTACAGGAACTCAAATGGGGACGCTTTCATGACAAATCTTAACAGCATTTCCTCTAGTCTTTCATCTGTTGAAACCATAGGTCGGCGAAAAACTACCAAAGCAAGCGCAGACAATCTCATCAAACCCCGAAAACATTCGACTGTCTCCTCGAGTCTTCTTTGGAGGGAATCCGAAGATGAGCGATATCCAGTTATCGCAAAACACAAACAAAGAACTGGGTATCGTGGAACAGATATCTACCACGCAGGTGGGAAAGGAATCAAAAGTTTCTGTTTTAGTTCAGAAACTGCCCTCAACTCTGTCCTAGTGCCTCTACTATTGCTCACAATATTCAGACAAGCAATTGATTTTCTGGGCCAAATTTGGATGCAGATAATCATCAACTTCTTCACAATCATATTTATAATTGTTGCGCTATTTGGTGTTCAGCAACGTCGAATTTCGTATCTAGGATTCTTCTCATTCTGGGGCCTCGTCAGCACTGTCTGGAACCTCATTGTATTCTGCATCCACTCTAAAGCACGAGACGTCGGTGTTACAGAGGATAGTCTTTCCTTATACACTGGCGCAACTAGTTGGTGGCACTCGAATGGTCCCGGCTGCCTACCCTACAATATAACCTCAATCCAGCCAACCATCAATATCCTCCAGCCTAACATTATCACGGGCTGCCGATTAGACTACCATCTGATAGAGTCCTCTCAAGCTACAATACACATGATACTCTCATTCATCTCATCGGTCTTGTGCTGTTTTGTTATTTCAAACATAAGGCGCGACCCAAAATTTAGAAATAAGAACAGCACCACTTCAGACAAATTGTACAGGCTGAACAATCTTGTTACCGACAGAACTAAAATCAACCCTAATCCATACCCAAACCAGGTCAGCTCTAGATTTGGCCCAAACTCAGCCTCTTTTAGACGAGCTGGTTATAACAAAACCAGTTCACGAAGCTCCCAACACTCCGTTACATCTGCACGATCTAATAGACGAAAGAATCGGCCATCAGTGGATGGCACATTACCGACACCCCGAGGCTCCACAAGCTCAAATCAGCGGTCACAGAGATATGGATCTCTCTCTTCCCGACGTGGCCCTAGCAAGACGGATAGAAGAAGTGATATTTCAAGTTTAACTTATGGCATTACAGGTGATAGGACATCGTCAACTCAACGTGCTAGATTGTCATCCCTCTCTAGTGCTGAATACTTGCCTTCCTATCAGCCGCCCCATTCGTCCAGTGCCAATTTGCTCAGCTCATATGGGGAGATCTCATCAATCGATAGTTATAATGGCCGCACATCAGGTATGAGAAGTGGCAAAAATCGAAACGCGGCCATCAAATCAATTTATCAAGTAAATACGAATCCAACATACAGTGGCTCCCGATCAAGTGTTTACTCGCACAACAACAATTTAACCACTAACGGTAATGGTAACAACAACTATGACAATTTATCATACGTTCACAGTCCCAACAACATGAGAACTAGTGAAAGTTTGTACGGAGCCTCGACTAGCGGGACAGCCGAAGTTGCTAGACCCCAGAAACAACAAATCTACCAGCAGTACACGGGCGACTCAATTGGAAGGAGAAGCGGTTCTCGAATCAAAGAACAACCGACCATTTTACCTAATGGCTCTACTTCAACGAATCATAATTAGTGTAGCTGTCTAGGCAGCTCAGCCCTCCAATAGCATCCGCCCCGCCTGTTTGAAACCACCGAATTAAAATCTCCACCCTAACGTTAAGAAAAGATTTGCGAGTGTAAAAGTTCTTTACTATATGTTCACCATAGGTATTTATGACGCTTCCAAGTTCAGTCCTTTGCCAAATCAGGGTCTTTTTCTAGTTTAGAGCGTATTAAGCTCTTTCGTGGCCATAGAGAAAGATATTGAACATATGCAATGCCTCTTCTGGTTTGTCGGTGGGGACCATATGGCCAGAGCCTTTGACTGTCATATATGTGATTCCTCTATAATGCTTCACGAAGCCCGCAACTTGGCCATTCACATGCCAGGGACGGTAATCATCTATAACGTCTGCGCCAAGGTCATCAACGAACCATTCGTCGCCGAAAAAGTTGCACATCATGTCCACGTCGCCATTGTACACAAGTAGAGTCAAATCTCTGTCTGATTTAAGCAGTCGATTCATTTGAGGGGCCAATCCGCCCTTAGCGCCTGGATATTGCATAGTGTACTTGATTCCGTCGAAACAGGTGGTGAACTGTGTCTTCAGTGCCTTTGGAATATGGATTGCGCTTCGGACATCATCACGATTCAAGTAGTTGATGGTGATTCCGTCGTCGGTGCAAGGCGGGTCCCCACGAAGAATCTGAAATTTCTGACCACCACTACCTCTTCTAGTTCTCAGGAAACTCTGGCTAGTGACATTGAAAGAGTGCAACAATAAACTACGATCGAAATGTTCGCGACCCAGCGGTTGCAGTTCGCCCTCTTGAGTTTGGGCTCCAGCGCAGACGTCGTATAGATTGTATGGATTGAGTCCAGATCCCAGAATGGAATCTGTGGCGTCAGTGACAACTTTGCTACACTTGTCCGAGCGGGACGGGTCAGTAAACTTACATAGACCTCGAGCTGGAGGTTTGCCATCGCAACAGTACTTCGACAGGCCCGACCACGTCGACGCGCCTATGAGACCATGGTAGTAGCTGAAGAAAACAAGAGCCTCGGCGAGCTTATTTGCGTCGAGGTAACCGTTTCCGATTGCGACTCCTTTGAGGTTCATGTCTGGATCAGAGTCGACGAGCACAGCCAAAGTTGGAAGGTAGACACCCCCGTAAGATTCGCCAGTCAGGTAGAGCGGACGACCCTTGAATTGGGGAAATTTTTTCATGAAGCTACGCAAGGCTTGGTGGTTTTGTTTTGCGGTTGAGTCATCGTTTGCGGTTATATCACCATCAGCAGCATACGAGTATCCAACTCCAGCTGGACTCTCCATGAATATAATGTTTGCTCGCTTGTTCCATGCGAACGGATTGTCTCTAAGTTGGCCATCCTTTGAAATTGAATATGGACCGAGTTCGGTGAAGAGGCCGAGCAATGAGCTGCAACCTGGACCTCCATTCAGCCACAACACTAGCGGATCCTTTGCAGGATCTGACTGACTCTCGACAAACCAATAGTGCCAGAATCTGTTTGTTGGTGTTTGGTCGTCGGCCTCAAGGAAGCCGGAATAGTGTTTGAAGTTGACGGGATAGTTGAGTCCAGGCAGATTCTTGATTTCGTCGTCAGCCGCCGATCTAACTGGATTCTTGAAGTCGATATCGGCAAGCGCTGCCTGTAAAACTATGGCTAAAATAGCCAAAACTCTCAATGTAACTCCGCTCATACTTAGGCTTCCTGACCAGAGAGGTCGACCTGTCTTCCAAGTTGAGTTGTAACTAAAGCTATCCTCGAACTTCGATCCGATGAGAAGCTCAAGCAGAGTCACCAGCCAACCCGAATGCTTCGCTAGTGGTGGTGGTGAAATTTCTAGCTGACTAACACTGGCAGGAGTTGAAGCTTATCTGCTTGGTTCAATCTAGATCTCGCCATCTACTGACAATATCTGACGGTACATCCAGTCTACGAAGTGTTCGTTCGAGAGCAGTGAAATACAAACATAAACCTAGTTTGTCTGGATGAAAACTGTGCTCAATCTAATCGATTGAATTATAATCGGCCAACTGTTGTCAATGTTTGCAAACACTCAATCGGATATCGGCAGCATTTTTAGGCGTGAGATGTTCCAGTGGGCAACCAATTCTATGGCAACAGGTGCAAAATCAGCGCAAAACCAAGCGATAGCCTCAGATTGGAGCACGATCAACTGGAGCCTGATTCTACGCTTGGGGCTTGCGGTTGTCCGAGAGTAGGAAGAGACGAGGCCTCCCCCTTGTACAAACTAGATTGCCAGGTTTAGGGTTTGCGCTCGGATGGTAGTGGCTAACCAAACCCTCTGACTCGATCACGACCAATGCGCCGAGTAGACTGTGCTAGTGTGTGCGGCCGCTTGCCCACCAATAGTATGTAAAGAAGCGCGCACCATCTAGAAGTTTCATGCACAGGCCACGGGTCGCTAGGCGCACAAACTCGCGAGTTTGTGCGCCTAGCGACCCGGGCGACGCGCTCTGCTTGCCACGGCGACGGCGCGCAGATTCGCCCCATGCCGCTCCCTTCAGCGAGCGCGAAACTTTCTTTCTCCTCCACTCACCGAAACCAATTTGGCACATCCCTTCTAACTATCCAACCGCGCTCACGTCGAGCTGCCGAAGTTGAGTTATTTCCTAGCCTCATCTCTCTGGGAAGATACAAGTCTACCAATTAGAGTCTACAAGCGACCGGCAGGCATCAAGTTAGCGTAGGCCAACTTATGCTCGCCTCCCATCCTCAGCCAATCTCTTACTGTCAACTCAGCGGTGGCCAGGCCAGATTTCAAGAGAGTTCAAGCAGAGACAATAATACTTTCTCAGCTTTTGAGGGCGGCGAACGAGCTGGCAGGGAGGTGAGATAAGCGAGTCAGTTTGCGAGAGTCTAGTCGTCGCCAAGGTCGGTCCACCCGCGCACTAGAGAGACCCTATGACAGCTCGGCGGGAGTTCGTTTTATCTCGCAGTCTGTTAGTTGGCGGCAAAGGAACTGGATCTCGCGAGATGGAGGCGAGTAGTTTAGTTGGTAGAGTTATCAGAGTTGCGCTCGAGCGGATTGAAGTTTCAAATGAAATAATGACACCGAGTGAGTGAATTCGAGCGTTGAGTTGGGGCATTGTTGTATCCGAGCTCCCTTTGACTGCATTCGCCCCCTTGAAGAACGAAATGGACCCCAGCAAGGGTTACCTGATGGCGCTCGTGCAGGAATCCGGCGCAATCAAGGTCTACGGTAAGTTTTGCGCGCTAGAGAGTGGACAATTAGAGGGGCTTATGGATGATGAATGGCAGTTTGTATTCGCCATTCAGCGCGTCAGTTTATTGGCCCCAAAAGAGTTGCAGGCGCCCGCTCGGGTTTAGAATCCGCCAGAATCGATTACGCCGACTGGCTTCCAACAAAACCGATTGAGACTTGCCCGCTACTCCGAGGAAATTGTGCCTCAACACTCCTTGTCGCCTCGCCGAAAGCCGGTTGCTTTCGCGAGCGGCCGGCCAAATCCAATTAAGCGTAAATGGGCGGTTCAGTTGTTACGTAAGGGAGCCACCAACTAGCCTACATCTATCGTTTCCAAACAGACAAGCGGCTCACAGTTAGCCTTCAGCTGTCGGCGAGAATTTGCGCATGTTTGCGCTCCAGCCAGCGCAATGGAAAACTAACGAGTCCAATCGCGAGCTTGCCTGTCTATCAGGGATCAAGATGCCGGCTGACGGCCCGATTCAATTACGTCTTCAGGCGCTCTGGCTGTTGTAATCGAACTTTATTTGCATTCAACTAGTCGGCTTGCACAAGTCAGTGCAGTTTAACTAGACGAAATGGTTTGGAATCAATCGGTTTTGTTGGCAAACAAGAAACTTCTTTACCCCAAATCCGTTCAGCTAACTCAACTCGAGTGCCCGCCATTTGCTCGCTCAAGTCTGAGCAAGCGTCAGTTTGCTCTGCTTACGTCGATCGCACAAATCAGGTTGGTTCCGATTGAAGTTCTAGTTTGAGACGGGAACGCAACCTGCCAGCAATGGGGCGCAAACTTTAAAGTAGCTGGCCGGGTTGGTCGGTTGGCTGGCAAGACAAACAACCGTTTGTGCGAGCGCGTTTGCCGGCCAATGGACAAACAAGTGGCTCGCGCTTGGAAATGGCGCCTCCGTCTGAGAGGAGGAGGAGAGTTATGCGTAGTTGATGGCGATAGTCCATAGCGCATAGGGTCGCGCGCTCTCACTGCGCGCAAACTTGGGCGCCACCAATGGGTCAACGGTTGCCCATCATAACCACAAAGGGCTTCAATTGTGGACGAGATGGTTCTGTTTACCTTAGAAGGGAGTCGTACAACTCGCAACCCACTCGAGTGTACTAGTGGCTCAATGTTATCGATTTAGTTCCAGAGCCAAACAACAATGGGTCCAAAAACTGATTGGCGGTGAGGGGAAATGGGAACTGTGCCGTTCTCGTAAGGCTGCAAGTGCGATGAGAGGCAATGGAATTGAAAGTCTGCCATGCCAAAGCCGCCAGAGCTTATCTTCAATCTAGTGCAGCACCAAGATCTTGAGGTTGGCAACAAATTTGAATCAGTTGGCAGCTGCAGTGGAGGTTGGGCGCTGGTTGTTGCCAGTTTCAGGGTCACTCGGGCCGCTGGCGTCGACAGAACGTCTGCATTGGATTTGCGCCTGTCATGTCAGCTCCAATGCAGGTGTGCGCGCCAGTCTTGGACACACCTGGGCGAAAGGAAGCCGGACAGGAGCGTTTAGTTTTCGCCTGTCATAGCCGAGCACCATTGGCTCGATTGCTTGTGGGCGCGCCGCTCGACTTGAGTTGGCCAGGCTGACGCAGAGCCTCGGCGCGTCCAGTCTTGCGGGAAAGCGGGCGGGGGGAGAGACTTCGAAAAGTGGTATCATTATCATCGACATCATCATCAGGCCAGTAATAATAATAATCACAATAATGGCAACCCATAAAACAGGCCCGAGAGCCGTCGACCGGCTAGCCGGCTGGCAAGCATCGCGAGCCAGCCGTCGAGGTCCCAGATGAATTGAGGCGCCGCCCACTCGATGAGAGGAAGCGGAAGCTGCAAGCTCCAATCGCTGGCGACCACTCTCGTCCACCAACACCCCTACATCCTGGCATCGGTTCGCCCTTCCTTTCGGTAGCTAAGTGGGGGCGAGCGAGCGACCTAGTGGGCCCATTAAGATGCGAGACCGCAGCCTTGCTGGCAAAACTAGGTAAGAGTTTATGATGAGCTCTATTGTCGTAAAGAAACTTTGCGCTCACAAATCATTGATTTGGTGGCGGCCAATCTGGCGCTCGTGCGAGCAAAATTTGGGGCTTCAGTTGAGGTGTTTGCTTTTAGAGTTGGTGAACTCCCTCTCCTTTTGCTCCGCATGGTGTTGCCAGTAAAGCTTGCCGGCATTCTGGTTGAATGCAGAAGCCGCAAAGCGAAGGCGCCCAAGCAAATTAGGTTGACTTGTCGGCGGATTTAAATTTTGAAGCTCGCTGGCTTGTTCTCGAGCGTGACAGTACCAAGAGTGGGCCCACAACGAGCGACTATCTGGAAAACTAACGTCAAACTGATGGCCTCTGGTTGTGGATCAAAGCGAGAGAATTAATTTCAACACATGCCCGCAGAGTTGGTGCCCGAAAGGCGATAATGTGTCGGCTACCAAGAACAGATATACCGAGAATTCCCAACTTTTCTCCTCGAGAATCCGGCCACCCGCTCGCTACACAACAAGCAGTCGAGTTTAATCTATCTGGCTCGGCCTTAATTTGAGCCCTCACATCGGATAGGTCGGCTAACCATTACATTTCGCCTTGCAAATGGTGCCCAAAACCATGGCCGCCGAAAACAGGATCGCCCGCTGACAAGGCCGATATTGATGAAATTCTCGAGATCAATGGAAGATCGTTTGCCGGTTGCGCGCAGCACGAGGAAATAGTGCGCTACATTCACGAGGTAAGTTTTTCCTCCAATTGCTTCAAATCAGCTCCAACTCTTCATTATGCCAGCAAAAACCGGCAAAAAGACTCCGACTGGCAGCCAGCTTGCGAGCTCTCATCTCCAACTCTTGGCCCGTCCGCTCGACTCTGGTTGCAACTCGCAAGGCTTTGTCCGCGCGCCCGACTAGCAACTGGGCCTACTGGCCGGCAGCTTGCAGCTAGCAGAGGAGTAAATGATCCTCTTGGAATCATCAACATGACACTGGCCCCATTGCACCGCACTACACTGCACTGCACTGCACTGCACTAGACAACCAACCAACCTCACTTTTGCCACCAGTCCATTCCCAGCGGCTCCACTGCCACTATCTCTGATCCAAATCGCGCCCGAGCCTCTCGGCGCACGAAATCCCAAAAACCAACTAGATCGATTGATTCCGCTCGCAGCCAACTCGACGCCTCCGAGGGCAGCGCCGAGCAGTGGCGCTCGATCTGACGTTGCACTCTGCGAGAGGCCAAAAAGATCCATCCTTGCAGCCGAGTCCAAGGGGCAGGCAGAGGCGCGGGCTCTCTCTCTCTCTGCCGGCCAAAGGCGATAATTGGAACGTTGGTGAGAGAGATATTGAATCAAGTCTAGCTCTGTGTGTGGACCAAATTGGGCCGGCAGCATTCGCCCAGCAAGATTGATTCCTCTTGGTGTCTCGTTCGCGCTAGAGCAGCCGAAATTTCGTCCCGGTTGCGACTCTAGTCTAGCGCGCGAGCCCGAATAGACCGCCGCTCTGGCCGCGGCTCCCCTAGGTCCCAGGGGCGGGCGCGCGCATAGCAGCGCAAGTTGCGCATTAACCCGAAAGCCAAAGCTGGCCGAGCGATGCAAGCGAGATCAAGCTGTTGGATGAATGGAGGGAAAATCATGAATATTTATTCAGGCTGTCGCTTTCGCTGGCTTCGGCTCTGTCCCGTTCGCAAGTCCAAAGCAAACAAACCAGCCAAGAGACTGGATGAGCAAACTACTCTTGGGCGCTCACATATTGTTGTCACTTTTGTTGTTGGTGAAAAATTTTAAATCGTCCCATTAGGTTTGCGGGCCACCAATCTGGTTGGCGCCAGCGCGGGCTAGTTTAGTTTAGGTTTCAAAGCTAGCGAGAGCTGAGCCATTCTTGGCGACAACAACAATGCCCAGTTGGCGCCTCGCGATTGTGCCGATTTGCAAAGTGGCGCCCGCGTTAGTTGCTGGCCATCGGCTGGCCGGCGAGCAGACCCGGTGGGCTAGAATCGAGAGAGCGCTCGGTGGGCATGGCAGGAGTTCCGTTATCTCGATACAGTTTGGTACCAACGCTTGCGGTTTCAGCCTGCCAGGGCCAATAGAGCGGCCCCACTGAGGCTAGCAAACGGAGCCAACTTGGGATTGGGGTGGCGAGCGAGCGAGCTCAGTGTCAGGCCAAGTTTGTTGGCCGCTCTCGCTCGGCCGACTAAGCGTAAGCAAATGAGTAAATCGCCAACCATAAGCAGATTAAACCCTCTCGCTCCTCCATTAGCGTCATTTTTCTGGCTCACTAGCCGGCGGCGAGCTAGGCGCCATTGCGCTTCTAGTGCCGGCGGCGAGCTGGCGACTGTCTGCGCTCGCTCGACCGCGCCAACTCCAACCAGCTCCGGCGCCAGCGAGACAAATCGCCTCGCAATCCCAGTTTCACCTGGCCGAGCGCTCCTTGGCATTGGCCGCCCGATTGCAACCTGCGCTGGGCGGCCGCCGACGCGCCAAGCTGAACGAAAACAATCCGAGCGAGCGAGATGGATAGAGGCAGCGAAGGAGGGAGATTTATTATCCTTTCTCGCTGCCTTCCATGCAAAACTCATACCCGCTCCTCCGCAACCTGAACAGATGAAGTATCACTGCCGCCTCCCATCTCGATGGGCCAAAGTTTGCCCCGAAGCCTCAACAAAGCCTTCAGGTAGGATGCTGCGGCCGCTTTGTCTCGCTGAGGCCAGCTGGATGGAATGGAACAAATATAAGGCAGGCGCGTAACTTGGCCGAATATGAATCATCGGATGTGAGCACAATATAAGAGAACATTGTGTTTGCCGCTTGATGCGCAATGAAGCCAAGTAGAGATTTGAGCCAAGTGTAAAACCTGCCCTCTCTCTCTCTCCCCTCCCATCTTCCCGCCTCAAGAGCGCAAATCCAACTGCTTAACCTGCCTCCTTCGGACAGCCCAACGGTGGTTTGAGCCAAATCTCAGCCTGGCGCCCGAGAGGAAGGCTGCTCCCGATTCCGGTCAATCGAGTTGGCCGGCCTGCGCTCGGACAAGCTCATGCGGTTTCATGCTCAAAGCCGAGACATGTCGGCCGAGCGGCCAGCGCTCCCGTTGGAGCTGCATCGCAGCCACCGGCGGCCACACGACCAGGTTGGCAGACAGGCAGGAAGGAGCCGGCCGGCCGGCGGATGCACAAGTTCGAGTTTAATTTGTCTGCTTCGTTGCGCTGCCACTCGTTAGCTGACCGACTTGCTTGCTTTCATTCAGGGCTTCGCACTTGCTTCACCACATCGGGAGCCGGCGTCAAGCGGTGCGCTCGAGTTGCATTGCGAGCGGCACAGAGATGGGCGCACATGGGCTCTGGCTCGAGTGCAGCGCCGCCCTTGTTTGGCCCGCCGCTCGGCTGGTCGGCGCAGCATGGTCCGCCTGGCGCACAGATTGTGCCAGTTGCGCCCAACTAGGGTGGCTATTTGCGGTGCGCAGAGCTGCACAGCTTCGCAGGCTGTGCAACTTTGAAGCCAAAAAATTTGGCACACTCAAGCCGACTCGAGGGCGCCTTTGTGCTTGCTCGGCTCGCCGCTTTGTGTGTCTGCATGTCTGTTTGCAATGCTCAGATAGAGGCAGCAGCGTTCGTGCGAAACACCTTGTGTTGTTGTGCGAGCAGCGCTCTCTTAAATTCCTATGGCCAAGTCATTGACGAGCGAGGCCGAACGAGACAAGAGAGTCCATTGGCGAGAGATCACTGCCTTTTCGTATCGTATTTTGGAAAAGCCATTGCTCTCCTCCAGCCACCTACACCTTGGATCGCGAGAGAAACCTATTGAATTTGTTGCCAATTCCATTTCCCGCAAAACGAATTGTTCCACCCACGAAAACCACCAACTTGTTATTACCCCTCCACTTGAAACTCACATAACCAATTGCCAAAACCAGTACCACCAAACTAACTCGCTCGCTTGCAAGTTTCCTGATGCTCGTTTAGCGGACAATTTAAGGTTATTTTATCGTTACAACTTTAGGTCAGAATTATTTGTGAGAATCAGAGCTCGAAACACAAGTCTGTTTGTAATCACTTTCGATACCTATCATTATGGTCAGGTTTGATCAAGGAAAAACTGATGAATGTCAGCATGAAACGGGCCCAAGTTACGCATCTGCTTTAATACTTGACGGTTCACTCTGGTGAGACAACTCCTTAGATTGAGGAAACCACTTCAATCTGCTAGATAATCTTTAGTTGCTGATGCAGAGCTGTATTTTATACACGTAACAACTTCTCTAGAAAACTATCAAATTCCTCGAATCCTAATCCTATTGATGGAAGCCAGATTTAGGTGATGTAAATTGGAATCAAATGACATTGTTGAAACATGAGCTCTGTACCCTATTATTTTCAATCATTATTTACATCAGCACACACCGAGCTCCCGCCAAAGTTTCGGCTAACCTAGGCCGAATGTAATTCTAACCGGCAAGTTGCCTACCACTCAACCTAGAGCATTCCAAATTTTTCTACCCCAATCATATTGTGTTGAATGCACCTGTTATTCCAATTCACTAGTGACTTCCCCTTCTCGCGCTTCACCATAACGACACACGGAAAACGACTGCTAATCTCATAAAGCTCTCCGTCAACATCGAGCCGATTTCTGGTGGGCCATAATCATGAAGTAGCATTCCAGCTTGTTTTTAGCAACCCGTCAATACAATACTAGATTGCTTTGACCAGTCTTTGAGCCACTCATAAATCTGGCTGGCACATATGAAATCTTCAATCCAGAAACATATTTTCCCGTTACGTAAAGCCAGAGTGTTTATCTCAATCATAACTCTAAGGTTCGCACTTTGTGCTCAATCGTTAGTTAACCAACTATAGACTGAATCAGAATCATTCCGGAGCCGTTCGTCACTTTACTCAAATCTAACCAAGTTTTCCACTGCGACTTACCACAATGTAACTTAATTGCAACGAATCCAAGTGTATCGAGTTGAGAAATATTTGTCTTCGAGTGCAACCGACATCAAGCCCGATCGTGGATGGTGAAAGCTCAACTTTGTTGGACGTATTTGTGATTGGAACCAATGCCAATGAGCAACTGAATAGATTTTTCAAGATCACCAATATTCTCAACAACCCGCAGGATCTACTTAAATTAACTGACAAAATGGAGCTGGTTGAGCTCCATAATGCAAATCAAAACCCTGTTAATGGTAATGGGAACTTTAGTATCAATTCGCATCAACAAATTATAAACAATCAAGCACCACATGGTCACCAATCGATGGGTGGTCAGATGAATGTGGCATCTTCGCATTTATTCAGAAATCACCATCAACAACAGCAAGGTTTGCGATATGCAAATGATCCAAAGGTCTCGAAGCATCGTGAGTTGCCCGTAGATGTTCCGGACTCTTTTGTTGGCGTTGCTAAGCAATCGCCAAGATATCCTCCACCGAAACCCAATCGCCAAATATCACCTTCTATGCTGGCGAATAATCTAACTACATTCAATCATGCACCATCATCCATAATGCCATACAACACCAGCACTACAAATAATACTCCTCAACATCCAGTTGTCCCGCCGATAGCTCAGACCACTACTGCCAATATCATAAATCATAATTCGAGTTTGAGGAGTAGTATCAAGCTAAAACAGTTGGAAAAGTCCAGAGGCAATCAGCATGGTAGTTATCCACTAGGACACATGCAACCAGCTGTGAATCAAGCTTTTGAATTGAACGAAGACGATACAGTCCCAAGCAGCACAGACCAAACGAATAACCATCGGATGACCAAGCAAGTGCTCAAGGTTAAACAATCAATGCCAGATCTCTGTTCCATCTACAATAGGCTTCAACGTAATCTGAATGGAGAGTTCGCCGATGTTTCAGGGGACGCAAAGCTTATCAAATTGTTATCCATTTACAACACTATTGTACAGACTCACAGCAAATCATTTAGAATACCTACCTTGACATCGAGACATGCCAACATCAACGCACAAGGCGCTCAAGGGCCCATCACTTATAAAGTATCTGATCTTCTCCAATCAGTGATATTCTTGCTCCACAATGAAGCGGAAATGACGAATGATGTAGCTGAACTTCTATCCATCCTTTGCAAGCATGAGATGGACGGTGTCTGCTCAGCATTCGATCGGATCGCTCAATCATTCGAGTTTGCCAAATCCTCAAGGCCATCATCACCTGAAGCGGCTGAAATGGTTCACGATCATGGTGCTCCACAATCACCGATGTATATCCATGATCAAGACGCCCAAAATATGCAAGCGCAACATATGAAAGACTACGATTACACTCAAGATCAAGTTCAAATGGATATTGAGAACAACCTGTATCAGAATAGTTTGCATCCTCTGACAGACATAGACTTAAGCGACGGAACGTGTACGAAGACAGTTCGTATCGAAAAGACGTCAAATCAGGCTTTGGGCGCCACCATCAAAAATGATGTTGATGGCAGTGTTGTTATTGGTCGCATTGTTTGTGGTGGCGCAGCCCACAGATCTGGTCTACTGCATGAAGGGGACGAAATTTTGGAGGTTAACGGTGTTGAAATGCGAGGTAAAAATGTTAACGAGGTGGTGAATATACTCGAAGACATGGAAGAAACTCTCACGTTCACTATTGTGGCTAGAAATTATAACAAGCAAACTCAAAGGAATTTGCAGGAAAAGATTTTCGTGAGAGCTTTCTTCAAGTACGATGGTGAAAACGACGATTTTATTCCATGCAAAGAACTAGGTCTATCTTTTGAGAAAGGCGAAATTTTGGCCATAATTGACCAAACTGATCCAAAATGGTGGCAAGCTCACAGGGAGGGTGATAGCGAGTGGCGCCTAGCTGGCCTTATTCCCTCTATCGATTTCCTAAAGCAACGCGAGAAGGACTCTAATCATGAAGATATCGGAACAGACTATTTCAAGCACGAGAAGAAGACTTTGGTCTCAATGCTGTTCAATTGCCCGAAAGGATCCTCGCCTAGACGTAGAAAGAAGCATCCGCACATACCACTTGGCCCTGAAGAGATTCCGTACTATGAGGAAGTCTGTTTGTATTATCCAATCAAGTATCGTAAACGACCAATCATTCTAGTTGGACCAAAAATGATAGGCCAGAGGGATATTGTTGCAAAGTTGTTACAGGATTCAAATAGATTTGCCAGCGCCATATCGCACACATCAAAGCCTATGCAGGCTCACGAAAGGAATGGAGTAGACTTTCACTTTGTTAGTCGTGCGCAATTCGAGGCTGATATGGCTGCAGGCAAGTTTATAGAATGTGGCCAATACCAGAATCAGTACTATGGAACTTCACTCGAGGCAATGAAGGAGGTTGTCCGATCGAAGAAGGTAAGTATTCCGTAAGAGAATGACTCTCTGGATTGAGGTTTATGCCAAAATCAACTAACGATCGTCCTCATCTTCCCCATAACATCTCCAGACTTGCATCCATTTAGTTAATACGACCTCAATATTCAACTTCCGACAAGGGCGCGCAGGGTCAGAGTTGAAACCGTTTTTCGTTTTCGTTAAACCAGACGACAGTCATCCCGAGAAGCTAAGAAATATTGTCTCCACCTTTTCTCAACCAAAATCAAACATCGAAGAGAGTATTAAGGCCATAATGGCTGAGGTTCAGCTCATCGAAGCACATTACTTGCCTTATTTCGATTTGGTGATCACTGTAACAGATATTGAACGCGCTTACCAGGAATTGTTGTTCGAGATTGAAAAGATCGAGAGCGAACCACAATGGATTCCCATGTTTTGGCAAGATTCGCCAACCAGTTGAGAGATCTCCTGACTGATGCCACCTAGATGACTCCCATACATGTTGACGAAAAGACTTATCTCTTTGAATTAGAACACGAAATAAAGTGCCATAACGCAGTAGTTCTCGATGAGAATTCAGACTTGAATACTCTTTAACGATTGAAGAGTTTTAATTTGTCTTAGGATAGATCGCTTGTTCCGTCTCTAATGTCTAGATAGACTCTTGTTACCACTCATTGGCAAGTCCAGGAGGTGAAGGTAGGGAAATTCCTTTTTTAGATGGCGCCACAATCGCTTGTTTCAGGTTATGCGCAGAGCAAATTGTTCAGGTGGTAATGTTTGCGCATTATAGTGATATGCCAGCGAGAGGCGTCAAAATTTTTCACTTAGTGAAGAATAGTCCTCGTGTAAGCATCTAAATTGCAGCCACTCAAGAGGAGCAGAAGTAGGAAGCCAGCAACATGATTGCGGCGTCGGAAGAAGTAAAGCAAGAGATGGAGACAACAAAGCTGCGGCACCGGCGCCTGCAAGTTCCAAGGTGGTCTATAGGCTCGCTGGTCCATTCCATTATGCTGAGCATACTAGTTGGCGGCTGGACTCTATGGCCGTTGAGGACTAGCCAAGCTGGAGTCTTGATGGCCAACTCAGCGGTCTTGGCCACTCAGTATCCGGCCATCCAACGGTGTTCGGGTGGACCCCCGCTCCAATGGCGGCCCCATCTGGACGTGACCAGCAAGGCCCATCTGGCGCCCATTGTGGCGCTTGCCACGCTCAAGCACCTAAACTTGACCCCCATCCAGCTCACTGGAAATGCCATCCTGTCGCAGCACCAACACCAGCAACAGCAACTTGTCTATCACCCGCAAAATGTAAATAATGTTGGGGTCAACATAGAGGCCACCTTCTCCATTGCAACAATCCTCAAACGAAGCGTTCCAATCGATTTGAATGCAAAGCAAAACCTCAAACTCTTCTACCGGGTTAGCGCGTCATTGTCAACAACAAGCGCACTTATGACACTGGCCAACAGTAACCCAACAAGCCAATTCAGTTCAAATCACGCAAACAGTAGCGAGCAAACAAGTACCAGCAGCAGTGGGCCAGCGCAAGTAAGGCAACTGATGCAAGCGAGCCCACGAAATCTCGAGATGTCTCAGGCGTCTTGCGCGCTGGACCTCAGCGAACAGGAGCTAGTCCAAAAAGCCAACAAGATTTTCAAGCTCAATCAGAGCTACATTCTCTTCTTGGATCAGCCGGCGGCCACTATGAACCTTAACCTTAACCTGAACCACCACCACCATCAGCAGCAGCAGCAGCAGCAGCCAATGCAAAAGTTGCAATTCCTAAACCGGCGCCAGCAACAAGTGGGCGCAGTAAACAGATTTGGCGGCGAGCTTTCGCTTCACCCTTTTGCGAGCCACGAGCTGCTTACCAATCAAACGAGCCGGGCGCTGCGCAAAATCCTCTGCAAAAGTTGCGGTAAGTTTTGATGGGCTCGATCGCTAATGACAATGGGCCATTGTGGGCATGCTGCTGGCCGGCTGGCTGCTCGAGGGCGGCCAAAGGTGAGAGGCGGTTTCATTTCATTTACGACTAAGCCGTTTCACTCAAAAACTCCCTCCATTATTCCCTGGCGCATTCATTATCCTCCCCTCCTTCCATCTCTCCCATTCCCTCGCTTGGCCAACTACAAAGCCGGCGACACTGTCGCTGGCCGGCCAATCCGAGCTCCAGAGCCATTCTTCGCCGCGCCGCTTTGGTCCGCGCGCTCTCCCAGCAAAGTGCCCCCTCCTCCACCTTCACATTTACCTTTACCCTTACCCTCACCCTCACCCTTACCCTTAGCTTCACCTCCACCTTTACCAGCCCCCCTCCCCGCGGCCGCATCCGCCTCCGGGGCGCCGCTCACTCGAGGGCCGCAGAGGAGGGCCAGCTAAGTAGTTGGCGGACGGGGCCTGCTTGTTATTGTTGCTTTCCGCCACCACGACCGGCCGCTGGTGCAACGCCGCGGCTCGCTTCCAGCCGCCTGCACGCGGAGGCCAAGTGGAGCCGGTGGCGCCGGCTACTGTTTACCTAGTGGCGCCACCAAAGCCAAACAAACAAACAGGCTCGCTACACTTCCAGGCAAACGGGTGACAACCAACCACAACAGGCGAACGCACACCTGAGCTGATTGACAGCGGAGTTGGCCACGCTCAGGGCTTCACTCCCACGGGCGCCGGCCGCGCCCGCCGACGCGCCCTCCTCGGCCGCCGCATAGTGCACTCGGCCGGGCGCTCGGTCACGGGCCCGCTCGGCCCGATGAGAGGGCTCGAGCCGGCACTCGCCACCATGGCCGCCGCCGCCACCGCCGCCGCCGCCGCCCGACCAAAGAGCGAGTGCAAAAGCGAGAGCCCCAAACAAAGGCGCTCGCGCGTCCACTTTCAGCGCACCTTTTTGGGCGGCCGGCCGCTTTTGGTGGAACCTGGAGAGAACTCGAGAGGTCGTTAGTTGGATAAATTAGCATTTTTATCTGGTCGCCGCCTGAATTCACCGTGAATCTGACTCACTC
>Ga0268249_1000246_pt1 | contig 33474 bp, 20 predicted proteins | sample AgamicAtPe_FD_200257 | JGI IMG/M metagenome (GOLD analysis project Ga0268249, IMG submission 200257) | Agave microbial communities from Guanajuato, Mexico - At.P.e (v2) (version 3) | ecosystem: Host-associated > Plants > Phyllosphere > Phylloplane/Leaf | place: Guanajuato, Mexico | collected... | reverse complement strand
GGCGTCTACACAACGCGTGAACACGTTGTTTCTGAAGCAGTCTTGCCTGGATGGAGAACGGACGAGGGTAGCGACATCGGATGGTTATGTTAGTCATACAAAAGAGAGAGAGAGAGAGAGAGAGAGATGGGCGACTAGATAGGCAGCCAGATAAGTGGACAGATCAGCGGCTAGATGGATGGGAGGGCCGAGTTAGGCTTGGGCGCCAGCGCCAGCCTCGAGGGGAGTGAGTAAGTTTCGGAGGGAGAGGAGCACTTGTTGTGTCTGAGCTGCCAAGTTGCCCAACCAAACAATCTGAGGTCTGAGCGCTGTTGCGCAACTGAAGACAACGACAACAAGGTAAGCGCACTTCCAAGTCTGCGCGCGTTCCGTTCAATCGAGTTGTTGTCTGATGGAGAGCAAACAAATCTGGCGCTCAATCTTGCGATTGCTCATCAGGTCGAATGACTCACCTGCAGGCCGTGTGAATGTCCGGCTCGCGGTAAAGCTGGTAGCACTCCTCGCAGACTCTGTCTAAGCGGGCAAACTTGGCCTTGTCGTAGACGCCAAGACAGCCTAAGCCGGCAAAACTGCGCTTGAAGATGCCCTTGGCCTCCGCCTGGCCCACTGGCTGCTGCAAGGAGCCGGCCGCCGCAAGAAGCACCAGGAGGGCAAGCAGGGCGGCGAGTGCGAGCGACGCTTCACTAGATGAGCCTACTTTTACCTTCATCCTGCCCTGACACTGGCCCTCTTCTCCTCCTTCCAGATCTCCTTCCCCTTCCGCTGCTTCTCGGGCCTCGATTGGGGCTGCTGCTATTGGCGGTGGCTGCTGCGAGGGCGCCCGATTGGTGCTGGCGTTGGTGCTGCAGTTGCTGGTGCCGATCTGTGCAAGCTTGCACACTCTTGTCCTGTCCTGCTCGTCCTCTTGCTGTCACGCTGTCTCTCTCTCTCTCTCTCTCTCCTTCTCTTTCTCTCTCTCTCTCTCTCTCTCTGCCGCTGCCGCTCTCCCCAAACCACTTGCTGAGCCACAACAACTCGACCAAACCTCGCTCCACCTACTACCGGCTCAACTCTTTAACCTGAAAATGCACAATGTTCACCCTCTGACAGGACAAAGTAGATTGATTCGAATGGCAGCGTAACTTGTTATGTATTCCCCTGCAAATCAATAAATTGCAACTGGATCGAGCAGCGCGCGCAAACTCCATCCGCGCAGACTAACTGAGCGGACGCAACGCGACCGCCGGCCGAGCGAGACACGGCGAGCCGGGCTGGCGGCAGTACGAATGAAGACGCGATAGCAATGGCTCGGTGGCAGGAATAGCGATCGAGCCGGAGACCTTTGTGAGAGACTCAGGCTCGGAGCGAGATCGGCCATTGATTATTGCTCGGTTCCTGTCGAGTTTTGTCCTTTTCTCTCTCTCTCACATACACACACATACACACACAAGTGTGCATTTGCTCGCCCGCTTGCTCGCTCGCGAAGCTTGGCACTGAATTCTCACCGCTCGAGCTCACCTCTCGCTCCCCTCAGAGCTCGCTCCTGCCTTCCCTCCGCCTCCACCTCCACCTCCACCTTCACCCCCTGGTCCTGTTTCCTCGCCCGCAACTTCCAGCCTCCAAGGGTGGCTGCAAGAGAGGGCAACCGCTCGGCGCTTCCTCCATCACCAGCCTCATCCTCCCCCCTCCCCACTGCAACCAACCAGATCCCTCACCAGCAAGCTCGGCGCCCGCAACTTGAAACACGAGATGTTCAAGGCGCTCAAGCCACCAGTTGACATCCAAAGCCCAGATGCTGGATGCAGCAAATTTTCCGCTTGCTGAACAACAATGCGAAACTTGGCTTGTCGCGCCGGCGGCCCGATGGCGCCTGCCGCCAAAGCGCATCCCAAAGCGCCTATCTCTTATCTCGTGGCCACAACGTTGCTTTAGAGCTTCAACTAACAACAATCGGGCTAACTATCTGACGGAACATTCTTAGCGGCGCTTTCATGCTCAACTTTCATGCGCAAAGTAGTGAAAAGTTAACCAAGGAACCCAAACAGCAGGCGCCGATGTTGTTGTTGTTGCTGCTGCTGCTCCTGCTAATGCTCGATGATCAAACACAACGGCACTGCCGCCTCCAAATGGCAGCCGACCTAGCAGCCGCAAGTGGGTGCCACCAAGTCACCAAGTCTTAAAGTGAACGGCATCATGGGGCGTCGGCACTAGTAAGGCGCCAAGATCTAGATTGGTGGCGCTATCTCGGTGTCGCGCCTTGTCAACCCGATCACAAGACTGATAGATTTTATCGGAAATCGGGGGGCACAGTTTGTTTATTTGCCAGCTCTTGGTTGTGGACGAGACGATTTTGTGGCACGAACAGAACAATACGAACTCGGCGAGAAGTTCGCCATCAATTTGAAAGAGTTGAGAGCTGCAGATTCTCGGGGTTGGGAGTGCAAGCGAGCTGGGGCTTTGGTTTGGGGCGCTCGATCCGTATCTCGTCTAAATCAGATTAGGCTCGTATTGAGCTTGAGCCGAAGGAATCGATTGAAATGGAAAAGTTGGTATCGCTCTTGGTCTTGATTGTGAATGCTTGGTTTGCTTGTTGCGAGTTTAGCAGCGAGCAGGTCTTGCCTCTTCTTGTCTAGTCTAGTCTTGTCTCGTCTCGTCTCGTCTCGGCGACATCAGCTTGTTGCTTGCAAGCGGCCCGGCCTACTCGCCCTCCGCCTACTTGTCGATTTGTCACAGCAAGTCACAATCTCAATGTTAGCTAGCCCAATCACAAGCCAACCTGGCAAGCTATCTCGGTCGCACCAGATTTGCTTGGCAGCCAAGGCGCATAACTCGCGCGCTCTTCACCAGCCACACTACCCAGTCCTCCTATCTCCACCAGCAATCTAACAACGGGAACAATCTAAGAAGAAGCTCAGCCCAGCCCAACTCGACTCAACCAGCAACTTTCAAGCACAACACCGGCATCTCCTTGCCAGTTCATTTGAGTACGTCGGCTAGCTCTGGTAGTCAGTCAAATCGACTTGAATCTGCCTCAGAATTGAGCCGCTTCTAGGCGCCAAGTGTCAGCTAGCAGTTCATTCAACCTCGTTGATCAGATAAACGTGGCTCCTCCACTTTTCTCATACCAAATTGAATCAAATGAAGCTGATTCAGCGCCCGACACTGAGCCACCTTCCTCCCCCTTCTCATTGAATCATCAAATACAACAAGTTGTGCCAGAAACAATAGGAATATTCATGGAGCCGACAAGAGGCTATCAAACAACATTTGCTAGGTAAATAAACAACCACCAATTGGCACTTGCTCGTTTCGTCCAAATTCAGATTCACGTTCATCCTCCGCTCACTTATTATTACAACCTTAACTTGAATCGGGCCGACCAAAGCTAGGGCCTCGAACTTCGACATCTCATCTAGGCAAGTTGTCGATGAAACCGTGGCTATTTAGCCAAAACAAGCGTTAGTTCGGTTGTTAGCCGAATTGAGTTTTAGTTTGGGCACTTGTTCTGCCATCAGACAAGATGGTGATAAGAATTAAGGCTTGCTTAGCACCATGTTTGTTCGAGTTTGTTCATGGCTGCCAATGGGCGCAGTTATGCGTGATCACTGAGACAACATGCGGACGGCGCGACCTTTAATTCAAGCTCGCAATTTAGTATACCAATCTCGATGACTTGTGTGTCTGTGCGCATGGGCCCACATGAACGGAGCCAGCAAGAGTTCGAGACTCGCAAACGCCGCTAGGTCACTCTCGAGACGAGCGCTCATTTGTTTGCCGCCGCGGCTCGAGCGTGGGCGTAACATTAGATCGCAAGCTTATGAAATTTTTAAGCCCAGCACGTAGTCGGCTGACGGGTTGGTTCTAGAATTGAGCACATGCGCCACCCCCCCCCCAGCGGTGAACTTTCTCTCCGCTCTCTTAGAACTGGTGGACTATCCATCACGATCTCCATGATAGGGAGGTGTTTGTGCAAATAGACCAGCGTGAGGCAAATTTAGAACGCTAGCCCGGTCGCGCTTTTCGCACCTGCTGTGCAACTATCCCAGGCAAATTCAAATAGCGAACTTAAAGTTTGCATTCTATAAAACCTTGAAGCTAACTATGCGATCTGGTTTCCACAGAGCCAAGGGAACCACTTTCGTTCGGCGCCTATCTTGGTTCCTGGCGGATTGTTTAAATAGAAATCCGCCACCTTTTCTTGAGAAACCTGTACAGCTCCAAGTTTGTCTGCCGGCTAAACGGGAGCTACTGAGGCGCGTCCAGGTGGCACGTAGGTATGGACCACTTTGTCTTGCTGTCCTGAGATCCAACCATCACCCTATATGCACTAATCACATAACGACAACTGACATGTTGGTGCTCAGATCCATCGGACCCCATGTGGTCTACTAAGCTTCTAGCAATTACTGTCCTTTAATAAAAACGCTTGTGTCGATCTGAGTCATGGCGTTGGTTGCCTTGGATCCCGAGACCAAAAGCAACCTGTCTGAGGTAGACTCTAGCGCTTGTGGAGATAGAGGCGAGTTGACACACCTAGGGTTGAGATCGCATTACCTGTGCTTGGCTTAAGCCTCCCAATCAAATTACAAATCAATCTATCGGATCGGTCGCTACTGTTTTTATATAATCTGAACCAAGAATTCTGGGCCAAAATTGAACTCCCAACGAATACCTATTAGTTGGGAGCCTCTTCTTGTGTGATGGTGATATAACGTCATATGAGCCCTTCAGATGCTTTCTAGATTGTAATCACATGCAAAATGACACCCATGGACGGACTGTGGCGACATCCGTCATATCACCTTTGGTGATCGACTCGAGTTTTGCAAATGATTGAACAAAACCTAATCCAAATCGCCCATTCTGGAACAGGGATCAATTGAATCATGATGAAGCTGTGGATCTCTGCCACGCGCCAGCCGTGGGCGTGTGGATCAAGCCTGACTCTAGTGTCATAAGCCTATTCTGGTGAACCCAAGTCTACCTCTCTTCTGGCCCCGGCTGTGCAGCCTCTTCGGTGTTGGCTGTACGCATTGGGCACTGAATCAATCATGTCATGTGGACATAGCGAGAGTGGAGGTGAACCAAGCCATGGCCTACCGTTCTAAGGCTAGAATGAAAAAGATAATCTGGCCTCTGATATTGATAATATTCATTGTTTCAATCGTGCTGATGTCAATATATGTTTGAAACAGCTTATTTTGCAATCAGATGCGATGAACAAAGAAGTCTGGATAGAAGAAGTGGGCTTCCCGGCGAACTGTCGCCTCTGAATCACTACCATGAACCGCGTTCCTCGTATTTGTCAGGTCAAACCTCGACCTTAGACAATTGGGATCATCATAGATGGTTCTATAAACATTCGCCTTGCCTATCAGAGATCTCCGAGCGCCGATGGCGTCATTCTTCGACAGAATCATGGCATATATCGGCGAACTAGACATTAAAGTTGTCAATCGACCAAAGAAGAACTTGTTTTGATGTTCCGAATAAAACTCTGGCTTTTTGGAACAGGCCCACAATCAATATGCTGTTAAGAATTTATTTAGAGAGGCCAGCGATGGGAGGTAATAGTCGGGTGCACACTGTCTAGCCTCATAAGTATTTGAAGTGCCAAACTCGAACATTTCCTCTTTTGTACCAATTCCGCTTTCGACAAACAGTGTCGACATGCCATTTTTGTGCCCGAATGGCATGTCGGTAGTCAATCTATCACCGATCATTATGGTTCGAGTTGGGTCAATATATGGGTGCTGGCTGCGGATGATGTCGAAAAAGTAGGTGCCTGGCTTGCCCAATACAATAGGATCACGGCCAGTTCCAGCCTTGATTGCGGACACATAGAGTCCAGGCCCAGGCACAAATATGTCGGGCGAAACTGAAGGAAAGGATTCATCTGCATTTGAGGCAACAAACAGGCAATCGGGTCGCTTGACATAACTGCAAGCTTTTGCCAACTTCTTGAAGCTCACTTGGTTGTCAAAACCAACTACCACTGCGCCCACTTGTTTGTCCACCTTGAATCTTGCTTGGCCCGGCGCCCATTCATCTGGGGTAACATCCGGTCCAACGCCAAAGTTTTTGATCCCCATGAGGTTGAGTTCGTCCGCTATCCCTTGGCTGCCGAGCACGTATACGCTGCGTTTGAAGTTGATCTGTTTGAGATAAAGAGCGGAAGCGTAGCTTGTTGGAAAAACCTCGTTTAGGTTTGCGTCGTAACCCAATTTTCTGAGCTTCTGTAAGCACTGGATTCGGTTCTTTGTGCTGTTGTTTGTGGCAAAGATAACTTTCTTTCCAAATCGTCGGAGCGCATTCAGTGCCTTTGCAACACCATCGATTGGATCGTTGTTTATGTACAGAACTCCGTCACAGTCTGTGATGATAGTGTCGAAAGAGTCCATGAAATCCTCGAAAACATCCTTGTTGTCCAAGTTCTCGATTGATTCCTCCATCTTTGCCAAGATGTATGACTGGGAGAGACCTGTAATGGGACTATCTGGTGAGCTAGTTGTGTAGGACTTGTTGATTATCGATGGGGAAACGAGCAGGAAGTTGTAGAGACTTGAGTTTGGGTATCGTTGATCGTCGGCGTTAAAAACTAGGCTTGTTATTAGAACGGTGTGGCGGGAGAAACCTCTCGTAGTAGATGGTTGGGATGAACAGGTGGGCGAGCGGTCTCTTATATAGCCCATTGGTTTGCACCCGAGTGGTTAGCTCCCACCTCTGCTCTCAGCGAAGTGTCAGCGATACTAGGCGCAGGCGAGTAACCGAGGGGGTCAGCAAAAGTCCATCATGCTTCTCGTGTGTGGCCATGGCAAGCAAGCACTAGGATACCTTAACTAAACAAATGTAATGGAGGTACAATGGAGGAGGGCTGGCGGACAAACAATCAGGCACACACTCGCTTGCGTCCGATTCGCGTTTAGTCTCATGGGTCATACAATTGAGAATGGCCCTGATGCAAATCCTTATCATAATCGGACCTAGGCAGAAAAATTTCCTCGTCACAAATTACTTAGGATGGAAAGTTTCTTTCCTCGAACCTAATGAATGAATTTGTATTCATCTTCTTTACTTTTTGTTCATACTTATATCATACAAGGGAGAGCGATAATAATGGTCGATGTTGACTTAGCTTGTTGCTCGATTCAATCAGTCTTATGGAAAGCTCTATTCCCCCAAGGAGAAATTATCGGCGCTAAGCTAGGCAATTGGTGATGTCGCATCTTTTGGTCAGATAATGACACTAGACTCTGACAGAACTGACGATTCTAGAGATATTTCCATCGAGATAACAGCCAAAGCTCATTGCTTCGATAACTGCACACTCATCGATACTTTCTGCTCTCAGCAAGGACGTGCTATCGATCCAACCAGGAAGTGCTCAAATAAGAGAGATTTAAGTATTTGAGGGAATGCATAGTATCCTACTTCGTATCCTGCTGTTACTTCAGACAGGCTTTATTACCTCATTTAACCACTGATACGAGTCGTCGTTAAAAAGCGTCATATGCTCAACGGTAAAATCGATGGGGAAACCTTACAGGTACATAACAACCTTCATCAGAATTCGTCTAAGGACATAAGTGGTTGCGTCAGCGTCATGTTTTATAATCTACGAACTTTGCTCAACGTGGTGGCTCGAAGTAAAATTCGAGTCACTCCATGAATCCTATTTAATCAGAACATACCTTAATATGTGACTCATGAGATCAATATATAGGGAAACTAGTATTTATCAATATAGCCAAACTGGCTTACCTAGGTTTAGTTGTCTATATCACTTCGTGGTGCGAATGCGCGCTGATCAATTTTGAAGGCAGATTTCCAGTTATCGTAATCCTCCATTGAGAATGAGAGAATGGATTGGTTACCCTCTCTGATTGCCCGTTCCCTCTCTTGACTTTGGGTTTGGTCGGCGTCATCTGCTGATGTTAAAACAGCCTTACTTCTTGAGTCTGGTTTGATACCAACTTTGCCTTCCTTGACCAGAAAAGAGACATGGAATATATTTTCGACTGTTTGCGTGAAGGATCGGGGATCAACTAGGGTCTTGAAGAAAGATATACCCTCCCTTTTATCTTTTAATAACCTATTGAGTTGCTTATTGATATGTTCAACTTCTTTGGGGGTTGAATCTCGTTCGACATCTATTTCAATGTTCTTCTCTTTCGCAGTCACAGATTTTGTCTCAACTATCCTCTCCCTCACTCTTCGTCTTTTTTCTTTTATCACGAGATCTTCAACTTTTAAGGCTCCGTAGAAGAATTCGAATGTTGGTGGACAACACAAGAAAGTGCTGACATGCTTCTCAGTAATATATCTGGCAAACTGTGGCCAGCTAAGTTTTTTGCCCTCCTCGTTGTCAGCCTCGTTCATCAGGCCTCTGATAATCCTCCTCAGATCAAATTGTCTTGAGTTAGCATTGATACGCTTAGATGCTTCCTGGCCAAGATTAACCAGTTCGCGTATGTATTTAGAATCTGCAGCAGTTCCGTCGAGCTTCTTCTTGACAACTGGGTATAGCTCATTACATCGCTTCAACTCCTCTTCCAAGATGTCTTGTACAGCGCTTGGGTCTTCGTTGCGGCCCATGGACCTCAATTTTTTCGTTCTCTCCTTGTATTCGGCCACAACCTCGGCTCTTTTGACCTTGCGACGGCTCCTGTCGGTATCCATTTTCTCTGAATCGGAATAGTGAAGGTGTATACATCTATGCCTATATACAAAGGTACGAGAGTAAACTATCTCGTGATTAACACGATCTAAAGAAGCATGAATCCAATTGCAGCTATTGCGATAACGTGAGTGATACAAATCCGAGAACATCACTTCTTTTTTTTCAAGCAGATGCCTTTATTTACATGGTGGCCTTTCAAAGCACGCTCGCGCGTGCAACACTTGGAACCAACACTAGAGACTGGAACACTGTGCAACGGTTTTGTGGATGAGCCAGCGTCTTACATCAAACTGCCGTCTCGTTGATCCGCGCTCTTGACCCACTGAAAGCAATACTTTTGGCTATTTTAGTTAAGCATTAATACTCAATATGGATAAGTTCAAGCTTAACTTCGAGGCTGACTCAATAGATGATAGTCGGGGAGAATGCCAACTAGATCGACTCAACGAGGAATTGAAACGAAAAAACGGTATTATAGAGGAGAAAGCCAAGATAATCGCCTCTTTGCGGCAACAAGTTAGCGATCTGCAGCAAGATGCCGACGATCTAGAAACTAATGAGCAACTGCTAAAACAGAAAGTCGATAAACTTGAGAAGGAACTTGGCCAAAAGAATGAGGAACTAGAGGCCATATCGCATGCACTCAAGGAAGTTGAGCTTGCCAACGAAACACTCAGTAAAAGACTAGATGCCCGAACCAGTCAGTTACAAAAATTTGTTGAAGACCTAGCCGATAGTAAGAAAAAATTCAACGAAGTTCAGAATATCAATGAACAATTGCAACACCAAAACGAACTTCTGAATATTGAGCTGGAATCTACAAAATCACGAAAGCGAAACTCGCGAGATTGCGAGGACGAAGAGGCTTTCACGCTAAGGATAAGAGATCTCGAAACACAGGTCAACGTGCTCAAGCAACAAAACATTAATTTAGTTGCAGAAACTAGACAGCAGAAGCAAGAACTGGACGGGCGAGAGAAACAGAACCGCGAGTTTGAACGTTACCAGGATGAGCTCAAACAGCGTCTAGCCAATTTGCAAAAACAGAATGAACGTCTTGCATCAGAGTTTGCCAACATGGCTGCCAAAAAACAATCCTTCTCAACATCAGATCGTGAGCAAACTAATGAAGAGATGGTTCAGGAGCTTTATGATCTGAGAGCTCAGGTTAAGTCGCTGAGCCACCGTCAATCTCGCCGTTCTATTGACGAGGAAATACTCAGACTGAAGCAAGAGTTGGATCTGACTGAAACCTCGTGGAGACTTGAGAAGCAGCACAAGGAACGCTATGCTCGCGAAAATTGCCAACTAGATAAGAAAGTCAACGAACTAACCAAGGAGCTAGACCGTATGGCGAAACGGTGCACGAATCTTGAGTCAAGATGCGCTGAATTGGAGGCTGATCTCAGACAGAAGTTGTCATCGCCCACTCCTCCTTTGCCTCCAAAAACCAATGTGCAGCTCGCGGATCAAGATATCAAATCGGACCTAACCTCAGCAATTCACTTCTCTATGGCTGACGAGGTAGGGGAAATTATGGACTCGAGCTCAGTAAAATCAGTTTTATCAAAAGAGAAGAGACTATTGAGCGAATCTAGCATGCGAGGTCAACATGACTGTATCCAAAACAAGCGAGCAGCTTTAAACAGCGAGAATCCCTTACCCAGGAGAACAGTTTCAGCGACCTCGACACACTGCGCCAATCATCGTATCCAAAAGTCACAACTATTCAACGATCCATTGCTCGAGCAGAGAATGCGCTTAGAGCGTGCTAATGAGCTAGCTAGACGCAATATGCAAACTAAGCCTCTCCATCAAACCTCATACGCCCTTGAGCTTGACACTTTTGACACGATTGGACTTAGCGAGAATGATATCAAGCGAGGTAATGTTCCAAGACCTCCGCTAGTGGACACTAGCAACCAGAGGAAGCCTGTGAAGAAGTCAGAGGCTTTTATATTCTAAGTGAAGATGGCGTTGCTGTCTAAGAAGTGGAGCTAACAATTACGCGGTTTGCACCCATGCGCATGCGACTGTCCTCGGACGGAAGTGCACCTGATCTCGCCCGAATATCGAAATTCTTACTCGAATTTCAGTCCGACTATAATCTATGCCGAATCAATCGCCCCTCAAGCCATCTTAATTAAGAAATCGAAATAAACTCCAGTTGTCATAGCCATGACGATAAAATATTATGCAAATTTGTGTGCAGCGTATCTCGTCATTTTGAGCGCAAATACAGGTAGAGCTTCGAACACGTTTGGTCAGTTTGTCGATCAAGATTCACTGATAGACTCGAGAGTGTCAATTTTGGAGTCGAAAATTTGTCTCCTCACGGAAGATTTTGATAGATTAAAAGAATCGCTGACCGGACGACGCTCAAAAAGCTCGGGTCCTTGTAATAAGGTTAGTAAGGCTCGTATTAGATAAAGCTCAGATCTCTTGAATTCGTTTGCCGGCTCGTTATCGGATCTGCGGGTTCGAAGTGATTGTCTTGGACATGGTGCTAAGCAGAATTGCAAGTCTAATCCGAAAGGTCTGAGCTTTTGCGAATCTAAAGCGTCAACATGGCGTATGAGGGCCAAACTACCCCTGGCACCTCCGTCCGATTTGGATGGGTCTATTTCTTGTTCACCAACTAGATGCACTGTTTGCTAAAACAAACTTCGCCCTTAATTCTTATCGCATGTTGAATTATTGCTATGTCAGGAAGCGTTTGCACTGCTTCGACCGCAGCATTGCCAGCAAGTGACCAACAACTAGCCTAACGAAGGATCGATTTCGAGTCGGCCTTGCGCAGTCTTATCGATAGTCTAAATCTGTATGAAATAGCATTACGTCTATCTCTTTGTTATTCAACTCGTGCAAGCTGGCCAAATGCTGGCAAAGTCTAGTGAACCCTCTGACAAGTGCCACGAACCGGAATAGAGCCATGAGCTAGGCCTAGTATACATTTGACCGCTTATTGACTCCTCTATCCGACCCAACGACGATAAATCACCCAGCTAGGGCTTGATTCTGAGTACGGACAGCTCGCAGGTTTGAACTGGGCTACCCCACGGGCAAGATCCATTTCTAAACGCTCGCTCGCTGATGACAGACGCCAGGCTAACTTCCTCAGAGGTGAACCGGGCGAGCCAGGTCGTAATGGCTTGGATGGGATCCCAGGCCTAGATGGCGCTCCCGGACTCGACGGTATTCCGGGAATCGATGGTCGCAATGGTAAAGATGGACGCGATGGCAAGGATGGAAAAGATGGATTGCCCGGTGAGCGCGGGCCTATCGGCCCACCTGGCCCAGCGGGTGAACCAGGTAAACGTGGGAAGATTGGTCCGCCAGGCAAAGTAGGATCGACAGGCCAACCTGGCGTCTGTGTTTATCAGGCGAAATTCAACTGCAGTCGGGAAACTGACTTACAAAAAGTTAATGATTCCAGCGTAGGAAATGCCGTTCTTCTCGCACCCACCATGATCGGCCTGCAGACCGAGATAGATGGAGAGCAGAGCGTCATGGTGAGAGAGGGTGACAATGTCTATCTTTCCTGCGAAGCTTTCGGCCAACCACAACCTAGTTATAGTTGGCAACGCTGGGGCAAGTCCCCGATTCTTCTCGACCTTACCTCCAGCTTTAAAGTTTCCTCTTTTCCTGGTGGTCAGCTACCTCTTATCAATGTCGGTCGAATGCAGGCGGGCAAATACCAGTGTATCGCAAGCAATGGTATTTCTCCACCAGCAACAAAAACTGTCAATCTCGACGTCACCTTTGCGCCCATCATCCGACTATTTCCCGGGCCCTCGATCTATATAGTCAAACTGGGGTCCAGCATAGCATTTGAATGCATTGTGGAGGCAAGCCCATCTGCGTTCATCTATTGGATGTTTGGTTCGAACTCTATTATGGCCAAAAAGTCAACTCAGTTGAGCAAAGAGGTGACTAAGCTAACTGATTCATCTCGGCATCGACAGTATATCGTAACTGAGAGTATTGGTCAACTCTCTACTGGCGCTCACTACTCAATCCTAACTCTGAACTTGACAAACATAGCCCGCGAAGATCTAGGCCTGTATAAGTGTGTGGGCAAGAACCTGATCGGACAGTCAGAGGGATATGTTTGGGTCGAAGACGACTCTACTGTAGAGCAAAAGGGTCGCAAATTCCGGGATTTAATACTTGAGCAGACCGGATTGGGAGGACAGCTTGATCCATCAGCTGGGTGGCCAAGTTATATGCTTGAACGATATGCAAACTACTCGACATTTGGAATCGAATTCAAGCAAACATCCTTCAACAATAATAGTCTTTCCAAATTGAAGGTTCACATAAAGACTCTCGAGTCTATGTTGAATAGCACGCGCCATATTGAGAATCCTCAGCAGGGTAGCAGAGTTCAAATTCCAGAGATCGGCTCGCAGATCAAGAGCCAAGATATCCTGGCCAAAGATGATGACGATAAGGGCGAGTTGTGTCGAATTCTGAGGGATGAGCGTCTAGGTTACAAATTGGACCGATCGCGCATCATGCTGCTGGATCAGGTGGGTAAGCCGGTTTACCTCGGTAGTGTCAGTGACGGAACAATTAATTGGTGGTCGTTAGGTGATGCTACTGACGACGAGGCGGAATCGTCCGGATCTGTTTGCTTCGTTACTTTCTCCAACGTAACAGATAGGCTATTCAGATACAACAGTTTGTCAGATCTAGTCAGGAATCAATATTCGGCGAACTCGACTCGAGCAAGCCAGTTCTATGAGCTCAAGTATCCGATCTATGGTAGCTCGCACTTGATCCATGAGCGCCTGTTTGTCTATGTAGGTCTCGTCGCCTCAAGTCTGCAAGATACTGGGCACTTATCACTTGTTTTGTTCAACCTGAATACTGGCCATTCGGATGAAACGAGTTTGGAGGATGTGCTGCTGAAAGACATCATAGGTCAGCCAGCTGACTCGGGTGTAGTGTCAAAATTAGAACGGGTAGAGCTAGCATCCGACGAAAATGGTGTCTGGCTCATTATATTAACATCAGAAACGAGCAAACGTAAAATAGAGGATAGTCAGGGCCTATTAGCATCCATGGCGCGGCGAATTCACCTACTCAAACTCGAACTTCTCGATGGAGGAGCCAACAACATTAGCATTGAACATCACGTAGATATGAAGCTCGATTGGGGGATGGTTGGCCAACTGTTCATAATTGACGGGGTATTATATGGGACCAAAGATAAGCATTCGTACACTAGTAAATTGCAGTTCGCTTACGATCTCTATAAATGCAGATTGCTACCGAAAGAGTACCTCAATGAATCGCACAGAACGCTGACAAACCATTTTGGAAGCACGCAGATGATCAGGTATAACCCAGATGAACCAAAAAGACTGCTTATAATAGACGGAAACAACCTCCTCTGGTGTCCGGTGAAATTGATGGAGCGAGAGCACGATGACGATTCGCAGCAGGCTGTGTTGGGTTTCGGGTATGATAACCAGACTAAACTGCTCAACCCATAACTTTTTGTTACTAGAGGTGAACTTGATGAGTAACTCGGAGTGCAATGCTGATGAACAAACAATCAACTTCGTTGAATAATTATTAGGTAGCTAATTATGTATACGGCCCTCGACTGATTTTTTCGCCGCTTACCAGTCGCTAGATAAACCTGAGTTTTGCTCACCCGCCTGACATCCTTTCTCAATAAAAGGGAAGATTATCGTGGATGGGCCGATCATTTTAGCAACAGCATATAGTAGATTAGACTCAAATTCGATTCCGATTGAAACAGATTCGCTAGTTTCAAACATGAGAACAAGCACGAAGCTCAGTTATGGAATCCTCTGCCTGGTGATTTGCCTACTGTTACAGATACAATCAGGTCTATGCTTATTCGATGGTATCATGCGAGAATTAGCTAGACTGAGAGCGGTGAGATTATTACAAATTTATCCAGATCTCGCCGCGGAGCTTAGTCAAGGAATCCAGGTGCCAGGGTTCTATCAAACTCGGAGTCAGATGCCTTAACACTAGTAGGAAGCTCATGCATGCTTAGCATGACTCAGCTACACCGAGTCATGCTAAGTGATTGAGTTGTCGACAGGAAGTTGGTTCGGTTCACCATAAGATCATAGATTATCAAGTTGCTAGCTTGAGTGAAGCCCAAAATCGGGCTCGCATTTTACTTGTCGGCCAGTGTAGGTGGATCCAATAATGGAAGTTTGTGTATACAATTCGGTAACAGACAACCACAGAATATACAATCGCTTGATATAATCGAATCCAACTCTTCTAAAAGTTTCTGTCTATCACTCATCTTGCTCATTTTCGTTTGGACCGATACAGAATTAATCAGAAGACTTTGCTGACGATTTTGATCTTGAGTCCCAGTCTCGAGCGCCAACAACTTGAGCTTATGCTCGATTCCTTTGTAATTTGGGTCAATGGACATAATTTCTTTGATTATGCAATCACTGTGGAATAAGTGACCGCAGGGAAACACAAAAAAGGCACGCGACAACAGGCTGTGGTTGCAAACCTCACATCTTTGGCTCGCCTTGATTATCGAGTAACGATTTCGGAACGTTTTGATCTCGCTTCTTATCTCATTGGCAACAATATCATAGGTTCTATCCTTCAACAACATGATTTGGTTGCGATACTCTTGTAGTGAGTCACGTATAGCGTCTTTAAAAAAGTCAATTGTTGTGTAATTTGGGAAGAAAGGTAAGATGTCTTCAATTTTCAAGAGTCGGCATTCTCTCAACAAGCTCGTAGCCACTTGAATGTCTAAATTTCTCGTTAGGATATGCTCAGCAATAGTCAGCCACAACTTTTTCTGGTGATCGTCGGATTCAGCTTTTCTTGCTATGCTTTTGGCTAGCTCGATGTCAAGCCCCAGGGCGAGATTCAGTGCCTCATCAAAGAGTTCCATTGAGGAATAAAGTATCACACATGATCTGACAAGCTTCAATTCAGTGCAAAGACGCAGGCAAAATTGGAGATCCAAATAACAAGGTTGGTCCTCAATAACCTCATCCTCGATATAACGAATAAGGGTGTCTTCATTCCTATGTCGGGCATAAAGCTCGAAAAGATAATCATGGATTAACCCACTATCTGACCCCAATGTATTTATACAATGCTCTAGATACCGGATTGTTTCGGAGCATTTGTTGAAGTAAGGATTCTCTTGTATCAACACAGGTATAAGCTTAGAGGGTGATAGAGTTGGCTGATCTATGAGGGCGTCCACGAATTCTTTGGGTAGCTTTTTCATCAGAATGTGACCATAGGTATAGAAAAGTTCATCCTTTTTCACCAACTTGATGACTTCTAGAGCTTTCTCGAACTGCGAAAACTCCATGTAGTATTGTAACACATGGTTGTGGTCACCAATCAGCTTCGCCACTTTGACAAATGTCTCCAGGTCAGAATAATTTCTCATGATACCATAGAATAATTTCGAGTAATTTGTTAAGCATTCTAATATTTGCTCGTTCTCCAAGAGCTGGTCCAATTCGGCATAAAGATCGTCCAGCTCGTTCAAGACCTCGTCAGTCTCAGGTAGAGTTCGTTTGATACTGATCGACGACAAAATTATCTCGAGAAGCCATGCTAGCGTCATCGTTAGCTGAGTAGTTTGGATTGGGTCGAACTGTTCGAGTCTGATCATGAGATACCTCTTCAGGGCTTTTGTGTCCTTGATTTCCATAAACATTAACGAAACGTCTTCGAAAGGTTTCTTGCTCTGAGCAAAGATCTCGGCGCTCCTCTCGTAGTTCTTAGATCTAAAGTAGAATTGAGCCTCTTCACAGATCACTCTATCATAGTTGTTTTCGTCGGCCGAGCTATACTTCTTGGCGAGATCAAACTTTTTCTGATCGAGATAAATTTTCCAGACGTTTTTGCTTTCGTTTATCACCTTGTACCTGAGGATGGCGCGCTCACAGTATACCCAGATAACATTTTTGATAGGATCCTTGCACATTCCTTGAACATTACCGTATTTAGAGGAGAAGTACTCTTCGTAAACCGTAGCGTCATTTAATATGCAAATAGCCTTGAGGCAATATCTAAATAATACTATCACGTGAAAATTTGTGACCACGACTGAGATTGGCTTGTCGTAATAGTAAGAGGCCATCGAACTGAATGGAGGACTCATGCCGGAGGGCGTGCTAGACGGCCAAGGTTGATCGTTTTCCTTAGTAACGTTGTAGGGGACTATACTTATTTCCTCGTTCGATTCGAAGGACAACCGGATTGCTTGTAATTGATTGTAAATCTCGCCCGTCATCACACCTGGCTCAGTCAACCAGCCGAATCTTGTAGGAGGCAATTTATGGCTTGGGTAATAGAAGTCGAGCTTGGCGTTGCTAAACTTTCCTGGCACATCTTGATAGCTATTTGAATTTTGAGAGAATATCAGATGAAGGGGTGGGGGATCGACACTTGCCGATACACTACCAACCATACGGTACAATCGATTGACAGTGCTAACTATGATAACATAGGTCCTCTCAGTTTGGCTAGCTGAGGCTATTTGATGATACTCAATACCCGTTATTGCTCCTACATCTGGACCGACATCAAAAACTTCCTTCATATACTGCCTTGGTCCTGGGCTAAGGGGGAAGAACTTGGACTCGTCACTGTGAATCAATTCTGTCTGTAATATAAGGCCTTTAGTGGTGCCTAGCAGCAGAGTTCCAGACGAATTTTCATTGATCGATGTATCCGAGTTTGCTTTGGGGTGATTCCAGGCTACAGCGCTAATGAGATGACCTTTGAGGCGTGGCAAGGGTTGAACTCGCTTGACGAAGAGCAGATTTTCCATAGGTTGATTATCAGCCGCATAGGCAAGACTAATGAGAGTAAATTTGCCCGTTGGGTCTATGAACAATTTGTATAATTTGGCTTGCATGAGTCGATTACCGAGGTAACGGACTAAATCACAGTCTGATTGCTTGTTCGAGGTTGTATCTATCACTGACACCTTCTTGTCTTTTGTTGCAATAACGAGCTGATTGTGACCGGCAGCCAGATGGGTGATGGGTTCGTCGGGCGTGAATTCAACTTTATGTCGCTTGAGCAAGGGCGGGCCATCACTGGACTTGTTGGGCTGGGGCCTCGTGAGAGGAGAGGGAGGTCTAAATTGATTGCTTCTCAGAGATTGTGCAACTCCGTCGAAATAGCCGCCAATATTAGGTGATCCGATTGGTGGCGTAGAACCAGAGGCTGGCCGGTTGCGACCGAACTCCTCTATGTAACTCATGTGTCGTCTTTGTCCTCGCTCGTCAACAGGATTTTGGATCTAAAGTGCTTCATATGTTCACTAGTTATCATGTTCTTACGGCGAAACAATTGTGCTGCTCGTAAATGTTAAATATGATTGGATTGATGAGACCCATGAGGAATGATTTCAATTGCGAGCAAAATATGAAGGCATGTTTACTGGCCTCTATCATGTGAGTCACTGACAGCGTTCATGCTCCCCGCCCTGAAGGTCGCTCGCTCAGAATGCGCTGTAGAGGAGGGTGCTTTGCCCTGAGCGGTGGCACAGAACCAAGGCTGTGAGAATTGATGTAAACCCTCAACTGGTGGAGACTCTCCAGGTAACTAGTGGGCGCTCGTTCCATCTAACTCTTTTATCACGTTAGCTCTCCTCTATTGGAAGAGGCTTCCAATGCTTACGACAAAGATAGACGAAAGATCGTTCTCGGATGCTAGATCTTGAGATCCAACCATTTATTTCTGTCGCTCGGTAAATCACGCGATGGCTACTAACTAATAAGAATGGGCGAGATCAGCTCGACCAGAGATGTGCACTCATTTTCTTTCAATTCTTCAGAGGTCTCTCGTTGAAACGAAAACGAGTTGCCCACCTAACAACAACTAAATGCTCCCAATCTCCTTACCTAGTCCCTTGAGCGCGTCTTTTCCCTCAATGGAGCCGATCTGCACAATCACCTTGTTTGGTGCACTGCGTCCATTATCGCCATTGTTGCTCCTCTTGTTACTCTTTCCCTTATCGTTCCTTCCTTTACCTTTACGGCCATCATCATCATCATCATCATCGTAATCATCATCATTGCTTTTCTTGCCCCTTTTCCTCTTGTTATTATCCCTATTGCTTTTGTTGTTGTTCCTCTTGTTCGAGGGTCGCCTGTCATCATAGTCGTCATCACCATTGTCATCGCCATCGTCGTCCCCATCATCGTCGTTCCTGCTCCTGTCATTGTTTCTCTTTCTGCGGTTGTTGTTTCCGCTATCCCTGCCACCACCCCTGGCATTGCTTCCGCTGAACACGTTGAACCTTGGCAGAGGAATGGAAAAGTCAATGCCAGTCTTGCTACCTCCAGCGGCCTCGACCTCGCTTCCAGGACCGAAAACGACCAAGGCGAGCTGGATAACCAGTGCACAGAGTAGGAGGCCGGCGCCCAAGCCGGCAACGCAGTTTTTAATCGAGAGGTTCATGTTTCTAGGCAAAATTCTAATGCATTGAGGGAATCTCACTGGCGAGCTCGGAACAACTAAAACAAGGCAGACAGAGGATGAGTGTCAGAAAGCTGATATTTACTCGCCCATACGTCGACCATGTGATCTATTTGCCTCTGCCGCGCATCGAGCGCACGAATAAATTTAGCCCGTACAAAACAAACCATTGGAATAGGTAAATTGTTGATCGAGGGGCCTCGATTGCACGCTTGGCTCCATCGGTCCAAATATAGAAGCTGCCAACATGAGAGCGCCCCATACATCAATGGGTGGGCTAATATGGTGAGCGAGCACGCTCAGGTACAAATATAGATTGCGAATAGACTCTCGAATGCGTGTGCTTGTGCTTGGATCTCTCGAACTTGAACGGGCCAGGAGTCGATAGAGGAATCAGAGGAGGGACAAACTTTGGCTGTTAGCATTGCTAGTAGTCAGGTGGACTCGTCTCGAATGGGCCTGGCACCTCTTAGCGACGATTAATGGTCTCTGCTGGTGCAAGTTAAACAGACACAACGTCAGGCTGGCTGCGTCCCATCTCGAACACACTTGAGCGCAGGGGGATGGAGTCGGTTTTGGCTGAACTCTGGGCGGATGGGCTGAAAGCGTAACAGATTCCGACAGGAGAGATTGATTATTTAGTGAGCAAGTGTAAGGCGCAATTTGTCCTCCCTCGGAGTCTTGCAAGAAAAAGATGAATCGGAGGCGTGAATGGAAGGTGGGAGAACTCGTAGTGCGAGTTTCCTAACCCATGATCTTGGCTCTTGCTGCCTCTTGGGATGGTGGGCGGCGGCAGTAAGTCTTGGGATTTGAATTTTCACCTCGACCTATTCCCAGCGGGCGAATGGCAAACGTTTGCCGCGAGGGACAAATTGAATTCTGGGGATGCGAGTGGGCCGAGTTGCTTGCTTGCTTGCCTGCTTGGCCCTTGGAAAGGGAAATTGAACAAGAACTGGCGCAACAACAACAACAACAACAACAAGGCGCAAATCCAATAAGAGAGAATCAAATTTTATTACTCCTTGTCCTTGTCTTGGGCCAACTTGAAGTAACATGATTGCGGCAAACTATGTGACAATGTAATTTGCTCCCCTCCATCGGATCAATTTGGCGGGCCGCCGGGCGCCGCAAGAGTGTATCGGTTCACTTGTGTCGCTGGTGGCGCGCAAACTGGAGCGGCCGCCACAACAGACAGCAAGCGCGCCCTCCAAACGCGCAACCCTAAAGCCCATTTCCTGTCGGCCGCAATCGAACAATTGAACACTTTTCAGGTATTCACTTTGCTAACGAAAGCTCTGGCTTCAATTTGTTGCCAAACAAATCGAATTACCTTGGCCGGATGATTTTTCGGTCAAAACAAACAGCGGCGCCAAGCTGACAGTTGGGGGGGGGGGTCGGCCAACCAAACAAGCGGCCGGATAAGCAAACAGTTTGGGGCCCATTTCGCGTGAGAACGAGCCCGGCTTGATTTGGAGCACGAACGGCCAGTTTTGCGGCTAGACAAAGGGACAGTGCAGACAATTTGGCTAAATCAATAAGTGAAAGCTCCTCGTTTTTCCGATAAATCTCATTGAGGCAAACCAATGCGGTGTGTTTAAGTTCACGGCCGCACCAAATGGAGCGCCGAGAGTTTGAGAGAGATTGGACAACCTAATCTGGCTCCACTTGATATCTTGCTCAATGGGGCGCACTTATCCCTGGCCGGCGCCCGCCTTGGCCAGGAGCTGATTTGGGGCGGCTAATCTCGCTGTCACCAGTTTGGCCGCTCCAATTTAACACCAGTTTCCGTAATGAGGCGCTAGGCAGCCTCAGCTCCTGCTCTCAAGCTGCCAGATTAACTTTAAACAATTGGATCTCGTTCCAGGCCAACGGCAGCAGTTCCAGGCATAACGAGAGGCGCATACGCGGCGACAATCAGCGCGGCGCCGAGCGATAATCAGCAAGCTGGGAGGGCGCCAGGTGAATGCTTGGATTGCGTGTCGCCCAATTTGCTGGCAACAAATTGGGCGCCAAATCTGTTCTGCGGTTTCCAGCAACCAAAATGGCCCTTTGAGCCTTGGAAACACTTAGTTTGCAATCGATTAATCATCATTGGGCGCGAGAGGGACATTGAGCGCGCGCAGGGCAGCGCAAGGCAATGCCTTCATTAAATGTAACGAGCAGCCGAGCAAGAGTCAGGTGAGAGGCGGGCTGCTCCAGTTGTCTAGAGTCTGGTCAGCCAAATACCCGTGCGAAAGCGAAACTCGTTAGCCAGCAAACTGGCTCACTCGCTGGCGCAGACTGAAGCCAGGCTAACGAGCGCCTTCGTTAGGGGCGACTCGCCGGAATCCCAATTAGTTTTGAATATTGTTACGCGTCCGCCTATAAGCGCGAGCCAAAGGTCGGCGCGGCGGGGCGACAGAAACGGGCGTGGCGGCGGGCGGGCGGGCGGGCGGGCGGGCAGCATGATTAAGGCGCCCGCTTGGCCCCTCCGCCAGTAACCCGACTCTCCGCTCTCGAGCTGGCGCAATTGAACCAATCGGGAGCACCAATTAGCGCGGTCCAGCCCACCTTGCATGATCGGCGGCAATTAACTCATTAGTGGAGCAGAGGCTGGTACACCTGCCAGGTGTCGGGTTCGCGAGGTTTGTTTTGTTCGTCCAGTTAAAGTGGGCCTTGTTTTATGAGTTTGATGATTTGGACTCATTCAAAGCTGTTCATTCAGAGGGGGCAGAAGCCTTAGATTGCTGCTGAGCGCGCGAATTACAGGATTTGAAATTCAATTTCCTCTTTACCTTTCGCCGCCCGTTCAAATTGACTGAAGTTGAGGCCCTAGATTGGGTTGTTGCGCCGATTGAATTTCGAACAAATAAATAAACTTAATAATTCTCGAAAACTTTTACTCGACCGTGAACTCGATCAGCGCGCCAAAATGCGCTAGATCCAATGGAGCGAAAAGTGGGTATCAATTTGCTTGCTTGGCCAGCGGAGAAATTTGCTTATGGTGTTAATTTTGTCACTCTAGCTCGTTTCAATTGCATCAAGGAATAGAGAGGGAGGGAGGTGGCGTTCAAGGAAGGAAGAGCTGGCTGCTGGCTGAGGATGGAGAGCGGGATGTTTGGATTCGAGTTTCATAACAACTAACCTGGTTGGCCCAAATGGAGGCTTCGTGCACGAGCAACTCCATTATGTTTCGTTGGGTCTTGTCGGCGGCCGTTGCTTCATTATTGTCGCCGTTGTTAGGTAGTTTTCACGCACCAGTACGCAGATTGGCTCATAACAAATTGATCTGTCCTAACCAAGTCGAAAGCAACTTTGACGAGCTGAAAGCGGAGCAATTTGATACAAACTCATCCACTCGATAACAAACCGTCGCATAACAATCAATCATTTGCCAACAAACGAATTGAATTTCCTAAGGCCAAAAAACTTACAACCGCTCGGCTTGTTTGATTTGCCATTAGAAAAGCCTTGGTTCGCTTGAGGTGAGCTTGGCCCGTTTTGAGGGCGCCAGAGTTGGCTAGTTAAATAGAATCCGCGCCTATTCCAAGGACGCAAAACGCGCGCCAGCTCGCCCACTCGGGGCTGCCGGCTCAACTTCCGCCCGCTCAAAGTTAACAACCAAATCAATCATCGGCGGAAGGAGGAATTAGCCTAATGAGCCGAGCGGTGTGACTGCCCTCAAGCTGGGAGGTGGGCGCTAGGATTTGTGTGTTTGCTTGCAAAGCCAACACAAGGCTCTCCAGGCGGCGCCCCCGAGCGCAAAGCTGCCCATCGAGCTAGTTTAAGTTGATTTTGCGGACAGTCGAAGGGGAGCTATCAAATTGAATTCAATTCCAACTTTGTGGTAGCGAGAGTGGCGCCGGCAAGCAAAGTTTGCCAAACTAGTTGTAAGCGCGGCCGGCGGCTCGACGGAAGTGGCCAGGCTGGGGGACAACTCTTGCATGCGACCCCTTTGTCGCGGCCAGCAAACCTGTCCAGGAGAGCAGAGTGGCCGCCTATATGAGCCCAATCATCGGGAGTGAGCCAACTATCCTATATGAGTCCAGTGCAATCCAACGAGAGGAGAGAAGGGGGGGGGCGCCGGCGAGCAATGGAGGTTTGCGCCCGCTTCCATTGGGCCCGAGTCCATAACTTGGGCCCGCGATTTTGCGCGCTCTTTCGGGACCCGCGGGCGCCTGCGCAGCCCCCCAGAAGCCAGGGCAACTTGGCCGGCCGCGAATTGTCCGAATACATTTGGCTTTAGCCGGTGTAAATCTCGCTTTGGCCCGTTTAAACGAGTCCACCCGTCGTCGCTGGTGTGAGAGCTAGTCCATTGAGCGGCGCCCAATCAGAAGCAAGGAGAGTTGCGGCAACTCCAATCAGATGCTCGCAATGAATCCACCAAGTCTAGAGGTCCAATTGGAGCGAGAGCGGCACGAGCAGAAGTTGCTCCAAGTTGGGCGCCAAACTCCCTCAAGCGACTCGGCGAGTAGCGAGGAAGAGGAGGAGGAGGAGGAGGAGGAGGAGGTGGGGCGGGTTGGGGAGGAGCAGCTCGAGCTTGAGCTTGAGCTTGAGAGCGTCAGCGGAAGCGGAAGTGGGAGCGAGCTCGCCGGCGACGGCAGGTCGGCGGGGGGCGCGAACAAACGACGAGAGGGGTCGCTCGAACTGAGGCTAGGCGGCGGCGGCGGCTCGAGCAATTACTGCTCAAGCCAAAGCGAGTCGCTTAGATTGATGGGCGCCAGGCAGCAGCAGCAGCAGCAATCAAGTCAGCAGCAGCAATCAAGTCAGCAGCAACGTCAGTTTCACGACCCAAACAAGGAGCTGGAGGAGGTGAAGGAGGTGGAGCTGTTTGGCGTTTGCATAGTGGCGCTGACAATTAACGGAAAGGAGCGCCTCTGTTTAGCTCAAATTTCAAACACCCTTCTCAAGGAGTTCAGTTACAACGAGATCCACAACAGGAGGGTCGCGCTTGGCATAACCTGCGTCCAGTGCACTCCAATCCAGCTTGAGATGTTGCGCCGGGCTGGCGCCATGCCCAGTTCATCGCGTCGCTGCGGCATGATAACAATGCGCGAGGCAGAGCGCCTATGTCGCTCCTTCCTCGTCGAGGAGCAGCCGCCTGAGTTGCCGGAAAACTTCTACTTCACTGTGGCGCATAGGGTTAACTACGGATGCAAGGGCCGCTTTGTGCCCGCCAGGTACATCAGCTCGCGGGCAAAGTGCATCGAGTGCTTCTACTGCGGCGACTTCTACTCGCCAAACAAGTTCATCTTCCACTCGCACAGGCAGCCCCACGCAACCGACTGCAATCCGCCTGACTCGCCAAATATAAACTCGTGGCGAAAGCACATTGACTTGGACTGGACCCAGGAGCACAGCCAGGATATCAAATATGCGTGGGAGGACGTCAAGTCCTTGTTCAACGGCGGCACTAGGCGTCGCGCGCCAAACCAGCTCGGATCCACCTGTTCGAGCGGCGGCGGCGGCGGCAGCGATGGGACTGGCCGCTCGGCCGGCAACGGGGGCTCGAGCTCGGCCGGCGAGAGGGCCGAGCTGAAGGCGGAGGACGAGCAGCTGATCGACGTTGAGTTTGACGACTCCTCCAAAACGGGCGCCACCCTCAGCCTGCCGAGCTCGATTGAGCTCAAGCGAGAGAGCGACTTCTTGGTGGAGGCAAATCAGCAGAGAGTTTCGAGCCACGAAACTTGGCCTCTGGCGCCATCCAACGGGCGTCTCTGCGCGGCCACCGACCAGAAGGGGGCCAGCTCGCGTGTTTTGGGCGCAAACAAGGCGCAAGTTGGCCAGGCAACTCGAACCAACGCACCTGTGGCGAGCCAGACGAAAAGACCGTCATCCAATTTGAACTTCCAACCGCCGAGCAAACGCTTCTCGGCCTACAACTTGAGCCAACAAGACTGCGGCATTACAACCAACTCGAACAATTTTAGTTGCTCAACTGAGAAGCTGCTCGTGCGTTATCCAGGAGGCCAAGCCACTGGCCACTCTGCGCCAGCTGAGGGCGCCGCGCCAAGGCCGGCTCTGGGCTCGCCAAGTCCATTTTCAAACTCACCCTTCGGCGCCGACTTCTGTAAGCTCCAATCGCAACGCGGCCATGCGACCCAAGCGGCCCAAGCTGAGAGCGCGAGCCCAAGCAAGTCGCTCAATATTGCCGCCTATCCCGCATCTGGCTCCTCGAGCTTCATTTACAGTCAGCTTTACAACCAGCTGATGCAAACCAACCAGCTAAAACTGCAGCTCCAGCAGCAGCAGCAGCAGCGCAACGACCAGCAGCTCGTGCAACCGATGGACGCGCATCTGGCGCTCAGACATCACATTTGGTCCAGCTTGCTGGCCAACCTGCAGTGCAATGCCGGCGACCAGAATTATGGCCTACAGAGGCCGCCCATGAGCAGGTGCAGCTCGCAGCAAGTTGGCCTGGGCGCGACGAACGAGCTCGCGCCAACGAGCAGCCTGAACCATCTGCTCGCGGCCCAACTCTACCCCCAGCAAGCGGCTCGGCCCCCCTTGGCGCCACCGCCGCCGCCGCCCCAAGGCCAGCAGATGAACCTGACGACCAAGTCGCACTGCCAGACCAACCAGAGCTCCCTGGACGCCTACAAGCTCGGCCACGGCGGCGGCCCAGCACCAATGCAGGACTTTCACACGGAGGATCCGAGCGCGACTTGATTGAGTTGGTTATTTTACAATAATTAGATCATTGGGCGAGCCAATTGCAAGCCGCTTCAAACCCACTTTTGCTGACGAGTTACAAGTTTCACTTTTGGACAGAGTTTTAGCGCGTTTCGATGGCAGTTCAATGGGAAAGAGGAGCGGCCGGATTGGCTGGTCATCGGTTAGTTTAGTTTGGTTGCGTTGTCATTGCGCCGAGCGCTCTGTCCTTGGCGCTGGAGCCAGACGAGGGCCGACAGTTGTAGGCGGGCGCGAGACTGCCCCCCAAGACGGCGGCTTGGCCTCAAGCCGCCGCTGGCCTCAAGCGTATCCATTCTCGTTCGTCTGTCTGGCCAAATCAATACCCGGACTCTTCCCCTCCGCTCACTTTGACGGCTGAGCAGAGGCCACTTTCAAAGAGCCGCTCGCTGGCCTACGCCAAGCTTTCAAGGTTAATTGCGTAACACGGCCCGAGCCTTTCCCGTTTTGTCGGCATTTCTAATGCCAAACCGAGAGGCAACCACTTCTGCTCTTTTGTGAGCTCGCTCGCTCGGCGGCGGCGGTGAGGCAAAGATATGGCTTGCAATTAGTGTAACCATCGCCGCCGCCATTGCCATTGCCAGCGCCAACGCGAGCGAGACGGCAACAATAAAAGCAACAACAAGGAGAGCTGCCCCATTCCAAAGGCTAGAGGCGCTGTCAGAGAGCGGCAACAAGTGCACCGCCCAAGCCAGTGAAACCGTTTCCCATTCAAACTCCCCTTTCCATTCCCATTCCCATTCTCGTTGCCTTGCTCGTGTTGCGCGTGCTCAAGGTTGTCGGGCTAGCTCGCGCTCGCTGGCCGGCCGCCCATCTTGGCCCGCAAACTACCTGCCTGCTATTATTAGCCCGCAACCTCCAAGCGTCAAGATAGGCGAGCTTGCTCATATCACTCGCACTTCCCTCCGATTGGCCGGCTCCCGTCTGTTGCACTTCCCCATGTATTTGGCCACTTTGATTGGCCGTCGATGGAGCGAGCCAGCCAGCCAGCCAGCCAGCAAACGCAAGCTTAGCGGCTCACTTTGCTCGGGCGAACTGAGGAGAGTCAAGTGTCGAGCAAAAGGCCAAGTTTTGCTGGAGAGTTGGCGCCGACGAGATGCAACCTCGAGATAAGCGAGACTCAATATCAGATTGCAGAGCCTCCAAGCGGCAGACTCTCCGCCTCTTTGGAAGGTTTTGAGAGTCTTGATTGCGAGCTCAGGCCGCAAGCAACGTCGAGCCTTATTGTCTCTGAGCGGATTAAGCCGCCCCCTCCTCAAACGGGCGGCCTTGTTTGTGATTTGCGAAACAGGTAGTTGCTTTGGGCTTGGCGGCTGATAATTTGTTTTTCTCATTAGCAATCTGGGCGAGTGGTGCTGCTTGGCTGCTGGGCTGGCTGGCGGTTGGGTTGCCAGTCTAATGTCATTGGCGCTCGGGAGGCCGCCGATGTTGTTGCTTGCGCTGGGCTGAGGCCTGAATGGGCGCGTAAACAACTGCCACAGCATCCACTTGCGCGCGTGCGAGACTTGTTGCTCAACAGGTGAACCAAACAGCTCACGCGGGCTCCTCTCGCCGGGGAAGCTCAGCGCTGCGCCAGACTCGAGCCCGCAAAACTGGCTGGCGTCAGTTGGAGCCTCGCGAAAGGTTTGCCGCTGTTGACATCAAGCTCATCGCGTCATGCCAACACCATGATTGGCGTCCCACCTGCTCGAGCGGACCGAGAGCGAGCGAGCGGGCGGCGCACGGAGGGGCAGGGCGAGGCCTTTCCGTCGTCGCATCAGGCTTCATCGGATGCTCTCCCAAACGCGCCGGCTTTGGAGCGAGAGAGCGGCAAGCTCGCGCTTGGCAAGCTTGCCAGGGTTTGCGCAGGCCAAATTGTATCATGTGTCGTCGTGAGCCAGGCGAGGCAATAGTGAATTGCATGCCCTCGCGCCGGGCCATTGAGCAGAGGTTAGGCTCGTTTGCCGGCCCAATGAGAGCCAGCAAGCCAGTCAGCAGGTCTGGATGGCTGGCAGGTTCGAGCTGACTGCATCCGTCGTTCGTCTGCCAGTGCCGATCGGCCGGCCTTGGCGCAGCGCGCCACTCGGGCAACAGGGCGGGCCAGCCGCAAGCTGAGCCACTCGGCTCGGCTCTGCTCGCTCGCACGCCAACTGGTGCGCCATTTGTTTCGCGCGTCCGCTTCTTTCGGGCACGGCCACTTGGCGGCGCCCCGCCCACAGGAGCGCGCGAGCACTCGGGCGGCCGGGCGCAGGCCCGTGCGCTAAACTTTGCGCGCAGGCAGCCGCAGCAGCCGCCGCCGCCGCCTCAAGTCGAGCACGTTTCTCCAGTTCCAATTCAGTCCGCTTGGCTCTGCTCGGCTGGCGCCAATTGGGCGCACAATTGCGAACTGCAACCGCGCTCCTTTCGCCCCACTCTATCGCTGGGCCAGCCCAGCGAGTTCAACTCTCCCTCTCTCTCTTTCTCTTTCGCGCGCAGGCACATTCGTGTGGCGGCGCCACTGGCGCTGCTGCCGGCGCTCACTCAAAGGCCACCATATTTCATCTGCTCTGCGCTAGCAGCCGACGCTGCCGCCGCTCAACCCAAGACTCGGCTCCCCCTCCCAACAGTCGGGCTGGCCGGCACACAATTGCGCGCAGCCTGCCCCTCGGCCAAGTGGATCGGTGTCGTCGACGGCGTGTCCAAGTGAACTGAAGTAAAGTGAAGAGTAGAATAGAGAAAAGAGGAACGAGCGGAGGGAGAGAAGGGCAGGGAAGGGCAGTGAAGATAAGGGGCGCGACTGCGAGCTCTAGTGCCAATGCGGACGTGAACGCAAACTCAAAGTCGACTACAGCGGCCAAAGGAATCGCTACAATGCAATGCAATGCAATGCGATGAGACCAGACGAGACGAGACGAAATGAAATGAGAGGGAAAAGAGGCAGCGCGCTCGATCAAGCACGAAGCGTAGGAAAACAAGTCTAACTGAATCGGACTGGACGACGAGCGGCGAGTGAGTAAGAAGGGCCGACTGACTGCATCAGCGCAGTGACACATCTTACAGCCGCTCTCAAGCGCCTCTTCTCCGTCCGCAAAACCTTTACCCGCCACCAGTCGTCCCCGTCAGCCTCCAGCCACCGGACAATACAGCCAGGCCCCCATCTCGGGCCCAAATCTCCGCCTCCAACTCGAGCGGCCACTGTTATTGTTAGTGTCGCCGCAGCCGCCAACCTTTGCGTGCCACCTCAAGCCAGCCAAGCTCAAAGCCACCTTGTGCCACAAAAACCATAACTTATTGCCCATCGACGGGAACATGTGGAAGTATTTATGTTACGCCGTCGGCTTCGTCTTCGGCACCCTGATGCTCTTCGGCGGCGCCTTCGTGCTCAACTCAATGCAAAGCATCTTCGCCGACAAGATCAAGGCTAACCTACCCATCGTTAGAGGGACGGAGGCCTACACTCGCTACACGACGCCCAGTGTCCCGCTACAGGTGCGCATGTACATGTTTAACGTGACCAATCCAGAGCAAGTGACGAAAGGCGGCGCAAAGCCAAACCTTAGCCAGATTGGCCCCTTCTCAATGGTTGAGCGGCGCAGGAGGGAGATAGTCGGAATTAGTGCAGACAACAAAACGCTCGATTATAAACTCTACAGGAGCTACATCTTCAACCCCAACGATTCGGTACCCTTAGACTCGATTGTAACGCTCCCAAATGCGGCCGCCTTCAGCGCCTTCTTCAGCGCTCAAGAGAAGGCGCGCGATGAGGAGGGAGCAGCAAACCCAATTACAGTGATCAGCGACTATCTAGCCAACGAGTCCGTCTATCTGACTGATACAGCAGACAACTGGCTCTTCAAGGGTATCAGGTTGAAATGGCTCGACTCGCTCAACCACGATGGTGTTGACTTTGAGGACCAACCGCCGGACAACACGTTTGGCTTCTATTATAAGAAAAACAACACCTGGGATGAAAGGGCCGACGGAATCATGACTATCTCGACCGGCGCAGATGGCGATTTCGACAACATTGGCAAGGTCCTTAAATGGAACAAGAGGAGCGAGGTCAACTTTTGGAAGGGTAAATCGTGCAACGCTGTCCGTGGAACTGACGGCCAATTCTTTCACCCAAACGTGCAAAAGGACGAAATTTTAGAAATTTTTGCCCCAGATCTCTGCAGAACCTTAGCAATCGAATTCATAAAGACAACCTCTATTCGTAGCATAGAGCTTTACAGGTTCGGCATCTCATCGTCATTCTTCAAGCCTATTGATTATAATGATGAGACAAAGTGTTATTGCGTTAAAAGATCTCACGAAGCAAAGCAAAAGTTTTGCAAACTTGGTGGCGTTATTGACGTCTCAAGCTGTCGTAAGAAGCCGATAGTTTTATCGACGCCACACTTTTACAATGGCGACCCATCACTTAGACAATCGGTTGAGGGCCTCTCACCTTCGGCTGCCAACCATGATACCTTTATTGATATCGAACCAATGACAGGCTCCGTCCTACGTGTTCGCCGACGCCTTCAAGTTAACGTGGAGATGGGACCAACTGAGGGTTTCCAGGATTCACGGTTCCTCAGGGATAAGATAATTCACCCCTTTGTTTGGATGGATCAGAGTATCGTCGTTCCCGACGAAATAGCACAAAAGCTCGAGAACAAGTTGACCAAGATAGTTAGAATGATAAGAATACTCTGCTATGCCGCACTTATAACTGGGCCCATAATCCTAGTTGCCACATTGATCCTAATCTGCCGTGACATTAAGAGCGAAGACAAGAAGATAAGAAATTCAAAAAAGTCCTCAAACCAGAAAGGTACGGGCGGCGATTACCAAAAGGTACAGGTAATCCTAAAGCCACTGAACAATTCCACCGAATCAGGTGCAAACTCAAGCAACACTAAGGAATAGATGCGGATTAGGGTGGCTCTATTTTCAGAATGAAACCTGGAATTGACCACCGTGGTGAACCTGTGTTAGAAACAATTTGAGCCCCTCTAAAATTCTTATTTGCTGGTCTCATCTTATGACATCAACCAGACTCGGGATTGAAACAAACTATTATTGGCAAACAAATTATTGGCAAACTGATCGATGACAGAATGTCGGGGCTACTCAAAGATCAAAATATAATGACGCCGAGTTTGGTGTCTACACGTAGACTAATATGTAAAATTGTATACATCTTAAACTTATTCGTGATAACAGAACCCAATACTTGAAACTCTCTCAGGTTGTGTATTTCTTCAAGTGTCTGTGACATGTCACTGCGCAACAAACAAACTCTCCACTCCCAATGCGGACGAACTTTCCGAGGATATAAAATTTCAATTGTTGGAGCAGACGAGGAAAGGAAGACGTGATTTATGTACACATCTCAACAAATATCACCTACAGTTGTAATAAAGACGAGGCCTTCTTCGCCAGTTTTGTAATTGAAATTGCTCTGGCGACAATGACCGGATTTGGAAGCTCGCGGACTTGGTGATGTTCGCTGCTACCTCAATTCAATCATATCCTACGAGGCTCCTGGCGGTGCATCCCTCGCACCGCTATCGCCACAATTTACACCAGTTTGGGAGCGGCCCACCTCTTATGGCCATGAGTACTCATCATGTGAGCCGAGCTTTGCTTGTATACTGCCACCAAACGATTTAATGTCGAGCTAAATTCCCGTTGCGAGCGAAGCGCCATGGGCGAGTCCGGGCTACTTCAAGCTCTCATCTAACTGAGTTTACTCGCTAGTGGCTCAGGATTCACGTGTTCAAACACATGCTCTTTCGGCGCCTCGGAGCCATTTGTCAAAGGTGCCCCTGTCAATGGTGCATTTCTATTTGGCTAAGCGTCGCGCGTCAAAGGCTCGGCTAGTTTTGAATCGGCATCAAAGTCACGCACTTGAGGTAGAGGCCAGCAGAGTCCTGGGCAATCATACTTTCGGCCCCTCGACAACCAATGTTTTTGAGTTTCGGTCGGCGGGCAACCATTAATTCGGCGCACGGAGGCACAATGAATAGGCTCGCGAAACGCAGACGTGCAAACCTTTTAATGTTGCCTCGCCGATACTGTTTGCCAAGCCGGCTCTACATCGGGCCGAGCAGAGCAAACAAACGGAGGCACCTGAGAGGAGAGGGCGGCTAATTCGCGCGAGCTTCGAGAGTTGGCAGCCCCCTTGGAGCCTTGGGGCGGAACTGGAGGGAGAAAATTACGTGATTTGCCGATCGATTTGTGAGGTAAGGGGCGCGCGCGCATCGCCGAGCTCTCTCCTGGATTGCGCTTTGTTTTGAAGGCTGGCCTTTGAGAGATCCTGCGGTTTACAAGCCAGCTTAAGTGCACCGTCCGCCCAGAGCGCCATTGCTCAACCTAATAGGGCGTCCACCGGCGGAAAGGCCACATTAAGGGGGGGGGGCTCTTTTGAAGGAGGGGTTGGGAGTTTTGAGTTTAGACTTGAGTAGATAGAGAGGGCGACTTGGCGGCGAATGGCTGAGATATAAAATCAAATTTAGGACTCACGCGACGTCAGATAGCTAGTTGCGGTTTTTGGGCCGAGTTCATCATATTAGCTCAGCGGCGAGCTAGAAAGCGAGTCGCATGATAGATCCGCGCTCGCGGGCCAAACGGATGCAAAGCGACTTGGAATTGGGGCTAAAAAGATGGCCGCCTGACAGGCAGTGGGCCGTTTGGCTTGAGTTTGGATGGTCTATTTTCCAATCCAAGTGGCGCGTTCAATTCCGGGCAAGTGGATGAGCTCGGGAACTTGTGCGCTCCTTCGCCTGGCTCTAGATGCAATCGATTCCAAATTGGCCGAGACGAGAGGAGCCGAGTTGGACTCTCGCGAGTTTGAGCGAGAGGTGGGAGAGTTGAGACGAGAGTTGGCGGCGGCTGCAATGCGGCGAGGAGCTGGCCGAGATCCAATCTCGTTAGGCGCCCATCGCTGCCTCAATCCTGGCTCCAGGGGCGGCGAGCCCGACGAGCGGGCGCGAGTTTGGCGCCAGATAGCAATCAGATTGGCTCCATTGTTCGTGGCCAGCGACCGGCGCCTCAAACAACCACAACCACGAGGTTTCAGGGCCAACTCGGCCCAGAGAGAGCCAGCTCGCTAGTGTTGGCCGACTCTCGCTTCAGCTTGGCCGCCCGTCATTTGTTTCCTCCAGACGCCAGCTTGCGGGACGAGGGATGAATTTTTACAATTGCAAGGGGCCCATTTGAGTGAGTCGCGGCCCCAAAGCGCAAAGGTCCTGATCCAGTGCGAGGCTGGACTGGGAGCTTGTTGTTTTGCGCTCGCGCTCCCGGCAAGTCGGCTCGACTGGGCGAGGCTGGCGCTTGTTGGGCGCAGTGAGCGAGCAGCAGCAGGATGGCTTGGCGCACAATATTGGAAAACAACAGCAAGCCTTGGACGGGCGCTGATGTAGCGACTTGCGTGGACACAAAGGGATCGCGCTTATCTCACACTTCGGCGATCGTTCGCGCAACTCGGCCGGCGAGCTTGGCACAGCTCGGCCAGTTGGTTGGTTACATTTTCATTGCGCGCTTCCACTTCCGCAGGCAGCGGACAACCGGGCCGTCCCCTTTGCGCGAGTGAGGGGGGGGGGCGCCGCCGGCGGACGGATGCGGCTTTTAGCAGCAAGTCGGTGGCCAGCTTGGCGGCAGCAGTGGCGGCGGCAGTGGCAGTGGCCGCGCACTTTGGCTGCAGGCTCAGCAGCTCCAGC
>Ga0268249_1000241_pt1 | contig 34183 bp, 26 predicted proteins | sample AgamicAtPe_FD_200257 | JGI IMG/M metagenome (GOLD analysis project Ga0268249, IMG submission 200257) | Agave microbial communities from Guanajuato, Mexico - At.P.e (v2) (version 3) | ecosystem: Host-associated > Plants > Phyllosphere > Phylloplane/Leaf | place: Guanajuato, Mexico | collected... | reverse complement strand
TCTATCTATCTATCTACCTGTCCGCTGGTCAGACCCACCACGAGCGCCGCCTCCTCAGCTGTTTGCGCGCGCTATCCTCGGAAGCTGGTCTGAGCGGCCCAAGGCAAGCGACCCGTCTGGCTCCCTCTCGCCACTCTTAGCCAAGCGCCCGCCGCCAGTCGAGGGATGGGCCTCAATGAGTGCTCGCGACGACACCGGCTCCAGCTCCTCCATTTGGTCGCCCTCCCACTCGTCCATCTGACCGGCATAGCTTGCCAGCGAGTCCGGTTGCATCTTTCGCGTTGTCAACAGGCTCACTCGTGAACCAAAGTTGGCCCCAAGTTGATCCTCGGCCTCAGGCTGGCTGCGGCGATCAATGTAACCCAGCGGCTCAAATGGCTCCCCAGTGCGACGCGCCACGAGTATTGGAAGGAGCCCGTTTTCTGCATCCACACTCTGCAAGGCATAGAGCTGCCCCCTTCTCTTAACAAGCCGCGGCCCACGCTTAACGCCAGTCCCATATTTCTGGTTGCCAAAAATAGCAGTGAGAGCTCTCCTCTTTGGCCGCGAGATTGTCGATTCATCTCCAGTATGGCGGCTGCTTCCTACGGGCGCGACACTTTTCTTCGCCTTTTCAAGGCTGTCGAATGCCTCCAGATCGCCCAGGCCGGTTGATGTGGAGCTGAATGCCTCTCGTTGGCCCTGCTGCACCTCTCTTGGGGCTTGACTCTGGCCAACTCGGAGGATCGGTGGCTCGTTTCCGCTCCAACTTTGCGCCTCCCGGTTGGCTGTGGGCGCGCAGAAAGCTTCGTTTGTGGTCAATTGGGACAGAACGGCCACAATGGCTAGCAACTTGCACAGCCTTATCGGTGAGTGGCTGTTGCAAGATTGGGCCATCATAGTCTGGTAACTCCTTGAACTCGAGTAACAATCTTGACCAGGTGAAGGCTACTTGCTGTTGAGTTGTAGTCTTGCGGATTGCGGACGTTTATCATCCTCCTTCTAGGTGAACGTCCAGCTCGATCGTCGTGTTTGAATTGGCCGGCGCAATGGGATGAGCGGCTCAGCTGTGAGCGAGTGGAGGAGTTGAATGAGTCCGAGCGCGACAGTTGTTTGCGTGATACCTGGCGGCCAACTCTGGTATAGTCATCTGAATAATGCACTGATTGTTGGTGGAAACGCGTTGCACATTAGACAAACATGCGCATTGGGGCTCCAGCTGGCCGGAAACACAGCTTCAGGCGCCAAGAGTCGCTAATGTATCAGCTTGCGCGCTCACCTAATGAACTGAAAGCGGCCACATTAATTATGGAAGGTGAGCTAACGCGAGCAAATTTTTCATTGACCAAGGGCCAGGCTGGCGAGCTGTCATGGGCCACGACTGCGGGCCTTTCCTTTATTGAATTAGCCAGGGCCGGTTGCTTGGTTAGGGTTGCCAGTTGGGGGGGGGGATGGAAATGGAATTGAGGGGCTGAATTTGGGGCCGAGCAGCGAGAGGCGGAGTAATTTCAGCTAACGCGTTTCAGGAGACGAGATGGAGTTTGGTGGCGGGCTTTGAGTGAGAGGCCCCCCCCCTTGGCGCGCCCACAAGATCGAGTCTCGCTTTGCTCGCTGGTTGGGACTTGTTTACGCTTTGGCTAACAAACTGACCTGGCCTCTCGCGAGCCACCTTAGAGGCGAAGCCAGACAAGCAAGCGAGCTCAGGAGCGAGCCTATTTGTATAAGTTCCACCCGTCCTCGCCCGCCCGCCCGCTCGATCCGCTCGAGCATCCCCCATTGTCGAGTGGGGACGACAAAACGCGCCCAGCTCGGACTAGATGGATCACTTCCGGCGCCCTCATATAGGCCGCGCTTTGTTGCTTGTTCCTGCGTGAAGAGCGCGACGAGCTCTTGTTTTTGCAGCTGGAGGAGTCTCGTCGGCCTGCTCGCTCCAGCTAACTGACATTAATTGCGCCTAGATAAACATGAGGGCAACACGAGCGGACGGCCCAATCGGCTTGCGCAGGGGCCGCGCAAGCCGGAACTGTCGGCGGCTAAGCTTGGCAGAAAAGCGCGAGTCTGTTGATGCACCGAGCGGGCGGGCGGATGGACAGGTGGCCTCCCTGGTTACTTTATTACAACAGCGCCAACAACAACAACAACAACGACAACAACATCATCATCACCGAGGCACAAGCTCGCCGGCCCCAATGAGCTGTCAACCTGTCGGCCGGCCATCCATGCGCCCGCGATAACAATCTCAACCTTCAGCGCCCGAAACGCGCACTAACTCGAGCGGACTGACTGGAGTGAGTGATTGTTGTGACTCTTGATGTTTGAGATTCGGCTCCAGCTTTGCGGGTTTTGCTCGCCTCTGCTGGCCGCCCTCATTTGCCAGCTCGGCGGGGGCGGCCGCGACTGTGACGCCGCCGGCTCGCCAAATTCCTCCTCGTGCCGCTTGCTAGCCGGAAACAACATCGACAGCGACTCCAGTTGCGCCGGCAACTCGAAACTGGAGCGCGAGTTTTGCAAATCAATTAGATCGAGCGGATTTGTTTGCAGGGATTCGGAAATTTTTGCAAACTCTCCGAGCGAATTGTGCGCAGAGCCGAGGGTGTCGTCGCTGAAGGCGCTGTTGCCGCTCTCAACCTGAGCATGGTTGTCAGCTTCAGCCTTGTTCCGGTTGGCCTGAGTCTGGCTTGCGCTCGCCGCCGTGCTCGTGGCAGCCACTTCGGGCGTCGAGTTCACAACCAGCTCCACTGTGGCCGCGCTCGTCCGCTGTCTCGCCGGCTCTGGCTCGAGGGTGGTGCCGCCGCTGCCACTTCCAGCCACCGGCCCGTCCAGCGACACCGAGCTGATCAGCGTGAGTCGCGGCTCGCTCGAGCTCGAGCTCGAGCCGCCAGCCTGTTGTCGGCCACCCGAGGCGGCCACCATTCCGCTGGCTAGAGTCACCGGAAGGCCGTCCAACGTGCTGCTAGTGGTCACTGAGTTGCTCGCTGCGCCGGCCAACTCGGTGCTGGCGCTCGCGCCCAACTCTTGGCCTGAGGGCCCATTGAATACAACCGAGGGACGCATGAACGACGGCAGAGGCTTCTCCTCCCCGCTCGGCCCGCCCCCAACCCTCGAGCTTCGATCCCGCGAGCTCGAAGAGGAGGCCAGAAGCAGGGGCAAGGTGTAGCCTCCGTCCGCTTGACTATTCGCCTGCTCTTTACGGTAGTCAATGTCAGAGTTGTACTTTGTTGGCCTTCGAGCGTTCGCGCCCCTTGAGGATTTCGACACAAAGCTAGTCTTTGCGCGCCGCGCGTCGCTCCAACGAGGCGGCCAGCCGTACTTTCTATCCTGCAACGCCTGCAACTCAATCTCGCCCTCGGCCGGCTCGTCGTACTCAACCGGATTGCCGCCGGCGCCCGGAGACGCCGGCTCTCGTGGATGCGGCCGCTTCCTGGGCAGGTCAATCTTGTCCCTGATTGTGAACGGAATGATCGAGTGCGAGCCGTTTGCTGGCAGCCGAGCAACTCCTCCATCGCTCGCCAGCTCCTCTGTGGCCGGCTTTGTTCCATTGGCGCGAGTTCCGTTCTGGTTTGCGCTGCTCACAAACTTGCCGCCCTCAACGCTCGATCGATTCTCCGATGCCGAGCCAAGAAGCCTGAGTTGCTGCTGGTTGTTTTGGCTCTCTATTTGGGGCGCAGCCGGTTGCGGCTCATCGAAGCCCTCGGCTTGTTGCTGCTGTGTCTCTGAAATTGAGTAGCTGCTTGTGTGGCCAACTGGGTTCGGATGCTTGAGTTTCCTACTCAACTTGAGCGCAACCTTGGCGGGCGACTCTCTGCCCGCCGACGTCTGGTATTGGTGCTGAGTGTAGCTGGACGACTTTGTGTCCACGAGGCCAATTTTGGTTGGCGCTGGAGTTGTGGCCGCGCCGGCCGCTGAGGGGCCATAATCGAAGGGGTTGACCTCAATGTCGCCGAGACTCTGAGGCGAGCTGGTTGTGAGTAGCTGCTGCGACAGGAACGGCGGTGGCGGCGGCGGCGGCGGCAGAGTGGAGAGGGTCCGCAACAAGGAGTGGCCCATCCAGGAGTTGGCCTCGCCGAGCTTGGCGCCCGAGTGTGCGGCCAGCTTGCCGGCTCCCTGCACGAGTCCGTGGACGCAAATGAGACCGCTCTGTTGCTGGCCCAACAGCGGGTTCACCTCCCCTTGCTGCTGCTGCAGCTTTGCGCCAGAGGCAGTCGAATGCAACTTGCTGGCTTGGTGGATGAGCAGCTCGTCTGGTTTATGCGACGAGCTGGAGCTTGGACGCAGCGAGGGTTGTGCAAGCCGAGCTTGAGTGGCACTGACCAGCCTGTCGGCGGGCGCCAGCAGGATTATCTGGGGTTGGCCAGCCAGCGGGTAAACCGCCGCTTGGTTGGGCGCTAGCAGCTGCGATTGGGGTCCGCCGCCCATTGAGGAGAGGAGCGCCGATGGGCGCAACATTGAGATCAACTTGGAGGCGTAAGCTGATAGGGCCTTGCTTGTGGCCGAGGAGGAGCCTTGGCCGCCGAGGGCCACCGGCTGGGCGGGCAAGTATGCAAGCTTTGCGGCCGGCTGTAGGCCGAGCGACAGGCTTTGGCCGAGTTCCTGGCCCGCCGCTTGGAGCAAAATTCCCTGCTGCATGCTCGAATAATCAGTGTCTATATCGGCCACCACAAATCCTCCATTGGGCGTCTTGTTCAGGGAGAGCCAATTCAGATTTGCTGCCGAGGGTTCAGCGTGAGACTTCTGCACTTGACCCTCCTCTTGGGGGCCGAGCTGGTATTTGGCAAGCTGGCCAGGGTCGAGAGTCGGCGGCCGGTAGAGACTGTAGTAGGCAGCAGCCTGAGCTGGAGCCGCCGTGCTAGCTGGCTCGGCTTCAACCAGTTTGCTCGACACTGGAACTCGCTTGGCACTTTGCGCCGACTTGCTGGTTTGGAGCGGCAGCACGAGCTGCTCGGCGGGCAGGCTCATGATTACTGGCATGTAACGCACCAGAGTGATCATGTTTGGTTGAACGGCGAGGCTAGGCGAAGGTGACCTCCGTCTAGCTGAGGGGTCGCTCTCGAGAACGAGCTGCTGCTCGGCCCTCCAAGTCGCCTGCAGCATCTCCTCGTCGGCCGGAATAGTTTGGTTTGCGCCATCAAGGCGATCCGACTGTCGCCAGCTCGAGATTCGTCGCGTCGCTGGCTCGCCCATCTTCGAGGGAGAATCCAATTTTTTGACACCACTTGCGCCCCTCAGCACTCTCTCAGCTAAACTGCTCGGAAGCGAGTAGGTTTTTCGCGGATCTGGCTGCGACCAAGCGAGGCTATCTGCGCGCTTCGTTTCGCTTCGCTTCTCTCCAAACATGTCGATTGCGCGCCTCCTGTCGCCAAACCTAAGACCAGATTTGGGCACGAAGCCTCGATTGTTGGGCGAGTAGCCGGCCTCTTCTGCGGGCACAAAGTGCGGCCGCTCAAGTGTAGATATGCCACCAAACATGGGAACCAGGACGTGGCGCAACGAGAGGGCCATAGGCTGGCCCTGCTCCAGGCTTGCAATCCGAGCTCGAGCGCCAACCACTAGCAGGCTCAGAAGTATGGCCACTTTTAGCGCAAGCAGCCTCCATAGCTTGTAGATTCTAGGCTCGCACAGAGGCAGCTTGCTTGCCATCAGTCTTGCGATGGACATTTGGGTTTCAGCTGAAAGTTGCACCTCACCTGTATCACTTGTTCGCTTTTCACTCAAGCTCAAACTTGACATAAATAATTTGCATTGTTTCTTCATAACGCGTTAGAGTTTGCTTAAATTTTGCGAGACAAAACTCTTCCTGCCGCTCAACTCAGTTGCTTGCGTTCAAGTTTGCTCTACTTGCATCCATGTTTGATTCCTCCTCCATCAACAAAACAACCGGAGGCAAACAGAATCTCTTCTTCCAATCGGACTGTTCGTTGCTTGCTGCCGGATTATCGATTGCTGCGGCCGGCATTTGGTGCAGCCGACGAGAGGATGCTGCTGGCGACAGAGGAACTTGGATGGAGGAAAACAATGAGGACTCCAACTCCGTTCAAGATTCAATTAATTGAATGCGTGAAAATCAATCATGAGCAAGTGTGAACAGGACTGGCCAAGTTGGAGGGTAAGCGGCGCCGGCCAGTGGGCTGGCCGAGCGCTAGAAATCCACTCCTTGAAGGCTCCACTCTTGAATCTGTCTGTTCAGTTGCGGCAGAGGAAACGCTGAGCCCCCTCAGATTGGCCGCCTGGACTGTTGAGCAAAACGAGCTAGAAAGCAACGGCAACAACTTGAAAACAAATGTTTTGTTCTTATTTACTCGGTGTCGGGCAGGATTTTGGCGCTGTTGTTCTCTTTGACGGGCAATACAAACGATGAAGCATCTTGTGGCTGCTGAAACAAACTCTTGACACTTTACCTAAACTTTGATTGTTCACATTGCAGCCTTTCTAATGTTGATGGGATCTCGGATTCAACTTGATGATGATTTACAATCTCAAGTGGACTTTTTCTTGCTTATAATAATTCAATGAAAGTTTTCAAGCTGACGTGCAACTGCCACCCTGTTTATGCCTCTTCCCGTAAAGCCACCTCTTGACCAGTCGATGGTTGTTGTTGTTGTTGTTAATGTAAGTTTATTGTCGTATTTAAGCGGATGCAAAGATTGCAAAGCCGAGCTCGTAAATTGCACAAGTTAACACACTGACAGCTCAATTGCTTGTCAACCGGAAATCGCCAACCCGCTGCGAGCAATCCGATTCATGAAAAGCACTCTTTCATTTTCGACACAAGGTAGACTTCGACGCCCAACTCAATCCTAAGTTGGCCACTGCGACCAAAACAACTTGCCATTTGCCTTCGACGGCCACCCATTTAAATGCTTACGCAACCAGAGGTGGTGATGATTTTGGAGTCTCAAGTCGAGAAGACAGATAGTCTTCAGCGAGGATCGCCTCCCCGACGAGAGAGGCTTGCATAATAAACGTGCTTTAGTTCAAAACAACGACAACAATAACTGATCATCCTTTTCCGCCTTAAACTTTCATTAAGTTTACCCGCAATCTGAGAGTTTGCGCTCGCAAGGGAGAAAGTCTAGTTTTAATCTCCTTTGTGTGATGATAGGTAAAGGAACAACAATGGTTAGCTAGAGCAAAGTGGTCGTCTGGTGGGGGAACTTTGGCTAGGTGCACAGATTATCCACATTGTTCTAAAATTTAATCATCCGCAAGTCTGCCCATCGTGGCACGCTTTGCTTGGCCCGAAAATGACAACAATCAGAGGATGTAGCATCCGGTCGCTCATCTCAGACTGAATCTCTCACTGGATTCAAATATGGCTTCAATTCTCTTAGTTGATTACCCAAGATTGGTCAGCTTGTGTGGATCAGCCGAGACTCATTTGGAAGAAAGCTCATCGCACGACAGACACGCCTGTAGAGCCAGCGAAACGTTCGAACCTTGATGGATGGCTGAGAGAGATCCTTCGGATTTCTCAGCATTCAATGGAGCAACCATGAAAGCGACAAATCACTATGCGCAACGAGACTGCCCATGATGTGTGAGTGGTCACCGGTTGTTCTTACCTGCTCAAATGGAACTCGGCTGGAACTAATTAATTATCTCGACTGCCCGGTGCTCGTCCTTAACATCATTGTTTGGACAAGGGAGTGGTCTTGTTAAAGCCGTGTCAATGCCAGAAGACAATGGATCAATCTTGCAACTTAAGGAGCTGCTGAAGGTTAGATACCTCGGGTGTGATGGTGAAATGAGGTCGTAATCGAAAACTAATGGAATGCTCTGATAAGTGACGTTACGAACGAACGTTCATTCCGATTCAATCAGACTTTTTAGTTTGTTGATTTCACCTTTTCTTGCTGCAACTCCGGAGGCTTCACAAAGTAAGGCAGTCGTCCGCGTTGCCAATCGTTTAAAACCATCCTAGCGGTCGTGTTGATATCGGCGTGCCCCCCTTTTGTCAATTTGCCCATACGTTTAGCGAGTTGCTCGAGAAAATCGACTGAATCCTCCCAACTTGTGACCTTGTAATGCTTTTTGATAAAAGCTTCGTCGACTCGTTTCAGAACCTCCTCGATGTGAGATTCTGGCTCCTGGATATTCTCTATTCTCACGACATTTTTTAGAACAATGTCCGTGTCGGTCTCGTTTTGTGGATGGACGACACCAGGACAATCGATAAGATAAAGGCCTTTCATGAGTGAAATATATTGCCAAACCTTAGTTTCACCCGCGATAGGTGCCACATCACAGACCTTTTTTGCTTTCAGCGCATTGATTAGGGAACTCTTCCCTACATTCGGATATCCAACTATACCTATGCTAATTTGTTTCTTGTCCTTGTGCAGGCTAACAAATTGCCTGAACAGACCAATCAAATCCGCTTTTCCGAAGGGATGATCAGTCGAGGCTCTGAACGAGAGGGTGGGGTATTCCTGCGATAATATCTTGATCCAAGCCTTGGTTACATGGACTGGAACAAGGTCACATTTATTGAGGATTATAACCAAGTGTTTGAAAGGCTTCTCTTTTTTAAGGTAATTTTCCAAATACGGAGATCTTGTGCCCATGGGATCGCGCACATCAACAACTTGTAGGAGTATGTCTGAGGAGTCGATTACTTTGAATAGTTCATTATAAATTCGTTTAGATTGACCAGCCCTGAGCAAGGGATCTCTTCTCTCGTCTTTGAATTCCATTAATTTCTTCTCAATATGAGACTCAAGTTTTTCATCGCCATCTTCATTATAACTCTCTTGCTTTTTCGAAGCTGAATCGACCAAACTTTCGTAGTCGGTCATTTGTATATTCGGCCTCTTCCTTTTAGCGTTCTTACCGAAAGTCTCAACGAAGGGCTGAATATTCAAGACAGGTGCTCTGGGTTGTTTAGATCTATCGCTCAAGAGGGTCACTGGTAGCTTTGATGGTTTCAAAATAACCTGAGATGGATCGCTGACAACCTTTTTCAATTCTTCCTGGAACTTTTGCAAGTTATTTTGGGTCACCGTTCTTGTGTTACCAAACCACTTTTGATTTGGTGCCACTCTTGCTCTTGTTCCACTCGAATTCCAGGATTGATGGACGGCTGGCTTGACAATCTTACCTTGACGATCTCTGACGGCTTTTCCACCCTTGTACATCATAAGCCGCCTTATGGTCGACTTATCACGCATTTGAGTATCCCCCTTCTTGCGGGGACGCTCCACGTTCAAACTATGATTGCTAGGCATCTTGTGATATAAGAAAATTTATAATCGTTTCGTTAAGCCAGGGCCTTTAAGGTATGAATGTCCGATAATATCGACGGAGGTCCAATGTGGCGTAGACACGTTTTGCTGAACGGTTGCGCGCAAATGTGGCGGCATGGTGTGTTGGTGTTATTTATCGTCCTCGCAGCGAAATGTACTAGCCCTCTCACCAATATAATTTTAACATTATGTCTCAGAATTGAGCTGAGGGACCCCAACGATGACATGGCGGTAGATCTGCTCAAGAAAGACATCAATCACTTGATAAGGTCAATCCCCGGCTTGTTGGCAGTCCTAATCATAGATCGCGATGGAGTCCCACTCATTGAAGTTCACAGAGACCTCGTTCCAGAACTTGCTCTTCAAGCTTCTGGACTCTCGATGACAGTTCTGGCAGCCGATCAAGTCACCAAGTTAGGTTTCGGGAAGTGTAATACTATTTGTTGCACATATGAGAATTATCAAGTTGTTACCTTTAACAAATTACCATCGTCATTAGTTGTTACCCTAATCGCTGATTCAAGTGCCAATACAGGAATGCTACTGTCGCTTGGAACGGACTTCGATCCCGTTATAAATGAGTTGAGAAAGATCAAAATCTAAGGTATCGAAGCCAATTCAATTCATCTTGTTAGCGAGCAGACACTCGGGTGGAAATGAATCACGCTAGGCCCCTAGGACTGCCAATAAATGTTTCCGGTGATCAATTTGATCCTCAGAAGTAACACTGAGATCGGGCCCATCGTTCGAAGGATTTATTGATAAGTTTGGACACATTCAAGAACTATTATTATATTACCAATAGTTTGTACTCATACTAAGTTGTCGCTCTGTACTGCCGACTTAGTGAATTCAGGTCTAAGGTTGTTCAATTCCAATTCATCAACATCGTCAGTTAGCTCCAGTCCCTTTGTTTCTCGCAGGTAGAAGGGTATACAAATAGCTGCAGTTAAAGTCAATGCGACTAGCATGAGCATAACCCTTGTCATACCGATAAGATCCACCAACTCTTTCCGAACAAATGGAGCCACTACGGCTCCGAGACTGCCGATTGTCCCCGACAGTCCAAAACCAGTTTGGCGCAGGTTCGTCGGAAATATCTCAGTTGTCACAACATAAACCAACGAGGAGAGTGTTGATATGGACAATTTGCTCAGATTTAATATCCAGACAGAGATTGATGGCATCTCATGGGTGATTGCGAGTAGAAAGCAGAGGGTCGATATTGAGATCAATGTTAAAACTAGCGAGAATTTTCTAGTCATTCTCGAGATCATGACGATACTTATTATTGTGGCCAGCGTCTCCATTGCACCTCCGATCGCGTAGTTTAACTTGACACTCTCGCCTATATCCGAATTAATCATAATGAAAAGCATGTACAGTAGTTCGCAGGTGAACGTTGTCCAGATCAGAGTTGCTGTTGTCACAATTAGCTCCCTCGACTTGAACAATTGACCAACTCCATAACAGCTGCCACCCTCTTCCTCTCTCGCGATCCTCTTCTTTTCTGCAACTTTCTCGTACTTGGTCTTGAGTTGTTTGAAACGGGACTCGGCAATTTCAGTCGATATTTTGTCGCTCTTGCAATTCCACTTGTTGATTCTTCTCAGCTCCTCTCCAGCCTCGTCGATTTTTTCGTTCACCAACAACCATCTAGCCGATTCTCTTATAGTGAGCAGCCAGGGAAGAGTGAATAGGTGAGCCGCAACTGTGAATAGCATCAATTGTCGGTAATCCTTGAAAATTTCAGTGAGCCAAGGCATTATCATGACTCCAAAGGCCCATCCTGTGTACACAATAATACAGACAGCACCCCTGTACTTGCTACCCAACGACTCAACGATTATTGTTGTAGTGGAAACGACAAGACCCAAGTCAGCGAACGAGCATAGCGATCTTGAGGCTGCAAAAACTGCATAAGAGGTCGTGGAGTAGGAAAGACTACCCGCGACCAGGGAGCATACAAAGGACGCTCGCATGGCTGTTGAACGTCCGTATCTGTCAGAAATGGAGCCCCAAACTACTGACGCGACAACGACACCAACAGAGACAATGCTTTGGAATGCAGACCTGAGCCAATCGCGACCACATACCAGGTCGAAGGAGTCAGTTAGGGTAATGCCGCTGAGACTTGTGTTATAACTCCAGCTCGAGCACTCGTACGAACTCCCATTGATGAGCATGATCTCACATTTGCCTCTCACTAGTCTGTCTAATGTTGAATTTTGGGGATTAAGAACCAAGCCGGCGATTGAAGTCGGCACTTGACACGAATAGTCTATCGAGGGCGCAATCAGGGGTCCCGTGTTGGTCATCATTGCGACGCAAACATAACGGATAAAGGCAAACAGGGTCAAGGAGAGCTGATAGAACCCATATTGGCCGATTATGTCTGTTATTGTGGGGCATTTTGTTACTGCCGCGAGTTCCGAGCCTAGCGAGTCGATCATTGTTTTTGGAGCGTTTTTAGTTTCATTGGCTGCCGAGCGGCCGGATAATTTCACTTCCATTTTCACAACCATCTTCTAAAATCTTCATACTGCATGACTGCCCTGCATGCAATCTCTACGTGCGTTTCCTTCGGCACTCACTTGAAGCCATTAAACTTGCGATAGAGGCTCACTCGGATCTCAAGCTCGAGCTAAGAGTGTGGAGAAGTGTGATCGCGTCAATATGCGTCCTTTCTCTGGGGGCGAGTTGTTTCGCGACGCCGGCGCCAATGATGAAGGCTAATGACTGGTTGACAGCGAGCTCTCGGCGACTTGGTCGTGTTGATGAGCTTCAGCTATACGGCGGCATAGTGATCGCAAGTCCTGATACCAGCAGCAGTTGGCTTATTTGCTAACTCATCGATTAGCTGACGGATCGCTTTAGTTGGGATCTATTGCTACGATTCCTTAACAGGAAACTCGGCTATTACTGGGCGACACATTAAACAACCAAAGTGTCGGCTTGAAGATCGACAAAAAGGAAAGTTGGCTCGCAAAGCCAATTGAGTTTTGCATTTTCATTCAGCTTGCAACTCGTTGCGCGCCCATTGTACGCTACCTCATCCGACTTTGTATTATCTCGTCCAACGGTCTATTTCAAAATGTCCTTGGAGAGTCGCTCAGGCAGGCTGATGTCATTGATCACTTTAGCTGTAAGCTGGGATTAAGACTGCGTAGTGGCAAGCTTTCCAAAACGGACATCCAGCCGAACAGGAGAGGTGATACTAGGGTCGTTTCATGAGTAACACTTTATTACAAACGTTTCTACATCTAATCGGGAGGGCATCGAAGGCAGGTTGAAATTTCCCAAACTGAGCCTCTCAGTTCACTGGAGCTCGCAGTTTCTCGTCTCCTTCAGGAACAAGAAGATCAAAATGGCTGCAATGAGTGAGGAGATTGAAAAGGTCATTAGAACCCTGTCCATGCCGGCGTGGTCGTCAAACTCGGCAAATATCAAGGGCGCAAACACTGAACCTAACATGCCGAGGGTGAACACAAGCCCAGAGCCCGATTGTCTGAGAAATGTTGGAAAGCTCTCGTAGGCTGCAACGCTTGCTATTGAGCTCAAGCATGATTGTGAAAATTTGGCTAACGCAAGCAACCAGACCGCCCAAGTGGAGTCGATGTGGGCGACTGAGAGCCCAAAGCACGAGAGCGAGATGAGCAGCCAGAAAGTGATGAGAGAGTGGCGCCTAGGCGCGTAGGAAAGCAGCAGACTGGCCGTGATTGCGGCTAGAGCCTCCATGCAACCGCCCAGGATGTAGTTCAGGTAGACGTCCTCGCCCACTTCCAAGTTGATTATGATGTATGAGGTATATTGGAGCTCTGAGTTGAAAGTCGTCCAAACAATTGTAAATACAGCAATCATCAGCTGCTTATCGCCGAACAATCTGCTGACGCGGCCCACAAAACTGAGCTGGCTCGTAACCAGGTTGATGCAGTCCGGCTGCTGCGCCGGCCCTCTAACGAGCGCATCTCTCGGTTCGAATCCACTCACCATCCTGACTTGTTGCGAGTCTTCCATTGGCAACGAAATCAATGGAAGCGTCCGATACTTGTCGCCGGTCGGCAACGAGCTCGTCTTGGGCTCAACCGAGTTGTCCAGCTGACTGCAACTGCCTGATCGCTTGGCCTGAGGTGGCCAAACCTTTGCCTCGAACATGGGCGCTCTCGTTTCCGTTGGGTCTCCCATTTCAAGACGAGCTGCAAGCTTGCTGGCGAGTTGACAGGCGCTAGCCGAGCGCTCGTGCCCGACCCACGGCTTGTTCTCATCTAAGGGTCCAGACTCATCCGCCTCCCGGATTGCAGTGTGATCGATTGAAGTTTCGGTCGGGGTTACTGAGTCAATCGGGTTGCTCGGCCCCAAGGGGTCGCAAAGGTTTCGAGTTTCGATTTGGTCGACAAATTTGTTGAAAATTAAATCAAACTCTTCACTGAATGAGATTCCAGCTCCGCTCTCACTTGGGAGCTTTTTGGCTAATGTTTGTGATACAAATACACGATTTAGGATTGAGCTTCTGTTCCAGCGTGCGATTCTTTTGAGCTCCCTCTTGGCTGAGTTGAACTTCCTGTTGGTCAGCAGCCAGCGCACTGATTCGTTGGTTGTAAAGATGAAGGGCATTGTAACTAGATGGCAGAAAACTGTAAAGCTGATGACGTATCTAAAATCCTCAAAGTAGGCCACAATGTATGGCAGCATGGTGACTCCGAGGGCATAACCGAAGTTGACAATTGCGACCGACATTCCCCGGTACTGATTGCCCACCAGCTCGACCACAGTTGTGGTAAGCGAAACAACCAAACCAAGGTCCCCAAACGAGCACAGAGCTCTCGCTAGCACAAAGGTCCAAAAATCGGCGGCAAAAATGGACAGGCTACCTGAGATTAGCGACACAATCAAGCAAATCTTCTGCGCCCTCAAGCGGCCGTATTTGTCCGAAAAGGTTCCCCAAAATACGTGCGCAACAACGATGGCAGCCGAGATGAGACTCTGGAATAGCGAGCGCAACCAATCGCGCTCGCAAACCAAATCAAACTCGCTAGTCATCGTCTTGCCCTGATCTGGCGCAATATCATAGGTGAACTCAGTGCACTCTCGAATTCTGTTGGTCGCATTGAACTTCCTCCCGCTTAGTTTGCCTCCCAACGAGGCGCTTGAATTCAAGTATGCTTGCTGATAGAGGTGCAAATCAAGCTGACAAATACGCTTGAACTCCTCTCGCATCTCAATGTCTTGTTCGGTTTTGTTGAGCATTGTTATGTTTGGCATCAAAGCCTCTACCTCGTCCATGGGCAGTGAACAATAGAAGGTCACATCGGGCGTCATGAGCGGGCCACTGTTTGCCATCAGTCCGAGGAAGACGTACCTGACGAAGAGGAACACGGTGAGGGCCAGCTGGTAGGGGCCATGCTCGCCCGCAAAGTCGCTCAGCTGAATTTCTGGTCCCATGCAAGGGGTTGCGCTTGACTTGCCCACTAGATCTCGGCTTGCGCCAACTGGCAGGCGGTGAGGGGGAGGCGGGAGGAGCGGACGGAGGAGAGATGAGAGTTCAGCACCTTTAAATCATGTCCAGTTGAATCTACGGTTATTCTATTTTACTGCAATACGTCAGTTCAAACTGATAACTTTAAGCACCAAAGTTGCTCAAATTGGACACTCTGCTAGCTTGAGCTTGGTTCTCGAGAAACGGCAACCAAGCAACAGACATAAGCATGTTGGACCTGCTCGCTAGCATCACGGCAAACAAGATTTCAGACACGATCGGAGGCTTGATCGGGGGATCTAGATACCGGAGCTGTCTTGATGGCGCGCGCATGACCACCAGCCGCTGGCTGACGCTTATCATGGGATTAGTTGGTCTGCCACTTCCAGTTGGCTACCGCTCGTTTGCTACGATTTGTCAAGATATCGTCGTCGGCAGTGCAGCTCGAAGACATGACAAGAAAAGACAAATGGATAGATGCAACCATGATGTTTGTACACGAAAAGAAGTTACGAAACTAATTGAGTTGCTCAACAAGCCGTAAATACGTCAGGAACAAACTCTCTACGAAAAACACTCGGCGCCAGCCTCTTTCCATTTATGTGCCCTCAAGGGTCTGCAAGCGCACCTTTCTGCTTGTCTCACAATGTTTAGTTTGCCCGTCGAGAGGCTCTCAATGCAACTAGATCGCTGTTTTGGAACTCGAGTCGGGCGTGAGTCCTCGCACCTGTTGTTGGACCAGCAGCGGCACCAACCTCCAATCATTCGTCCGGCAGCGACTCACGAACAAGAGGCCCACTTTGGTCAGGGTGCTGTTCGCTTTCGCTGGCAACCAGCGAGCTAACGAGTGTCCTCAGGTAACCGTCGCTGTCATTTGCGAGTCCAACGGGGAGAGGCGACGATTGGCTTTGACTGGACCTACGCAATTTGGCCCCAGATCTAGGTTGAGTTTCGTTCCGCTCGCTTTGTTCGTCTGAGTTTGACAAGACACTCGATTGATGGTTAAAATTCGGGACCTTTCTAGATGCATTCCTGTAAATTTCCGTCCCTTTTTCTGTCTGTTCATCTCTCTGCCTTTCGCCGCTCGCTTCCCCACTAATTGGACCTGTCTGCGCCATAGTTTCCGGTTCGGAGGCCGAGTTAGAGCGGCTCTCCTCCTGCTCATTACTATTCGCCGGCTGCTGCTTGGCGCTTTCATCCGACTCTTCCTGCTCTTGACGCTGTCTCTGATCCTCCTGCTGCTTTCGCATCTCCTTGATTTCAGCCTCACTCAAAATGCCGGGCGGAAACAGATCGGTAAAGTCAGTGTCGCCTGCAAAATTTTGCAAATTTTTCATCTCAGGATCCTCCGCTTTCTGCTCCTCCTCCTGTTCATCACTTCCGCCATCCCCATTCATCGTGCCATTATCTGCTTCCTTTCCGGCAGGATTATCGCTCTCCTCTTGGCCACCATTTGATTGCGCCTCCCCCTTCTCCTGTTCACCTCCAACCTGCTGGCCGCTATTCTTTGGCTCCTCTTGCTCTTTCTTGCTCTGTTGCGCCTTCTCGGCAGCCGCAACGTGTGCTAGCCTCTGCCTCTCCAGGTTATCCTCATGCTGCTTCTTTATTTGCTCCTGGCGCTTTTGCAACTCCATCTCGTACTCTTGGCGCCGTTTCTCATGCGCTAACTCGACGTTTTGCTGCCGTTTCGCCATCTCTATCGCTTGCTCGATGGGACTCATGTTCGGTTGGTGGCTGATCTCGTTTTCCTGGATTTTGATTGGAGCGGGCAGGCGTTGCGTGTTCCCAGGTAAAAACTCCAACGGCTGCGCTGTCGTCTTCAACGGATTGAATCGCATCTCGGTCTCTCCAAGTCGTTGCATGAAGGGGTACTGACTCAGCTGTTGCTGAGGCGTTTGAGGCCAGTTTAGGCTGAGACCGTTGTAGGGCGGCACCATTGGATAGAGCCTATGGGTGAGTATTTCGTTGTCTCTGGTTAGGGCGATGTCGGCTAGGGGCTGCCTTGGATACGGTTGGTCCACTGCCTCTACTGGATGCTGTTGGACGCTATGGTCAATTTGATGAGGGTTTCTATCCACCTGAGGCGACGTCACAAACATGTTCTCCGGTGGAATAAAGGAGTGCGCTTGATTTTGGTGATGGCGATTCACATTGAGAAGATCGTGTGCCCTCGTTGGCTTATGGTTAAGCAAGAATTCCTCATGGTGCCCCATTCGTGAGAGGCCTGAAGTTGGCTGGGGATGGAAGGGTCCCCTGGCGATATCGTGTCTCTTTCTAATAGTCTCACCTGGGGCAGATTCATATGGTTCCCTATCCTCAGATTCGTCGGTCCTATCAAAACCCGGCCTCACCATAATGTGATCTGTGGCGCTCTGCTGAGAGCCCAACTCGTCCCGAGATCTTTTCATGGAGCTCGGCGGCGGGTTTTGATCGGACTTCAGCGGATAATCGGGCAGCACAGTCGAGTTAATTGCTAGGAGTTTCGTTTTGCCTCGCTTGCGATCCTTTTCTCCTTTAGGCTTTCTCGTTTGGCGCACATCCGGTTTATCGGGAGCATCTGTTGACCTTAGACTGCTCTGCCCTCCATTGGTAATATCCAAACTATCAATAGTTCCGAGCTCTTGGTCTCCAGGCATCCTCGGTTCAACCCTCTTTGCAACCTTATTTCGCTGGTCTATCAACTTCTTGTTGGCCAACATGAGCATACTTATCAACACATTTATAGTATTTATATCCTCCTCCAAAGTTCCATTGACCTTGCTTGCTTTGCCTTTCTCTAGCTCAGAATTGCTTTGCAGTGTTCTTCCAAGTTGCTTGCTCTTGCTCTTGACAACCTTCTTCAAATCGAGTAAGTTTTTACTAAAATCGCTATCCATCGAGCTGTTTGTGAGTTGACGAATTTTGGAGGAAATCGTTTCTGGCGAGCTGAATCCGATTATTTCATAAGACGGTGAGTAGTTGTCTCGAATTCTCTTCTTAACCTGAGCAAACTTTTTGATCGGAAGCGAATCCTGGCGATCTTTGTAATCTTCGTTTCTTGTCATGCTATGGCTTTGTTGACGCAAATCATTGTCTTTTGAACCGCTTGAAACGGAACTCGACACTGTTACAGCTAGCGCAAGGAGAGCAAGACAAAATGTCGCTCGAGAGATTCCTGAGATTAACAATCTTATCATAGCTAGCTGGTTGAAACTTGCTCTAAACAGTCAATTTAAATTGGATTACATAATACCTACAAACCACAAGTGCACCGAACAATCGCTGAACGCTCACATCTCTTTCGTAAGTCTCTAAACTTTCCTGATTGTGAAAGGGGATTGAGAGTGCGAACGAAAGTCAATTCAAAAATTTAACGCTCCAAAAGCATCCCAGTTGTTGGCCCCTAAAATTGGGCCAAAGGTTAAGCAAAAGTCTAGCTGACTGGAACTTCAAATCACTCAACTCGAGCCTCGTGAAAATAAGATTTATCGCTTTTCGAGCCTCGAAGGCCTCGGGACCACTTTTACTGGGTGGCCAGTGTTGGCAGGTTGAACAGCAAGCGGAGGTGAACTGATTGTCAAGGTTGAATAAATTCAGGCGAATTCTATAGAACCGTTAAAAGCAAGGCAAGCGAGACAAACCATTGCTATGACAGCCTGACGTGTATGAATAGCGCACAGGTGAATGCTGAAGTTTTATGATTGGACACAGGCTCATTAGCCACCCACTCCGCCTCCTCCCCCCACAGGCGACATTCTTGGAGACTTTTGGCACTGCAATTGCCTGGCCGCCAAGCCAGACTCTTGGGCTCGCAAGGTGTCGTAGAAAATTTCCCCCAGTCTTTGTGGAAGAGAGATAGCGAGAGGCTACCGGGCTTGCAAGGAGTCAAGGAATTTTGAATTGGACAAGCTGGCTTCTAAAAATAGGTACCATTATGTAAATTCCAAAGAATAGAATTTAATATTGTTAATAAAGTGCCTAACTACTGTGCTATGTTTGTTGATTAAGACGTGGATCATTCTTGAATTTTGGCTCATACTGTGACAAGAGTTTGTATTTTGTGTAATCAATACCCGCGACGAGTATAGGAACTAGCGCATACTCGATCGAACCCTTTTGTTTCGGTTCCTCATCTGGCCTAAGATTAAAATTTTGATCAGTTTCATCGACCGTCTCACTAGAATCAGAGATGTTGGCAGAATTTCTCAACAAATTTAGCATCTTGCTGATGGCCTCATACGAGGACTTTCCACCCTCGTCATCAGGACTGCTAGGTGTTTGATTCTGCAAGGGGGCCACTGTTGTCGATGTTGGTGGCGGTGGTAGAAGTAGCGGTTGTAAAGGAGTTTGGGCTGCAGCCACTGTAGTTGCAGGCGCTGGCACTTGGCTCACTATCATAGTGGGCGGCACTATCCTGAGATCCTCGTCAGTGGCTGCGGCCCTGAGTATCTGGGTTTGCTGATCAGCTTGTTGCCTCTGCAACTCTTGCAGCATAAGAATCTGCTTCTCCCACAAAGAGTCCAACTGTTGGTTGCCCTGTAGCAGTTGGGGCTGCTGATGCTGCTGCTGGTTAGTTAGGGTCACAGATGTAGTTGTGGTGGTGGTGGTGGTGGTAGAGGAGGCGGCTGTGTGGTCGTGTACATGGTGATGTAGGTTGTTGCTCGTGCTTTGTGGTTGCTGGTGGTGCGGCAATAGATTCGCCTCCAGAGACTGTTGCGACAAGTGAGGGAGAAGCGGGGTAGTGGGTAGCAATGGCTGTTGATTCAGGGTAGAGGGAAGAGCTGATTGGTTCGAATTGGACACACTGTTCATATTATCATCTACCGAATTGGCAACCGCAGCCCCGCCACCAGGAGGGCCGGCATTGTTCCCGCCACCCTTCTTTCTAACCACCTTCTTTTTGACCTTAATCTTCCTCCTAACCTTTCTCACAACCTTTTTCCTCTTCTTCTGAGGCCCGGCATCGCAAGCGCCGCCAACACCACCACCATCATCTCCAACTCCACCACCACCACCACCGCCGCCACCACCAACACCAGCCGCCTCGTTCCCAAAATCGTTCAAGCGGTCGTCAAAATCGGGTGCATTCTCGTTGCTGTTAGATAGAGAACAACCATCATTAGAATCTTCAGCAATTTCACCCTCTTCCAGCTCAAGATCCTCGTTATTGACGGTAGCAGACATAGTAATGATCGTTGTATCAGCAGAAGTAGTAATTTTATAGGGAGGATGAGGAGCAGTGACAGGAGCAGCAGCAGTAGCAGGAGGAGCAGCAGTAGTGGTAGTGGTCTCAGTATTGAATTAGTAGTAGAGTGATGCTTATATTATTCTTCAGAGCGCGGAGATTATTTATACATATATATATATATCTTATATATATATAGATAGATATTTTAGCAGTATTAATCTTGATGATTAATTGCAAATATGGTCTTTCATCAATAGAAGTTCATGTAAAGTTGCATTGTGAGCTGTGGAGGGGATTTTCTTTTTACCTCACATGTTTCTGTTTTTTCGCCATTCGCTGCTCAACCTCTTCTTTTCCCCCCTCTTGCACGTTTGCGACCCCGGTTAAGCGAGGCTGCTGCCCCCTGTGCCCAGATGACTGCGCAATCCACGTCGACAAACCATGTTGGATGCCGACGATTGACGATGCATTGATGGCCGAGATCAGTTTATTTAGCCTACTTCCAGGTTCATATTTTAATTTATTTTACCTTTAGAACAAACAAGCTCAAATCATATTCTCAAACATGCCTAAGATCCTCGTTCATATGTTTAGTTTGATTGGACTAGCCTTGTTGGTGCCTCTCGTGTCAGGTGAGTAGACTATGAAGCCGGTCGCAAGTTTCACTCGTCATCTTGAAATCCTAACCCTATCGTCTTCAAATACATCCAGGTGATTGCAATATTGACTCCGCTGGAGTTAAGACCTATTCCACTTCAGACGGTCTCGTTGTTGCAAGGGTTGGAGTTGTGGCGACATTCAGATTGGGATGCAGCGCTGGCACCCCAGAGCCGCGGCTCCACGGGGAGACGGACGAGGGCAAATATCTGGCTGTCACAGCTTCAAACCTGAAGAACGAATTCAAGGAGGTTAGTTTCATGGAGGAGACAAGCAAGTCTAAATCTAGGTGGATTGAAATCAAAATATACGACGACGAAACGTATCAGAAACTCTTGCAAGCACGCCAATCTGGCTCGAGCGAAAGCGGCCTCTCTCCAATGAAAACCATCTCTGTCAGCCACTATGGTGTGTCTGGCGGACCTTTCATCAAGATGGAGCATCTCGCCACCTTAGGTCTGATAGCAACATTCTTGTACGCAAACTCTCTAAGACACAAAATCGTCGCCTGAACAGTCAACAAACTCAACCCCGATTAAAGACACCAGATTCGTTAGTTGTTCAAAATTGAACTGGTGCTCTCAAATCATCAAGTTAGACCTGTCAAATAGTGTTTTCAATCGATGGATATTGTGCATTTCAATGAACAGTTTGAGAGAATCAACGTCCATCTAGTGTTAAAGTCTCTCGCAGCTCATGTCTTGGTCGAAACCGAATCGTTGTTCCCTGCTCTCATTGTCAGCGGTAGAGTGAGATGTCGGATCTAACGTGATGGTGGTGAGAAAGTTGATAGAGCTGGCTTTCCCATTGCCCACGGTCGTATTAGCCTTGACGTCCTGAGGTCCTCTCGATCTAGCAACAGGCTAGACCGGCTCTATCCTCACCCCTGGGGTACTTCGATTGATCAACCTCGACTCATAACCATGGTCACCAGCCCTGTCTCCCTGTGCCTATGGTGGTGCCGACCTCTATCGATAATGCTTGATCGATGCATTTCCCTTCTTTGCCCAGAGGTTGCCAATCGGCTGCTTGCAGCTACTCGAAGCCACAGTTTCTGGGTTGGTTGTGACTCGCCTTAAGCGTGCTAATCTGCCTGTCCTCATCAGACTCGTAGGTTGGCATTGAGACGTTGGAGTTGCTACAAGTATCCACTTGCTATCCCAAACTTGGTGCTGCAACCGCCAGGTGGAGTGGCTGGCGTTGGTGTAGGCAGATGAGCCCGCGATGCCATGGAGCCTCGCGCATCCGAGAACATGGGCATTCGGTGCGCGAGTTCAGTTTCGCGCACGCGCACCTTTGCCCGGTCATGAATGGCCGATTTGGGCTCACTCGTCGCGCCTCAGTATCAGTTGGCCCCAATCTATTCACTCGTTCACACTACCAACACTGCCAAACAAAACTTCAACAAGGAATAGCGAAGAAGGAGGAGCGAGTGAAGTGAGAGTTGAGTAGCCGGAAGTAGCATGTCAACACAGTGCCCAGTTTGAGAGCAGGTAAGCAGGGCGATAAAGAGCAAGCAAGAGGGATGCATCAAACTTGTTGCGCGCTGGCGATTCTTTCGCTGTTTGTGATATGCTACCAAGTCCAAGTGGCCGAGTCGAGAGAGTTCGAGGGCCACCAGGCGAGCGGCAGTCTGATTCAGAAGGTGCAGCAGCAGCAGAGGCCCAAAAGTGGACCGATATCTGCAAGTTTCCAGCCACCAACACACATAAGCGCCACCCGGCACCCAGAACAACACCAACCAACTGTGATCCTAAGTCATGGGCGCAACTACAGCCACAGTTTCGCCTTCAACCAAGTGCACCCGAACGGCCAACACCAGCACCAACACCAGGCGAGCGGCCAGAGGCAGCAGTCGAGGCTGCAGCAAGCGGCCAGGGAGCCAGCGAGGGGCCCAATAAGCCAGCACTACAAGCAGATCTCACTGTGTTCGCTTCCATCTCACCTGCTAGCGCAAACAAAGTGCCGCGCAGACCAGGAGTCAGAGTTTAAGCGGACAGCAATGGCCGAGTTCCAGTCAAAACTGGATGAAACCTCGCTCGAGCTGCGACACTTGCTCGTGTCTTATTGGGAGGAGTTTCGTTCTTCGACTCTAGATTTAGTTTTGATTTCGAAGAACAACACGCTCAACAGGTTGCAGGATCACGCTGACTTACAAAGCCACCACCACCACCAACATCAGCAGCAGCAGCAGCAGCATTATTTTGAGGCCACAAGTCGCCTGTTTGACTCAGTGTTCGCACACTTGGCCAGCTACGAGAATGCAGACTTTGAGCAAATGGCAAATGGCCGCCGCTTCCAACAGGAGGCCAGCGGACACGAAACACAACAGTCCGCATTTGTCGCAGACATAAATCACGAGCTGGCCCTCTACTTCAGGCGACTCTATTTGGTTCAAGTGAAACGATTGCTCGATTTTGGTTTCGTGCCGCAAAACCACGAGATTGATTTCGAGTGCTTGAGCGCAAATTTAATCTCGCAGCAACAGGTTAAACAGGCCCTAGCTGAGCTAAGCGGCCAGCCAAGCGAGCAAGCGGGCGGCCGATTGAAATGGTTGGCAAGCGAGCAGCTCAAGTTGAGCCACTCGATCAGGACGTCAATTGAGTTTGCGCGAACTCTGCTCGGCTCGCTCAAGCTGACGAGCGAAATGTTTCACAATCTGACCCATCACGCCGACAGGTGGATGCCGCAACACTCCTGCCAGCAAGCGCTCGCCAGGATGACCGTCTGCCCGCAGTGCCTCTCGAGCGCCAACGAGGAGTCCCCCTTCGCGCGCTTTGGGGCCCCCAAGTTGGCCAGCCTGGCGCCGCCCTGCGAGGGCTACTGTCTCAATGTAGTTAGGGGTTGCATGAACGACATCTACGAGCTGAACAGGTTTTGGGCCGAGCATGTGGGCGCAATGGAGAGGTTTAAGACAAGCATGATTAGAAGCAACAACATAGAGAATGTTATGTCCGATTTGGACGAAAAATTGCTCGCCTTTGTGACAAATCTTCACCTGCAATACAGTTCAGCTCCATCCGCAGCAGCAGCAGCAGCATCGACAACAACACAAGCGAGCAGCCCGCTCAACTTCAACGCAGGCCAACAATCAGAAAGCTCAAGCTTGTCAAAGGTAAGTGAGCGGCCCTAATTTCGCCTCCACCTGTCGCCCATCCGGCTGCATGAGCTTTTTGTAGGAGAGTTGGGTAGAATTAGAATTCAAACTTGGGCCGAATATCTTATCAGCCGAGCGTGCGCGTTCAATCGGCCGCCCGCTCGCTCGCTTGCTTGCGCCTCAATGAAAACAAACATTCCCCCCCCCCACAAACTGGCCTCCAACTCTGGGCACAGCCGAGCGCCAGGTGAGAGGCTCCATTTCTGGAGCCAAATTCCAGTCTTCAAGTCGTCGCAATCGCAACATCAATCAAGCGCCTCGCTGGCCCGATTTGTAAGCGATCGTTTTGGCTCTTAGTGGTGGTTTAATATGCACGAATCTTATCTGCCCAAAGCTCGCCTCAATCGCTCGCTGCGAGTTTTCCTGTGTGGCCCTGCAGCTGCATGCGGCCAGGGCATCTCGAGCCTCGTGTTGTTTTAGTCTCGAAACTTTCATTCATATCGAGTGGCCAAATCACGATTTGTCTGCCCCCAAAAGCGGGCAAGAATTTGAGTGACGCGCAAAGCGTCGCGCAGAGAGGAAGTCGATGAATCCGGTAGATCACTGGCTCTCCTCTCCGCTCCGCCCGGCGCCTCTGGGGGAGCTTCCAGAGTAGAGAGAGAGAGAGGAGGCTGTTTGAGCGACCTTTGGCCGCTCGGTGGCTCGAATCCGCCGGCGAGCAACATCATTGGCTTTAATTGCCTTCTATTTGCCAACGCGCTACCTGGCCGCCGGCTGCCCCAACTCAATGGGCTCGGCCGCGCGAATTCCGCCACTCAAAGCAAAACCAACCAAACACAATCCAATCCAATTGATCCGTCGGCTTGAGCTTGAGCCGGCCGAGCGCACTTTTGTCCCCCAGCTCGAGGCGCTAACGAAGCGCGACCATTGGCCCTCTGAGCCGCAAATGAACGCCACTTACTCTCACCTTCAGCCCAAAAGCGAGGGCCAATTTGAGAGGCTCCCCCCTCTTCCGAGTTCCAAGTTCCGATTTGGGAAAGGTGAGCTCCGCCCGCCTGCAAACCAATCGATGGCCTTTGATTTGCGCGCGCCGCCACAACTGGCCGCGCGGAGGTGTCGCCCAGGAAGCGCATTTTTCTCGCTTCTCACTTCTCCCTCCGTCTGCGTGCCCATTATTCGCGAACCAAGCTCCTTGTGCTCGCCCATGGACTCCTCTTTGTCCGGTGCCAATTGTTGGCCCGGTGTCGCCGTTGTCGCCCCGCCGCCGCCGCCGCCGCCGCCTCAGGTAGCAGCAGTTTGCATTGTGCCTCCGCTCGCGCTCGCTTGTCACGCTGAAATCGAGCGCCGGTAGCGAGCCAATGGCCGAGCACGGCGGCTAACTGGCGGCGGCGGCGGCGGCGGCGGCGGCGGAACCTGAGCCAGGCGCGGCCAGCGCGCAGACAATGGACAAACGATCCAGGAGAGGCAGATTGTTTGTCTCCTCGCTCCTCCATTCACCTTCTCCGCTTCGGCCAACCGGCCACTCGAGGGGCCAGACAAAACGAGCGCAGTCCTGTCCTCCCTCTTGGGCCTCATGAGGCCGCCGCCGCCGCCGACTCTGTCGCCTCCCGTTTGGCCACACACTCATCGCGCTCCGGCAAACAGCGAGCGAGCCGGCACGCAATTGAGCTCGCGCCAGCTCACTTGGCGCCTGATTGGCCCCTGAGCGGCCAGGTGAGCGCCGAGCGCTCGGCGTCCTTCTCGCGCGCTCGCCACTTTCGCTTGCCCTTCAATTAATTTCCTCCCATTCACTGGGGCGGCGCCCATTAAGCGGGCCGCTTGGAGCTTTGTTGTCCCCGCTCGGAGGCAGCGAGCGAGCGGGCGGAACTTGCAGTGGTGGCACCTGATTTGGCCGCAACAAGCGCTCAACTTTGCAAAGGTTGACCTTATAAGTGAATGCGTGCGCCTCGGCCGGCGCTCCAAGCCGAGCAAGTGGCGGCAGCGGCGCCGCCGCTCGCTGACAACAATCATCGATCGCTCGACCGGCAGGGAGGCCAGACGAGTAAAGTAATCGGCGCGGAACATGAACCTCAAGTCGCATCTAGCCCAGCTGGCCGCCTCCAACAAGCGGCGCCAGTTGGATGGGACGAGAATGGGAGCAAAGTCGGGGGCGAAGTTAGATGGGAGCCAAGCGGAGGGGATTTTCGCGGCCAGTGGGAGCCGGCGCAGGTCGAGCGGCGCAGGTTGCGCCAGGAGGGCGAAGGCAAGCGGACCACTCGGCTCGATCGCGGGCCTCAACTGGCAGGCAAGGCTAACGGTGATTCTCATTGGAACTTGCATCCTATTTTCGCTCTTCTTTGCGCTCGAATTTTTCATCGCAAAGCTGAGCAGCTCGCTGGCCCAAGAGTTGGGCTCGGCTCAACCAAAGCTCGCCTGTCTGGCCAACAATCGGGTTGCCTGGACTCGCCTTTGGGCTGCAGGAAATTCGACGCGCCAACTTGAGGCCAAGGAGTCGGCTGAAGCAAGTTCAATGCAAACTCGCTCGCAGAAGAAGACGACGACGACGACGACGACGAGAAGTGAACCAGATGAAGGGAGGCGGAGGAGCAAGCTTGGCGTTGACTTTGACTTGGTTTACGAGAGCGAGCTCCTTATCAGCGAGGATGAGCAGCACTTTGCGCTTGGCCAGAGGAGATACCCGATCCAGGCTGCGTTGAAGCTGAGCAGGCTCCTTGAGGCTTACCACTCTGCAATGCCGTTCAATCCGGACATTTGGCTGCTAAGCGAACCCGAGAAACAGATGAACTTGTTGTGGGGCAATTTGGACTTGTGTTTGCGGGATTTGGAGAGCATTTTGGGAAAAGCGAGGCAACTTTTTGGAACTAAAAATGGCTTCACTCAAATGGGAGCACAAAACTACAAACTCCTCCAGCTGCTCGACTCCTTCGGCCGGCCCGAATCTGGAACTTTAAGCGGGCATCCATTTTGGCTTGGCTCCTACTTGCAATGCCAGCAAGTTGGCTCCGGCGGCCAACTGGCGGCCCTCCGATTGGAGCGGCCAGAGCGGAAGTTGGAAACACGCTATTGTGTTGGCAAGTTGAGTTTAAACTCGTGGCCGGCGGAGGTCAAGTTGAAGCGCGAGGTTTCAATCAAGGTTGGCCTGTGTTTGCCTAAATGGTGCGACTCGCTGGCCCTCTTCAAGCAACAACTTTCGAGCTCGAACCGCTCGCTCGAGTTTGCCAACTCGATGCTGGCGCAGGTGCAATCGCTGATGCTCCTAAACTTCAACCAAACCCTCCTTGGCCCAAGCGACCATTTCAGCCTCGTGGACATCTACTGTTTGCCGCTGGAGGAGACACGCAAGCTTAGTTTTGGCGCAAAACTGCTAATCTGCTCCATCCTAAGCTGGCTAACACTCTGCTCGCTGTGCACTTGGTTGCGCCGGAAGCGAGCAAACTCAAGCGCTCGCTCGGAGGCTCTGATAAGCGATTGGGTGTTGGACTCGCTGGCTGTGGATGTGAACCTGGAGCGGTTTGTGTTTGCGAGGGGGGAGCAAGAGTTTGGAGGAGGCGGCGGCGGGCGAGAGGTGGTGAACCTGGACGTTTTCAACAGCGTCAAGCACGTTGGTTGCGTTTGCGTCATTGGCGCGCACGTATTCCTGACCTACCTGACCCTCGGCACTTCCTACGGTCACACCATCGAGCGGCTAGGCAAGGACATGCGCACAATGCTACTGCTCTCGCTCAACAACATTGTTGACACCTTCTTCGTCATCTCGGGCATCCTGGTGGCCTACTTGGTGTTCAAGAGATCAGCAAACGGGCCGGCCAAGGAGGAGAGACGAGCGCCGCGGCCAGCCGGCGTCCGCGAGCAGCTGGCCTGGTACTGGCGGCTGGTTGCGGCCAGATACTTTCGCATGGCGCCGCTCTACTTTCTCGTCTACGCCACCTCCAAGTGCTTGGCCACACACCTCGGCTCTGGCCCTCTATGGGACTACGCAACGAGCGAGCACTCGCTGCGCGGCCTGTGCAAGCGCGAGAGTTGGCTCTGGCCCATTGGCTTCGCGAGCAATTTCAAGCCTCTCACGCACCACTGTGTTCCGCCCGCTTGGTCCATGGCTGTGGACCTCCAATTGTTCCTCCTCTTGCCACTGCTCGTCGGCCTACTGCGCCGCTCGAAGCGGCTCGCCTACCTGCTCATGTGGGCCCTCATCGTAAGCTCAAGTTTGCTCTCCTTTGCAAACTACAAGTCGCTGCTCGACTACGTGAGCCAGGCCGACGTTGCAAGGCTCCGCTTGCACGTATTCACGGTGCTCATCCGCCACGCCGCCCACGCCTACAGCCAGCCGCAGAACCGGATGGGCCCAATGCTGATCGGGCTGATGGGCGGCCACATGCTGCACGAGCACGAGGAGCGGGCGCGCAGGGCAGCCCCGGTCTCGGTCTCGGTCTCGGCCGCCAAGGACAGGCTCAAGCCGGTTGGAGCTGGAGCTGGAGGCGAGGCCGGCCGAGTTGAGTGGCCGAGCTGGATGCGCGGCGCCCGTCTCCGCTGGACGCTCCTCCTAAGCCTGCTGCTCATGCTGGCCCCAACTCTGGTCCAACTCCGCCAACGAGCGCGCCAGCTCCTCCTCGAGCAGAGGCCCGCGGCGGCTGGCGGCCACTGGCGCCGGCCGCTGACCTTGCTGCTGGCGCTCGCTAGCTCGACCCACTTCGACTGCAAGCTCGCGCTCGCCGGCCTCGTGCTCATAAAGCCGCTCTGGTCCATCTGCAACTGTCTCCTCCTGGTGCGCCTGGCGAGCGACCTGAGCGGCAGCCTGGCGGCCAGGCTCATGTCGCTCGGCTGCTGGCGCACGCTAAGCAAGCTCAACTACGCAATCCTCCTGCTCCACTTCGAGTTCATCGCCTACGAGGCAATGTCTAGGTTGGCGCTCGTGCCAACAACCTGGACCTACCTGCTCTCGAAGTTTGCCTTCGCCTACCTCGGCTCGCTACTCGCGGCGCTTCCACTCTACGTGCTGTTCGAGTTGCCCGCGCGCAGGCTCACGAGCGGCCTCCTGTCTGGCTGCGGCGGCGGCGGCGCCAGGGGGGCGGGGCCAAGGCGCCGGCCTTAGGCGGCCAACTCGAGGGCAACCCAGTGAATAAAGCAACTGCGCCCACAGTGCGCGCAAGGAATGCGGATTCGGGCAACAAAACTAAACTGGCTCAATAGTTCACCGGCGAGCGCAGAGAAGCGGGCGCCTGTTCAGCGGCCGGCCCAGCTTAACCTTTGGCGCGGCCAACAGGTTTGGCCGGACTTCTAATTAGCGTTAAGCGGCCCCCTCGAAACGGTTGGGCTCGAACGCGCGCAAGCTGCCTCCTTGGCCGCCCCTCTCTTGCGGGCGCTCCGATTGCAACCTCCTTGGCCGCCGCCGCCGCCGCCGCAAGTTGCGCAGGCCGGCCGGGCGCCTTTTGTTCTCGGCCGCCCGGACGTTTCCGCTTCTCGTTCGCGCTCGCTTGGGCGCCCTCGTTTGCTCGCAATCGCGCCGCGGCCGGCTGGAGAAAATCAATTAGACCTTTCATTGTTTCTACGGGGCGAGCTGGCGGCGGCCAACTCGCCCGCTGTGCCCGGCCGCTTAGGAGCCAGCCAGCCAGCCCGCCCGCCCGCTCGCCTGTCATTCCGGCTCCGGCAAACCTCGATGCCGGCCTATTTGTTGCGCAAAAGTAATGAGATTGGCGCAGGCAAAGATCGGCCGCCCGATTGCGCAAGCGGCGAGCAGGGCGTCAGATGGACCATTTAGATAGCCGCGCTGGCCGGCGGCGCTCGGCTGGCGGGCGCGCGACTCTCGCCGCACTGGGGCCACTTGTGTTGCCCGAAGTTCCATTCGAACTTTCGGCCGTTCGCTCGCTCGCTCGCTTCCTTCCGCCGCGGCCGGCGAGTGTGCGCGCTCGGGGCGAGTTATTGTTGTTCGCACATGCTGCTTGCAGTGCGTCCACTTGAGAGCAGGCCGCAGCTGCTCTGCGCGCCCCAATGCACTGGGCGGCGCAATGGAGCGCTCCAGCGAGAGCGGCCGGCTAAACGCACATGAATGGACGCTACTAACTAGGCTCATCGAAGCGCCAAGGTCGGCCGCCGGGCGCAGTGCGGCCAACGAGCGCCTCTTTGTGCGCTCCTCGGCCGGACAATTATCGGGCTTGAGCGGGGCGGCGGGCGCGTCAACAGGGCCGAGCGAGCTGGCGGCAATAAAAGCCGGCTTCTGTTTGCTGAACAGCGTCCGCGCTGCCCCCTCTTCGCGCCCATCCGGCAACGGACGTCGGCCGCAGCGCTGAGCGCCGGCCGGCCGGCTATCGTGGGAGAGTCGGTCGTTAGCGCGGCCTTGCGAACAGGTGAACTGGGAGCGCGCGCGAGCAGGCGAAGGGTTGCAGACTGGCCGCGTCCAGCTCGGCGCCGCCCTCCTCACCTGCGCGCAAGTCGCCTCGCTTCACGTGCAGCCAAGCAAATCGGCGGCCGGACAGGCGCAAGGTCTCCGGGGTGAAACTCGGCGGCGCTGCCGGCGGACGGGCGCAGCGAGCAGAGGAGGAGGCGGCGGCAGGGAGGCGGCGAAGGCCAAACTGGCGGCCAACTCGCTACAGGTGAACGATTTCGGCCCATTTAAACCTGCAATCTCTCAAGTGGAGGCCGAACTTTACTCTGTTATTTGCGGCCCAGCCAAGCGGCGGCCTCACGAACTGCGAGCAGTCTGCGGGCAAAAGAGAGAGAGAGAGAGAGAGAGAGCAACAAGTGTCTGCTCAAGCCGCACGAAAGCGGACGGGCGATTTCCTCTTCCTGGCGACCAGAGTTGGCCGAGCGAAGCCTGGCGCCTTTGTTGGCCTCTTGGGCCGCATTGAGAGCGGATGCGGCGGCCAGTTTTCACGACCGCTCGCCCATGATGTGTTTATACGCTTCAGCCGGCGACTCAAACTACGAGTCTCGGCCTGCACTTGGCGGCCGCCGGCTTGCGTGCGCGGCAATGGCGCAACCGCCGGTAAGGATCGAGCCGGCCGACTCGGCTCGACCCGAACAAAGCGGAGAGGAGCAGAGCAGAGCGGCGCCCTCGCCGCCGACAAGTGCGCCGGAAATCCTCCTCCCTCTCATGCGCGCCGGCCGCAGCTGGCGGGCCGAGCAAGAGCGCGGCGCCCCGTTTGCGCTCAGGGGCCGCTTGTTTGCTCGCCCGTTTGCCTCCAAGTCGTGTGAATGGCCGGCGCGGCCGCCAAATGGCCGACTGGCGGGCCATCCTTTGCGCTTTGCGCGACGAAGCCGCCCATTCGGGGACGTCGCGCTCGGCGGCGCGAATCCCGACAGCTGTCGGGCGGCGGCGGCGGCGGCGCTTCACTTGCGCAACTCGGCCTTATAGGAGCGGCGTTCACACGCGCATTAGGCGCGCCCAGCGACAAGTGGTGCCCGTTTCCGGCTGCCAGCCCCTCGGCTTGGCGGCCACACGCGCTCAACTGGCTTGGCCGGGCTGCGGCCGGCCGGCGGACGGGCGAGCGAGCCCGAGCGACCACACGCAAGCTCGGCGCGCGGACCCGAAGCCAGCCGCGGGGAGCCCGAGGGACAACAATGGGCCGGCCGCGTTGATCGGCCAATCAGCGAGCTCCATCAATCAACAGGCAGGCCGGCCTGCGCAGGCCGAAACACAGCACAGCACAGCACAGCACAAACTTCGCCCGCAATCATGCGAGCGAGACGAAGGCAAACGAAAGCAACAATAACACCACAAACTAACCCACACAACTCCCATCCTGCCCCACTCACGACGCAGTTGGCCCGGCGCTGCCTCCGCGCAAACCAGCTGGGCGGCGCCGTCCGCTCGGCCGCAAGCGCGCTGCTCGGCCAGCGAGCGGCGGCGGCGCGACCCGCGGGCCGCGTGCTCCCGCCCACCAGGCAGGGCGCCGCCGCCCACGGGTCAATGGCGCTGCGAGCGCGCCTCTCGCCAGCAATGTCGCTATTCAACAGGCTCGACGGCTTCGTCCACCAGCTCCAAGCAAATCGGGACTTTTTCGCACTCTGGCCGCAGAGACTCTGCAACTGGATAAGGCGGCTCGAGCAGCCGGCCGGGGGGCGCGCGCTTGCAAACGGCTTGGGCGCGTCCAAGCCGGCCAACAGCACGAGCGCGCAGCCGCAAGACTCTGCGGGCTGCTGGAATGGGCGCGACTTTGGCGGGTAAGTAGAGCAGATTTGAGTTGAGGGTGGAGAGCTGCGAGGAGCAGAACAGTAGCGAGACAATGTGGACACGAGAGAGAGAGCGAGAAGTCGCCCACGCAAATTTGGCAAAACTTGCGCCTCGAATTCCAACTTGCGCGCGCTCGGCCCGCCAGTTGGAGTTGGCGCCGCCGCGGGCTCCTGCTGAGCAAAGCCGAGCCGAGCCGAGCCGGCCCATTAGCGCGCCAGGCGAGCGGCCAGAGCTGGCCTTTGTCACCTGGGGGCTGAATTTGCCATCGCCGCACTGTGATTTACTTTGGCGCTCTGGGGGCCAAAGAAGCGCGGCCAGCGCCAAGGAGCGACAGCAAGAGCACAACAATGCCACTGGAATGATTCCTTGCCTCAAACTGAATGAAAGCCCTCTTTGTTGTTCGAACGCGAGAAACGGGAGCCGTTGAGCGCTGTTTCCTGTCGGCGCGGCCAACTTCGGGCCGCCGCTTGCAGCGCAAACCGCGCGCTGCCTTTGGGGCCGCAATCAAGTGTCGGCCGTGTGAGAGCGGCAGCGCCGAGTACTTCACACTGGCCGGCTCACCTGAGCGCAGGCTCATGCAACAAACGGCCAGCCGAGGCTCGACCGTCCTGGCTCCTGGCAGCGGCAACAAGTCGGCGGCACAAGCAAGAGGAGGGCGGCAGTGTTGGTTTTTCTCATGAGAACCGGCCGGCGAGTGCGTGCGCCGTTTGCACTGGCGACGGCCGCCGCCGCCGCCGCCACTCTCGCCGGCCCGGCCCTGGAACCGAGCGGGCGGCGCCGCCTGTGGGCGTGCACTCGCAGCGGCACCTTTGACTCTCGCGCTCGCCAATCCGCGCTGCTCACTCCTTGCGGATTGGCGCCGGCCGCGAGCTGTCACCTGGCCGGCCGGCCGGCTTGGCGGCCTCGGCTCCTAATGAATGGGCTGGCCGGCGGCGAGTGGACGCGCGGCGCCGCCCCAACTGCCGCACCGGCCGCCCGCCGCCTCCAGACCACCGCCGCTCCAGCCGCGCCGACTAATTGATTCGAGCGCCGCCGACGCGCCACTTCCGCCGCCGTCGCCGCCGCCTCTCTAATGAGAGCGCCGCCAGCTTAATGGTCCACTTAATGGCCATTGAGTTGTCTCGGCCGGGCGGCCGTCGCGCCCCCTCGAGGCGGCTGGTCCACGCGCCGCGCGGCTTGGGGCGCGCGCCAGGCTGCGCGCACTTGTCCGCCTCCTTTCGGCGGCCAAATTTGCATAAGCGACTCTCGCTCGCACACCGGCCATTATCTCTGGCTCGCGCGCTCGACGAGGCCGCCGCCGCCGTTGCCGCTCGGCGCGCAGAGGTCAGCCCGGCCGCAGCTCTATTATCGGGCTGCTCGGCCAAAACAAACAAGCGATGGGAGCGCAACTAATTGGCCAAGGAGGCAACAAGTTGTTGTTGTTGTTGTTGTTGCTGCTGCCTCTTCGACGATGAGTCAGCAACGGCGGCCATCTTGGTTCCCTATTGAGCGAAAATAATTAATGCTCGCCTCGCTCGCCGGCCGGCCGGCAAACAAAGCGGCGAGCGGCGCCGGCCGAGCAGCACAGCGAGCGGCTAGTAAGGATCCAGCGCTCAGGTCGCTGGAAGGGCTCGCTGGCCGGCCAAACGGGGCGAGAATGTGCCAGCGAGCGCCGAGTGACGGGCAACATGAGTTGATCATGTAAATTTAAATGATGCTCATTATTATTGGCCGGCGCCGTCCGCCTCCATTGAGAGGCCGGCAGGTCGGCCGCTCGGCTGCTCGGCCTGGCTCGCGGGCTGCAAGAGGCACTTGTGGCGCCGGCGCCTATCAGCCGGCCGCCTGTATTCATTGGCCGCCGCTTGACGTCCGGGCGCCGGCGCCAACTCCACTGCGAGCGCGGCCGCCCAGCTCCGGCTTCTCGCCGCTTGGGGCAGGTCCATTTATTAGGCTCTTGTTTGCGTCAGTGGATCCGTATGATGATTGAATGGCTGGAATTCGAGAGCTGCTCGCCGTCCGCGGCCGCTCCTTGCGGCTCCACTCCTCCGCCGAGCGAGCGAGCGGCCGGCCGGCCGAGCAACAGCTGCGCCGCCGCCGACAACAACGGCGGGCGTCTGTCTCGCGCCGTCATCCGAGCCCAGGGCTCAGGTGTCTCGAGCGCTCGCTCAAGCTCGAGACACCTGAGAGCACGACATCCGAGCAGCGATCGGCCCCAGCGTTGAGTTGAGCTGGACGAGCGGCGCGCCTCTGCTCGGCCAAACTGGGCCGCCTCTTAAGGGCGGCGCGCGCGGTCGTGACATAAATCACGCGCCCGCCGGCCGGCGAGCCGCGCTTGCGCCGCCTGACAGCGCCGCTCGGGCCGCCCGACGCTCGTGACCGAGCCGCCTCCAAGTGGGCGTGATCACGGCTCTCGGCTCTCGGC
>Ga0268249_1000240_pt1 | contig 34207 bp, 35 predicted proteins | sample AgamicAtPe_FD_200257 | JGI IMG/M metagenome (GOLD analysis project Ga0268249, IMG submission 200257) | Agave microbial communities from Guanajuato, Mexico - At.P.e (v2) (version 3) | ecosystem: Host-associated > Plants > Phyllosphere > Phylloplane/Leaf | place: Guanajuato, Mexico | collected... | reverse complement strand
CTGCTGCTGCTGCTGCTGCTGGCCGGCCGACTCCTGCTGCTGGCCGCTCGCCGAGTTGCTGCTCGTGTTTGCCGAGCTGGGCGAGCTCGAGGCCGAGGCTGAGGAGGCGGCGGCCAGGGCGCCCGACAGGTTGCTCACCAGTTGTTGTTGTTGTTGTTGCTGCTGCTGCTGGTCTGTGGGCGCCGGCTGGCTGCTGGGCGAGAGCTCGCGGCTGCTCGTCGCTGGACTCGAGGAGCGAACATCGGTGCTCCTCTGGTCGGCGCTGGCCGCTGCTGCTGCCGCGGCCGCCGCCATGGCCTGGCTCTGGATGGCGATTATGTTAGCCAGGGTGTTCTGCTGCTGCTGCTGCTGCTGCTGCTGGCTGGCAAGCTCGTCGGCGGCGCCCAGCTCGGCCGGCTGCTGCTGCTGGCCAGCGGGACTGGTGCGCGCGCTCTCCGAGTTGGCCGCCTGCTCCAGGCCGCCGGCCGCGCTCAGCTGGGCCATCACCGCGGCCATGGCGGCCTCGTGCTCTGGCTCGCCGGGCGCCGAGCCAACTGCGGCGGCGGCCGCGGCAAGCAGCTGGTGCTGCTGGCTCACGCTCAGCTGCTGGCCCTGCTGCTGGGGCTGCTGCTGCTGCTGGGGTTGCTGCTGCTGCTGCTGCTGCTGCTGCTGTGACACAGGCGGCTGGCTGGCCGCCTGCGACTCGCCGGCCAAGGTGAGCTTGGCCGCCGAGCTGGCGTCGTAGTGCTGAATGTTTGTCATGTGCTTATCACTGGTCATATGAATGCTTAGATTGCCCTTTGTGGTGGTTGAGTAATTGCACACTTCGCATCTGTAGGGTTTGTAGCCGCAGGTGTAGGTTTCGCCGCGGGCCAGGCGCGGGTGCGACTGGTTGGTGAGACAGTAGAGGCAGTTGAGCTCGTTCTCTGGATGCTTCTCCTTCATGTGGATCTCGAGCGTTTCCTGGTACTTGTAGTGCCAGTTGCAGCGCGGACACTTGAGCGTCTTGCACGAGTTTCTGGAATGCATGTTGCGCGGGCTGGACAGGCGAGGGGAGGAAGCTGGTCGTGGGCGCCACTTGGAGGTTAGAGGCGAGGTCGGTCTTGGCGAGTTTGGACTGAGTTTTAAAAACAACGTGCTCGCTGGCTCGGCTGGCTCGCTCTCGCGCGCGCACTCCGCTCGCTCGGCTCTCGGCTCTTGGCTCGCCCCTCTCCTCTGCGCTCGCAGCTCGCAGCTCGCCGCTCTCCTCTCTCCTCTCCTCTCAGCCAGCCAGCAGACCTAAGGACACCGTCTCGCTGGTTGCGCTTCTCGTTCGCGCTGGACGCAAGTGGGAACTCAACTGAACTGAGCGGCCAACAAACTGGCGCCCGATGCAAACTGATGATGCGCAAGAACAAGGATCGCGCGTTAACTCTCGGCCGCTCGCTGCTCAACGCTCGCCGCCCGCCGCCAGCCTCAGCGCATTCTCTCAATTTTTCAATTATTTCTTCGCTGCTTCAACTTGACGCGCTCGCCCCCATTGCGCATTCTCCCCACTCAAATCGCGCACAGCTTGGGCGGGCACACACACGCACGCACGCACGCACAAACTTTTCAGAGACTTTTAAGATTCGTCCGCAAGTTGGAGGCTGAAAAAACACAGCCGTCGGCCTGTGCGCGCCGCCGGCAGCAAAAAAGTGACCCATTGTGAGCGAGAGAATTCAAACTAATTTCAGGCTGCGACCCCCGCGCGCGCAGGGGGGCGCCAACCGCCGCCAAGCCCGTGCCCGCCCCCCGACTAATGAGGAGGCGCGGGGCGGGCGGCGCGCAGGCGCAACCACTCCGCCCACTGCGCCCGCGCACTCGGCCGCAAATCCATCTCCCCTGGCTGCGCGCGAGGAGGAGTGCCCGTCTGTCCGTCCGTCCGTCGGCCTGTTTGCGCCGCTTGCGGCTGCCGCCTATGCGCCCGCCGCCAGCAAAACCTTCATTAGCTTGCAACTTTTTAATGTGACTTACTGTGCGCCGCTCGCTGCGCCCGAAAAGCACGCTCACGCTGCGCAGGCGGCCGGCAACACGCGCAGCCGAGCCCTTTGTCTTCCAATGTAAACACCACTCAAAAATGCCCAAAAAGTATCGCCCGACTCCCCGAACGAGCGCGCGGCTCCTCCCACTCGCGCCGATGCGAGTGGAGGCCGTGGCGGCCATTCCGCCGCCGCCGCCCGCAAACCCGGCGCAGAGACTCCCCCTGTTTGGCCCGCGGACGCCAACGGACGGGCCAGCTCTCAGGGAAACGGAAACGGCCACTGTTTGTTCATCGGCCGCCCATTCATGAGCACCGAACTGGCGCCGGTTGCCCGCCGCCGAAGCCAACTGGCGGCCGGAGCTCCCCTATAAGCGCGCCAACGCTCAGCCGTATAGATTGGCCGCTCGGCGCGGCTAATTAGTGCGCAATTAGGGGGCGCGCATATTGGGCCGCCGCTCAACGGGCGCCCTTATAGGTTGGCCGGCCGTTTGCTCGCCGCCTGGTTGGCCGCCGGCGCGACCATCTGTCGTTGGCTCTTCCCTCGCGCCGGCCAGCGCCTCTCTGTGCGATATGCGCGCCAGGTAAGCGGGCGCCTTTAATTGGCCGCGGCGGCGCTAAAATCGACTCTGCACGGGCGGCCGCTCCAGTTTCAGTTCCTCCGCGTCCAGTTCTAGTTTCATTTCCATTCCAATTTCCATTTCCATTTCCATTCTCGCTCCAGCGCCACTTTTGCGCGAGAGGAGCAGAGGATTCGGTTTTCGAGCTACCAACTGCGGCGGCCGTTTCTCACCACAAACTTGGCCTCGGGTTGGTAAACAAAGCGCCGCCCGCGCCACCTGGCGGCACTGGCACGAGCCCGCCGCGGAGACGAACTCCGACAGCAACTGGTGATGGATCGTCGGCGGCGGCGGCAGCGGCGCCAGACCAACATTATCCCACTCGGAAGCCAACAGAAGCTGGCCGGCGCATTGGGATTAAAGCGGCCGATCGCCAATTAATGGCCGGCGACGCTGCGAGCGACCCACTTTTGGCTCGTCGGAGCTTTGGGGTCGGCGAGGTGGACGCGGCGGCGAAAGATTACCGCTTTTAATGAGCTGGTCTTGGCCGGCGAGCGGCTCTCAGGTTCGCATGGGCTTCAGTGGCATCGGTCGCGGCGGCGGCGGCGGCGGCGACACAACCAGCTGGCGACGTCGGGCGCGGCACAATGGAGGCGAGCGCGGAGAGGGAGCCTAATTAGAGCCTCCGCTTTTGGGTTTTGTTCTGCGCTCTTGGCGGGCCGCCAATCAGCGGGCGCCGGACAAATAGACTCTCATTATCGATTGTCCAGGTAGAGCGCGGTGTGCTCACTTCAAACGGGCCGATCGGTATCTCGCGCCGGCGGCCGGAAGCGCGCCGCTCGGGCCCCAATTTGTTGCTGGGGCCTGGCTGGCGGTGGCGCTCGTCTGTTGCTGGCGCCCTGCCGGCCCGCCAGTTGAACCAACCGGCGGCGCTGCTCATTTGCGCGGCCAACAAACTCGACTCCGCTCGCTCGCGGCCCAGTTGCATTGCTAAGCGGATTCTGCGAGCTGCGCGCAACAAGCGGCCGGCCGAGTCCAAAGATTAGCGCCCGTCTAGCCGCAGCGCCGCTCCTACGCCAAAAACGCCGCTCGCAGCAGAGCAAATCGCAAAGGCAAACACGACGCCAGTTGGACAAAATTGAATTACCTGGCCGCCGATAATGAGCAACAGGACAAAGGTTTCGGACTAGAAAATTTGGAGATATCAAATTGAGGAGGAGGAGGGAAGAATTTGATCGGCGTGGAAGCGGCGAAAGGAAGATTTAGATAAGCTGGCGCTGGTTTTGCTCGGCGGCAGCTTTGGACGGCGCCGGCCGGCTCCTCGTTCGCTCGCTCGCTCAGGTAGCGCCGCTCTTAATCAGGGGCGAGCCGCCGATAGTGGAGCTGGTGGCAGCAGTGGGAATAAATAATATCCATCCTCACTCTGGGCCGGCGGCTGCGTCAGCGCGACGAGACGAGCCGCCCGTTTGCATCAGCGCCAGTTTGCGCGCCGGCCGCCGAAGTGGGCCCAAAATATGCACGAGCAAATATTGAACCGTATTGATTGGAGCGGGCGCAAGCTGGACCGGCGCAGCAGCTGCCCGTTGAAGCCCTGCTCACTACTCGCCCGGCTGTTCGGCTGCCTGGCTGCTCGGCTGCCCCCAGCCTCGGCCGTCCGCCGGCCGAGCGGGCGGAATTTGGCCACCGCAAGTGTCCTCTGATGGATGGCCAGTAATTAGGGCTTGCTGGCGCACAGGTGCCGGCGCGTTAATTGCTCCTGCGGCCGGCGCTCGAGTGGCGCGTCAACATGGCAACACTGATTATCGGCCGGCCCCATCGGCCGCCCGCAGACAGGAGATATTTTATCGCCCGCTCGCCATCTAGTCCCATTGTTGGCCGGCCAACTCCAGTGGCGCTGCGCTCGGGCGCCCGGATGGCCAAATCCATATCTACCTGGCGGGCGGTTTTGCGCTCGGGTTCAAGTGGCGCGACGGGCGCAATTAGGGCCGCATTGGCCGGCGCGTCTAGAACAAAAGATTTGCCCATTAAAGCGCGGCGCTAATTCCGCGCTCGGCCGCTAGCTGGCCGGCCTCGACTCGCGTTGCTCCGCTCGCCTCCAGCTGGCCGCTCTCGCCCCTCCACCTGCCGGCCGGCCATGTTCAGGCCTATAATTAAAATTGACACATTTGAATGCAGCCCTGGCGGCCGAAACAGAGGACACTTGTTGGCGGCCGCTTAGTCGATCTCGGGATGCGATTGTCAGCGAGCGGGAGAGCCGCCGCCAGCTCAGGCCGCCGATCGGGCGGCTGGAATTGTATTTGGAGCCATTATCTTGCCAGATGGCTCACCAATTTCACATCCAGCTCGCCCGCTTTGTCCGGCGCAATTTCAATTTCAATTTGAATTCCCATTTCCAGCAGCCAGTTTAGTTGGCCGAGCTAGTGTGTGAGCGCACTTGTTGTCGTCGCCATTTGCTCCTCTCGGCTGATGGCCAATTTTCGCCGACCCACTCGAGTGTGAGCTCCTTTGTCGCTCGGCCAGGTGTCTTGGCTCCAGCAATCGGCTGTGGCGCTAACGCTAAAACTCGCCCTGCAACGCCCACCGAGCCGTGTTTGTTTGCGAACGGCAAATGTGGCGCAATTTGCAGCTTGCGCATCCCATTGAGAGCGGGCATCGGTTTAAATTAATTAAACTCCACTCGGCCGAGCAGGTGGGAGCGGAGCGAGAGCCCGACAGTGGGCTCAGTGCGGCTTGTCTCGCGCGGGAAGACACTCGAGACAAATCCGTTTGTTCCGAGCGCCAAGTGGCACTGGACTCAAGCGAGCGGAGAGGAAAATGAAACCCCCAATCCTATAGGGCGGCCGCACTCCCTGCGAGCTCGCCAATTGAGCCAATTTAACTGGTAACAGGTGAGAGCAAAGTGCATATAATTGCAGCAAACTTGAGAGCGCGGAATTGTAGGCGATAGTCAGGTAGGTGGAGGAGCTGACAAGCGGTGAGCCGGCGAGTAAACGGCGCTCGTCCGTCCGCCCGCCCGCCTGTCCGTCTGTTACGTCCTCACTGCGGCCGACGCGCCACCTGGTGTCCGCGTTGGTAAGCTGGCTCGCAAACGGGCATCAGCTGACTGGCGACCGAAACTGGCCATCGGAGGTCTTGGTAATTGCAATTACGCGTAATTGCGTTGGCGCCGGCGAGCGAGCAAGTCGATTAAGTCGGCCTCGCTCGCCATGGGACTCTATGGGCCGGGCGCGAGCCGAAGAGTCCGGCCAAGTGAGCCTGAGAGGGGGCAGGGAGACGGCTCATGAGCCTCTTTTTAATCCAATTCCGCAACCTCTCCTCTCCTCGGGCGCCCATTAGAACTTTGGGCCAAGTCTGAAATCAGGCCGAGAGATAAGGAGTCAGGTGGTTGGCAAATTAGCATTTTGATGAGTGGCAATCGCGCCGCCGAGCCCTGGCTGGGTCAGGTCGAGGGGGTTTGCCGGGCGAGCGCCAGTTTCGGTGCGACTCGATGCCGAGTTTGCTCCCTTTCCCTCTCTCTCTCTCTCGCTTCCGCTCTCCGGCTCTCAGACTCTCCGACTCTCCGACTCTCCGGCCGAGACTGCGGCGCCAGCCAGCGGAAGCGGAACAGACGATACTTCTCGATGGCTAATGGCGCAGAGGCAATTAAAGTAACCACAGAAACACGAGTTTTGCGGCTCAAGCGAAACAATTAAGATGGAAATTGGAGCTAGCGAGCGCTCGCATGCAAATTCTGGCCGCCGCCGCCGAGCAGACCAGCCGGCGCCACCGACTGGCCTCTTGGCCCCGAGGATCGTGCACTATTTACGCTCCCCCGGCCGGCGCAGATCAATTCATCATCAGGCGGCGGCGGCGGCGGCGGCCAGGTTTGCGCGCCGGCAAAGGAGGAGCTAGCGCGAGGAGCGTGGAATTCCGGCCGGCACAAAAGATGGCCAAGTGACACATTAGCTTTGTTGCTCTAACTAGGCTTGCGCTAAAACTCGCGATTCATTTACCTGCGCTGGAGCTGGAGTTTGGGTTGAAACTGGGATTGGAATTGGAGCTGGAGTTTGAGTTTGGGTTTGGGTTTTGAGGGAGAATTGGGGCTGGAAGTAGAGCAGCGCGGATGGGGCGAGGGAATGGCCAGGTTGGCAGGCGGCCGCAGTTGGCCCACATGATCGGTATTGTTTTTCCCGTCAGCGAAGCCCCAGTGCAAAATCACGCTGTCCTGGGCTGGCCGGCGCCGATTCCGTGGCGGCGGCGACTGCAGCAGCGGCAGCAGCAGCCGCCGCTGACCAGCCGAGTCGAGGCGGCGGCGCCATTGTTTCGTGGGCCAAACAATGACAACAATCCGGCCGGCCGTCCGGCGGAGAGGCCGAGATGAATTAAAACTTTCGCCCAGAGTCGGCCGATCCACGCTCGGCTAGTTTGCGCCCGTTGCTGCAACTTCCGCGCGCACCAAACTCCCAATCAGATGGCCGCCGCCACTTCCAAGAGCGAGCTGGCCTCCGAGCGGCGCCCATTCAAATTGGCGCCGGTGAATGAACTTGGGGGGAAGAGTCACCTTTTTGGCGGCGGCGGCCGCGCGAGAGGAGCGGAGGCCAGCGGGCGGCGGCGGCAGTGGCGAGCAAACAAACTCGGTGGCGCACAAAGTGTTGAAGAAGTCATATCGAGCGAGCGCGGCTCAGCTGGAGCAGAGCTGTCTGACTGGAGTGATTGATTGGGATTCATTAATGTTGCGCGCGGTGTCTGTGCGGCACAGTTGGGCCCTCTGCGGAGCGGGCCGCCCCGCGAGCCGCGCAGGCAGGCGCTCCTGTTCCGAGCGCAACTGCGCCGCCCGGCCACATCTGTGCGCCCCAACGGTGAAGCTGCGCGAACAATCGCGTGCGCCCTGCGAGCCCGACGCTCGCTGCTAGGGATTGTTTTTTAAGTGAAACATACCTTTTGTTTGCGCCAGCTCGCCCGCTCGGCCAGAGCGTGCGAGCCAATTAGACCGAATGCCCCTTGAGCCTCCAATTCGAGGGGCCAACGAGCTCGCGCGAACGCGAAAGAAGCGCGTCATTTTTCCACCGGCACCAATCTCGTGCAAAAGCTCGCTGGGCCAACAATTGTCCAGGTAAGGGCGGCTCTAATTGAATTCCTCGTCCGCCCGCCAGTTGGCTGCCACTCTGACCGTTGGCCGCTCACCGCTCACCGCTCGCAGTGAAGCGCCAGCCAGCCAGCCAGCCAGACTGATTCATTAAATCGGCAGTTTAAACTTGGAAGCGAGCGACAACAAAGAGCCCAACTGGTCGGCGCCATTTCCGGATCTGCGCGGCCGGCGCTCAGGTGAGAGGGTCCGCAATTAGCCTGTGGCAAGCAAAGGCTCTCATTAGAGTTGAGGGCCCAAATTGGATGTTTGTTTCGCCGCTTTTGCGCCATGATCGCCGGCTAACGAGCAAACATTGCGCCCGATCGATGGGGATGCTCATTAAAATTTGGAATAAATTGCACGCTGGCCGACGAGGCTGAATTATGCAATTATTGGCCGAGTCCAACTGCAACAAACCTGGAACGCAAACCAAACTGCTTTGCAAAACTCAAACTTCTGCTTGCACACAAACTTGACAACTTTTAACAAAACTTGCCGGGTTGGCGAGTGAGTTTTGATTGAAAACTATTAATTATCGTGTCACAATGGAGTCGGCGCTCAGGTGAAAGGTTGGCCGCTCCCACGAAAAACTTGTTGTTGTTGTTGCTGCTGCTGCAGCCTTTGCGCTGGATTTGCGCTGCGCGCAGAGTGGGCGTTCTGCTCGCGAGCTCCTCCAATGCGAGCCGCTCCGATCACTTTGATTGACACCAATCAAAATTTAGCCAGCCGAAATGGCAAACTGCCCCCAGCCCCAGCCGGCCGGCGAGCCGCTGAGCCCTCAATGGGCCGCATAATTATCACAATTATACACAGCGCCGAGGCTGGCCACTGGGGCTGGCATCTTGGCGGCCGGCCGCGCTTATATCATGTTGCTGCCAGCGAGAGCGGCTCACCTGCCGCGTCTGCCAATCAGCCGAACGTATAATTAGCCGGGTCAGCGGGCGGCGCGCACCGGCCGCTTGCGCAACCGGCCCGAAGTCGGGCGAGAACCAGGATTGGCGGCGGCGACAGGGCCAAGCCAGGCGGACGCCGAGACGGGCCGCCTGTGTCCGGTTGCCAGAGGTAACCGGACGGGCGAGCTTGTCGGCCGGCTCCTCCTGTCTGCGCAGCCTAATTAGAGCGGCTGTTGCTTGGTTGCGCGCATTCAATTAACGTGCGCGAGCACGAGAGGCTCAGGTGGCGGCGAGCTGAGTGGCGGCCGCCTGAGTGTAAACACACTCGCCGCTCGCAGCACCCTAAACGGGCCCCAGCTATCGAGGCAAACACGCAGCCAACTAATCGTTCACCTCCGGCCGCCTTCGCTCAAAATTGGCAGCCGGTTGCCTAGCTGCACGAGCGCCACTTAAATTGACAAAACTTGATTGATTGTTGCGCAAAGCGGACGGCCAGCGCAGATGTTTCGCCTGATTTGCGGTGGCGCCGCTCGCTGTGCGCAACTTCCGCACCCGATTAACAAATTGCGTGAATTGCTAATTAGCGGCGGAAGGGCTGACAAGTCGGCCGGGCGACAAACCGCAGCGGCCGCCAAGTTGCGCGCGCAGCAAGGCGAGCTCGGGCCACGTCGCTGGCCCCAGACGGATTGGCGCTCGCCTCTAATTGGGGCTGGCAGAGTCTGGCGCCGAGGGGGCCGCTCGGCTGGCGACTGGCGCCGCTCGCTCCTCGGCCGCCGCCGCCGCCGCCGCTGTGCGAGAAGCGGGCGGTTCAATTTGAGCGCCGGGCGCCCGATCTGCGCCTTCATTTCCGTTTTTAATGAAGACCAAGGCGCCGGTTTAATAACAGGGCGGCTGGGGCTTGGCTGCGTGCGCGCAACTTCCTCCGCTCGCTCGGTGTTGATATAAATAATAATGGTCCGCAGAGAGCGCCTCTTGGCCCGACTCAGCCAGCCACTTCCGTCACCTAGCGGCCGGGCGCGCGTGCTGGCCGCGCGCCCGCCCAGCCGGAGCCAAATGCAATAATGTTAATGATTTTTAAGTGGACGCGCGCGCAGCCCAAAGAGAATGGAGCCGGCACTGAGCCGGAGTTGGGAGCGGAAACGAGCCAGCTGCCGGCGTTGCACCCGCAGCGCGCGGCCCCCTCGATAAGACGCCGCCGGCTTCCTGTTGGCGCGCCAACTCGCCCCAGAGCGACGAGATGGGCGGCGCGCGGAGGGAAGGCGGAGGGCCGGTGGCGTTTTTAAACTCGGACTCAAAAATCATCGATAACAGGCAGCGGCCATAAAGGGCCGGCGAGCTGGTGATTATGTCGTTCTACTTAATCACCAATTCCATCCCCTCGGCCGAATTGGACCGCGCGCGCCGGGCCAGCTCGCAGTGTCAGGTGGGCCGGCGGCGGCCGCCGCTGCAGGTAGCGGGTCGTTTTGTTAAAATTGCCGGTTAGTTAGCCGCCGCCGCCGCCGCCGCCGCCGCCCTGAGTGTTTGCCTAGTAAATGAAGGCAACTCGAGCCGAGCACTTGGGCCGAGACTCGCGCGCCGACTCTGACTCACCCGCTCGAGCCCAAACTCGGCCCACCTGCACTGGGGGCCGAGTTGGCGCCAGAACGGGCGGGCCCCTAATTGGTTTGGGCCGGCAGCAATGGCGCCGCGCCGTTCGGGTGGAAATAAATTGCAACTGCCGTCTCCTTCTTGGCTCCGCGCGCAAAGCTCGCAGCTCGAAGCTCCAAACTCGGCGCTCTCTCGCCGCCCTCTTATCATCGGCATCAATTGGATGACGCAATTTTTCTGCTCTAATTGCGTGGCGCCAATTTTAAAAAGATTTCCCGCCCACAAAGGCGAGCGCGCGCGCGCCAGTTTAAACTCCTTTCTTCCTCCCTCCTCCTTCCGCTCGCAGCGCCGGCAAGCCACACGAGGCCGTTAATAAATTGCTTCATTACTAATTCTTCTCAATTTCCTTCCGCTCGCGTCAAACTGGCGCGCGCTCGCCGGCCTGCAGCGAGGCGCGCGGCCATTTTAGAAAAAGAAATTGTATTAATCAATGGGCCACACTATTAGGCTGACCGCGCGCCTTATGGGCCCGCCGAGCTGGCCGGCACATCCGCCCGCCGGCCTTATCTTTGCCGGCCCGATCAAAAGTCGCCCGCTCGCTCTGAGCCAGCGGCGGCGAATTAGCCCAACCTGCGTCGCCTTCAATCAGCCGCTCGAATGCGCCGAGCTGGCAGCTCGCACAAGCAGCAGCGGCAGCTCACTTCCTGTCCACGGTGCTCGGCCACCATGCAAGCGCCCCTCTCTCTCTCTCTCTCTTTCCACTTCCTTCGGCTCCTCTGAGGCTCCCTCACCTGGCTCGCGGAGAAGTGCGCCAGTTTTAAGTGCTAGATTTGGGTGGCGTCGCTCTGGGGGCACGGCGCACAGAGCGCCATCTGGCGGCGCCATCGGGCCACGCCCAGAGTTAAGCCGCCAGCGAGCGACGCTCCTCGTCGGGCGCCCACAAAGTTTGCCACCAACTTCCGTTAAAAACGCCAGCCCCAGTGAAACACAACAGAAAGGGAGTCTGGGGCCAGAGGCTGGCTCAAATCGAGCTTTGGCTGGCATATGCTCGCCGGAATGGTAATTAGACGGCAAACAAAAGGAGTAAACATTGAGCCCTGAGCAGTGCGCTGAGCACTTAATAAACACCCGCCAACCTGGCTCACCTGGCCCCGCAGCCTCCGATCGCGCGCGCTCTCCTCCATCGAGGCAAGCGGAGGGCCGAGATTCAATATTTAATCAATAAACAGGCGAGCGAGAGGGAGGAGAGAGGGAAAAGTCACTTAAGTTTTCCTCCGCGCCGGCCAGAGGTGAGCTAGTTTTGGGCACCATTGTTGTCATCTCGCCCCTTATTGATGTGGTGGTTTTTGGGCCGCGAGTTCGTGAACTTTACTCGCTCTAGAGTCCATTTTTAAGTGTCAAAAATGGAGAGAAGCGAGCGAGCGAGAGGGAGAGAAAAAAGACAAGAGCAAACAAAAGTCTCATTAAAAGCGGCCCGCTCAAATTGGGGCCCCTCTCGCCCATTGGGCCACCTGAAAGGCAATGGTGGCGCGACTTCCGATCCATATCGGTGCCAACTGGAGCAGGCGGCCAGATTAACGCGCGAGGCCGCCGAGTGTCCAGTTTGTTTGCTCTCTCTCCGTCGCTCTTGCTCGCGCTCGCTCGCGCCGGCCAGAGGCTCGTCGCGTCTCGCTGCGCTCATTATCATTATCCGGCCGCAGACTCAAGCTGCGCTCGCGGCCGCCGAGGAATCCTCCGGAGTCGCGCACTTTGGCCGAATAGGTGGAGCCGGCTGGCTGAGATTCATTTGGTTTTGGCGGAGAACAAAGGCGGCCTGAATATCGTGATAATTCACCCCCACTGGCCAATATGTATCAATGGGCCGAGTGCAGCGTGAGCGCGGCCACAATGCTCGCAATGATGGATCGAGCGGCCGCGAGTTTAAAGCCGAGAAACAAAACAACAGGTATGGCGGCCAGCGCAGGAATTCCTCGCAGGCCGCCCTTTGCGCGCACAAGCCAGACTGGCGGGCGACTCAATTTGACTCAGTTGGGCCGGAAGTGGAGCTGGAAGTGGAGGGAGGAGAAGTGGAAGTTTGAGGGGGAGTTGTGCGCTCGGCTGCGCCCTACGTCGACACTTGGGCGCCGTGTCACTTAATTCTGGCCCCAGTTTGCATGTTCCGCCCGCGCGACAGCCACAGCTTGCAGCCGGTTGAGTTTCAATTTTTGGCCGGCGGAAGCTAATCTTTAAATCGGCTTTCGCTCCTTGTCGGCGACTTTTGTTTTGCGATCGCCAGTTTGAGCGCTGCCACCTCGAAATGGCCCAAAATCGTCACTGGGCCGACGATGGGAGCGAGAATTGGTTTGGTTGCGAACAACAGCTGCGCCCAAAGGGTTGCAGGCGAGTCGGCTGTTCCGCGCGCTCTAGAGGCCGACTTCCGGCGGCGGGCGGCTCGACTGGGGAGGGCCGAATTGATTACATTAATTATATATGCGCGCGGGCGGCCCGAGCTCCTTGGGCCGGCGGATCAAGTGGCTGCCGCGTTGGGCGGAGTGCCGAGTTGGGGGCCGGATTTGAAATTGGGTTGCGCGTTGAGCGGGCGGCCCAAAGGTAATGGTAATTGCTCGCCCAAACTCGAGCGCTCGAAATTAGTGGCTGTTGTGAGTGGAAGCGGACAGGCCGTCAAGTTGGCCAACTGTGCTGGTTTGAAATTTTTAGAACCAACGAAAAACTAATAAACTCAGAGTGGATCAAGCCTGGCGGCCGCCAATCGATCGCGTTCTGGCTCGAGTTTGCGCGCACAAAAAGCTACCAACCTCGCAATCACTAGTGCCATGAATCCATCAATTTGAGTTTTATGAAAACTTCGCCCCGAGCCGCCGGCGCCAGGAGTTGCGCGGTCGCCTAGCGCCACGAGCGTTATAGCGATTTTGCGAGCGCGCGCGAGATTCAACGAGAATTAGTGACATCAATTACTCGGCCGATAAGTTTGCTTGGCGCCGGTGAGCTCGGGGCGCCGCACTGCCAGCGACGCGCGCAAACACTCAGCCCTTTATTGATCGATGTCGGCGGCCAGGTTGGCCCGGCGGCGCCTGCACAACTATGGCCGCCGCCGATCGAGCTAGCGGCGCCCAATCAGCCCGCCCGGCCGCCAGCCAGCCAGCCGCGCGCGCGCGCGCCTGCGCACTCGGCCAGCGCGCGCAACTTCCTGAAAAATATCGTCTTCCATAATCCAATTATCATCATTATCTCCAACTCGAGCGCCAGCGGAAGCGGACGAGCCCACCAGCCATTAGGTTTATCACGCAGTTGGCCGCCATCGAGCGGCCTTATCATCGCTATCAATTATCCCGCACTCGAGGGCGAATCCTGGCCGAGGCTGCATCCTCGCGCCTCGGGCCTCGAGCGCCGCCAACCCGCCGGCTCGAGCCAGCCACCGGCGGCCAAGGCGCTTGTCTACCCAAGCAAGCGGCGCCCCTCTAACGAGCGCTCGTGGCCGCCCGCTTCCGGCGGCTCGACTCTAATTGACAGACGTCCATTCATGGCGCCGAGTGTTGCGCAATTAACGTGACATTCAGCTGGCGCCAACGCGGCCGCCAGCTGAGTGTCCCACTTCTGCGCCCCCTGGCCCAGTTTGCGCGCAGAGGAGGCCAATTAGGGGCCCGGAAGTGGCGCCCGCGGGCTGGTTTGCGCGCGGCGAGCTGGGCTCTTTTCACAAAACGCGCACACGCTCAAACTCATAGACGCGCGCAAAAGGGAACCCAACTTACCTGTCCTGCTCCGGATCCATTCGTTACTGGTGGCCGATACCTGCGCGGGGTGGAGGGTTTGAGGGGGGTGGCTGGTCAGCGGGCGGGAAGTTTGGCGGCGGGAGGATGAGAGAGGGACGCTCGCTCGGATGAGCGCGGCCGCTTCGGCGACAAAGAGATTGAATCTGGCGGGTGCGCCATTTTTTGGCCCAAATTGGATTAACCGGAAGCTGGCCAGTCGCTCCCGGAGCCGGCAAAACGGGCGCAAAAGCTCCCCCCGTTCCAGTGGGGACGCCAATCAAAATTTAAAATTAATATCACATTTAAACAAATATTTATTCACACAGAACGCGAGCCTCGCTCAAGGGTTTTGGTGGGGCGCGGGCTTAGTGGCGCCACCTGGCGCGCGCCCCTCGCCGGCCCACCTGGCTCGCCGCCGCCGCTGCCAGCGTCTTGCGAGCGGAAGCGACGCCTGATGACGATCCAATAATCAGAAATTCAGCTTGCGTCGACAGGTTGCAAACAATTCAAATTTATCTCCGCGCTCGCTGGCGCCGTCTCATTGTCAAGTCGGCGGAGGAAAACAAAGTTCTGGGCGCCAATATTTAGATCTGAGTTGGCGGCGTTCCATTCGACTGCTGGCGCATAATAAATGAGCTCGGGGCTTGGCTCGCGCAGGAAGTTGGCCGTCGGGCGGCGAATGGGATTGGCAAAAGACAAACAAGTAGCGCTGGCTGAGCGCGGGCGCCAATGGAGGGACATGGCTGAATTCATTATGTCATCGGGCTCGCTTCTCAAGCGCCGGCTTTAAATTTAAAAGAAACCGGCGATACTTCTTGGGGCCGGGAGAAGTTACGTGCCCAAGCGGGCGGCCCCTTTGTTGGCTTCGATTGGCTGCAAATCAAGCGAAATCTTGATCATCTTGGGCGGCCAGCGCTGGCGGCGGCCGCCAATCAGCTGATTGCGCGAGCGATCGGCGGCGGCGGCTGCGGCGGGTTTGCTGGCGGGCGGAGATTCGGGCGCCAGATAGGCGGCGGGCGGGCCAATCACACCGGCAAATCTGGATTGAGCGGCGCCTTTTTCAAACTTCCTCTGGCAGCCGGATGACAATTCATTAATTTGCTCTGCGAGCGAAGGCGCCCTCTGGCTGGCGGCCGTCAATCGCTGGCCTGAGCTGGCTTTGCGCGATATGCAAGTGGGAGGAGGGCGGCGCCATTGATCAATGGGCCGCGAGATTAAGTTTTGCGCAATAATCGATCGATTCTGGGCTCTGCTCGCCCTTCCGGCGGCGCCAGACCAACAGTTGGAATATCCATTAACATGGGCCTAATTTTAAGCAGCCGCGCGCGTTAACAAGAGGGGCGCGCCGGGCGGGCGGCAAGGAGGAGAGGAAGGAGGCGGAGGAGGGGGAGGAGACGGGCGCGGAGAAACAATGCCGCCAGCTGAGCGCGCTGATGGTGATATATTGGCGCGGATGGGGCCGCTCGAGTTTAAAACAAACTCAATGGCTTCCGTCTGTCTCGCCCGCTCGCTCTGCCCCAAATATGAGCGGATCTTGGCTCCCCACTTTTTATTAATTCAATTATTTATTATTATTGCATGGAATCTCGATTGCGCAACTGAGTCTCGGCCGCGCGCCTTGCGCTCAAACTGCTCCACTTGGCCAACAAAGTGTTCCAGTTTGTTTGCTCGCTCGCCAACCAGCTAACTCGGCCTCTGTTTGCTGGAGAGGAATTGTTTAATTTGGCCAACTTTGGCCGGCGCAAGAGGAAATTTAAAAAGAGAACTCGAACAACACGAGCGCCTTTTATTGCTCGCGCTCGCCAAACTTCCGCCCGCCGAACTTCCGATCAGAACAAGGCATTCGAACTTGGAGGGGGAATTCATCTAAATACTTAATAACAATATGCGCGGCCCAAATGCAAAAAGTAATAATAAATAAAATAATGGCCATTAGTCCGCCCGTTCAACCTCTTCCGCCGACTCCACTTTAAAGAATTCGCCCCAAGTCCAGCGGCAATAAGCGGCGAACGCAAGCAGCTCGGCCAGCGAAGGCGCCAGCTGCAGCCGCTTGGCCGGCGCCGCCGAGCCAACTTCCGGCCAGCAAGCCCATTACTGCCGCTAGCTTGTTTGCCGGCCGCGCTTGGAGCCAATCGCTCGAAACTAAATACGCTAATGCCGCCCAGCCCTCTCGGCCCGCTAAGCTCCGCGCGCGAGTCCCACTCGGCGGCCCCAAGATCGGACCAAACTGATAAAAAGGCCCCAATTTTAAGCAATCGTCTCGAGGACACGCGGAGCCGGCCATCCCAATGGAGCCAGCCGGCTGGCACTTTGGCCGATAAGCTCGCAACTACTACGTGTGATTAGCATAGGATTTCGCGTAATTGAAATCAACATGGCCCCTTAGAGAGGCAATTCGGGTTTATGAATTGTAAAATATTGTGCCCGCTTGCGCTCGCACCTGGGCCCATTTGGAAGGCTCCATCTCCTGGCAGTGCTGTCTGCGCTGACATGGATTCGAGCGCGGGCGGTGGACTTGCGCGCCACCTCTCGGCGAGCGGGCGAGTTGCGGGGTTTGTTTACGTTTTTTTGTTGACATGTGTAGTGCTGGCTGGGTCGAGCAGATGGCGCTGCGGCCAGCCTCGCCAACCAGCTAATTAGATTACTAGCGCGCTTGAGCCACCATGGAGCCGTGAGAGCCTCCATTGCTCGAGCTCTGCTCTCGAGAGCTGAGAGCCAACGAATTGCGCTAATTGAAATACTTGGACGAGAATGGCTGGCGGCCGATGTTTGCCAATGTGGGCGAGTTATATAAGTGAGGTAAACAAGATTTGCGAGCGCCAAAGTTGGGGGAGGAAACACGAGCGTCTTGTTTAATCAGCGAGCGGCGGCCGGACGAGGTTAATCAATGGAATTGGAGCGAGTGATTTAAATATCGCGCGCGAGGCCGCCGCCGCCGCCGCTGCAGCCGCCCGATTGAGCCGCCCGGCCGGCAGCTGGCGCGCCAGGTCGAGCCGGCCAGATTGCGCGCGCCGACGGAAACGGAGGGGACAATATTTGGGCCGGAAGCGGGCGAGCCTCAAGTGGAGCGGCCAGAGCGTGTCCAGTTTGCGCGGTCGGCGGGCCGAGCTAAGACAATGCGGCCGGCGGGCCCGCCTGCCTGCCTGCCTGCTGGCCGGTGCAATATGGCCACTCGGCCACTCCTAGCGAGAGCGGCGATAATGAATGAGCGGGTTGCAAAGCCGACGACAATCAGGCTGATGAGACGTTGACGATAACAATAATGGCGGCCGCCAGTTGGAGCCGAGAGTTGGAGTCTTTGTTTGCGCGCGAGTGGCCCAGGCGGCGAGCGCAAACAAAGGGGCGCCCGCTGCTCGCGGCCACTTCCTGTTGTTGTGGTCAACAGGCCGGCAACGTCGGCGCCAAAATCAGGGCGCCATGACTCAGTCGCATGTCTGCGCGCTCTCGGGGCTCCATTATGAGTTTTGGCCCATTGATTTGCCTGGCCGCGTCGGATGCGCAAAAAGGGGAAGCTTTGGGAGCCGAGCTTTGGTTGGGATCGAGTTCGTGGGCGCGATAAGAGCCGCGGCCGAGGCTCACCTCTGCCATTGCCGCCCATTCATCATGCGCAACTCGCCACTTGGCGCCGGCGAGCCGCCAGTAAATGAATTCTGATTGTTAATAAGAGAAAAGTAATATAATGAAGTAAATAATTCATCGCCGGCCGCGCTGATGAAGTGGCGGCCGCTTCTTAGTGAAATGAGCCGGCGCCCTTGTTGCGCAAACCACAATACAAGCGCCTTTATCGGCCCGCTCGCCTCCCTTGATTAAATCGGAAGCGGCCGAGTTGGTCGCTGGATAATCAGCGTTTTATTAAGCTCTTTAAATCATGGCGGCCGCATTGGGCGCGCGCGGCCAGATTGGAGGAGGCCGGCAAATTAAAGTGACCAGCGCATAGGTCCGCTCGCGAGCGGCGCCCATTGTGCCTCATCCGGTTTGCTGGAATCGATCATAATCAGCGGGCCGGTTTGTCTCCTGCTCGGCCGCCAGCTCTCTCTCTGTGGGAGGCGCGCGCTCGAGAGCAAACAATATGCGCGCCAAATTGATTGCATACGGAGCCGGCGACTTGATGAAAGTGGGACGAAATAATAATCATCATCATCATAATAGATCATTGCGGGCGCGCGCAAGGGCAGCGCGGCCGCCGAGCGGCGAGGGCAGCGGCGAGCCGGCTGGACAAACAGAGGCGCCACCGGCGGCCAGAGATGGAAAGATAATGAGCGAAAACAATTAGATTGCCTATTCATTAGCCGGCGAGATAAGCGCGCCGAGCCGGCCGCATGGATCGAGCGCGCAGATCGATCATCGGGCCGAGTGGGCACTTTTTGGGCACTTCCGCCGGCGACATTTGGCGCCAGCTCGCTCTGTCTAATTACTCGGCCAAAATGCATTAGTGCAGCGGGCGGAGCGCCCATCGAGGGCCGCTGGAATCGGCGCTCGCTCGTTAGGCGTGGTCGGCGGCGGCGGCGGCGGCGGCCACGCGCACGCTAGCCAGGCGGCCGGCCGCTCGCCCAGCTCCAAGGCCCAAGGCCCAGAGCACAAACACTGAACGCCGGCCAACGGACGCACCTGCCCGCGCCGCCCTAATTAATGCGCGCGCCCGCCAAGCTCGATTGGCCGCCGGCCGGAGGGTCGCGCGCGTCCGCCCTGGGCGCAATTAGCGAGCAATTAGTGCGCGTTGCGCGTGGGCCAACTTCCGGCGGCGGCGGCCAACAAAAGCGAGCTCGGCCGGCGGCTCAAGTCGGAGTCTCTCGCGCGCGCTTGTAATCGAGTTAGATCGGTTTGGATGGAGTGATCATTTTGCATTTAGTGCGCCAGCGGCGGCGGCGGCGGCGGCGGCGGCGGCGGCGGCAGCTCCATTAGAGCCGGGCCCTCGAGTGCTGTTAATTATGTTACGCAATCAGCGGCGCGCATGTCCACTGGCGCAAACGGGGCCGCCGGAAGCGGGCGCCTCCTAATCAGATTAAGCAAGTGCGCGCTCCACAAATGCTAATTCCTGGCGCGCAACTCCGCAGCTGGCGGCGCTCAACTCGAGAGGACGAGCTCGGTTAATTAGTTGATTGCGTAAGCAATGCGCGCCCAATATTTGCCACTGGCGGCCCGCGAGCTGGCGCCAATCAGCGGCCAGCGGCCGGCGGCGAAACTAAAAACGCGCCCCAATCAGGCGGCCGGCGGGCGCGATCGGCGCCACTCAATTAGAGCGGCCGGCTCGAGAGGCCGCCCATTTGCGCGCTGAAACTCGAGCGGCGGCCATGCAAATGAAACTGGCGTTAGGATTGCACGTGAGCCTGTGCGCGCGCTAAGCCGAGCGCGAGAGCCAAGACAGCGAGCTGGCAACTAATTAAATTGTATACGTTTGTCTCGCCCGCCGCCAGCTAGCTGAGTGCGCGCAAATGGGCCGCCGGCCAAACCGCAGCGCTAATTCCTCGCGCTCGTCGCCGCCTATCCGCCGGAAACGAACGACGAGCGGCGTTAATCAATTCGGGCGCGCGGACGCTCGAGCGCCAGTCAAGTGGCCGCTTGGAACTTGATATGCAATGCTAATTCTGGCCAGATTCGCGCGCCATAGCCACTCTGCGCGGCCCTGCTCGGCCGAGCGAGCGGCCAGCGGGCGCACGAGCGGACGGCCAGCCAGCAGCTAGGCGCGCCTAATTATACACGAGCGCGCCCAGGTGCCAGCGGCCTAATTGTTCGCCCCCAGTCGAGTTGCAGCGAGCGCCACAACTAATTGATTTGGGCCCCTCGAGCTGCCCGCGCGCCTTCCGGTTGAGTCGCTCGCGCGGGCGGAAGTGCGCGCCGAGCTTGATTGATTGCGTTAATCAATTAATTGCGCGCTCCGAGTTGGCCGCTCCGGGCCGGCCGGCCGGCCGCGAGCAAATTTGTCAATGCTCGCCGCCGAGCATCCGCTAGGCCAGCGCGGCCGCCAATGATGGAGCGAGATTTCGGCCGCGCCCGCCAATTGGAGGGGGCTAATTGCGCCGACCCAACTGGAGCCGCCAATTTGCGCCCCCATTAGCCGCTCGTGCCTGGTCAACATTATCCTTGCGCGCGCGCGCCACTTCCGGCGCGGCCCTTTGCATGGCGCCGAGGGGCCCGCGCGCAGAATCAGTCATGATGGGCCAATTAGGGGCTGCTTTGGGCCGCCACTGCCGCCGCCGCCGCCGCCGCCGCCGCCGCCGCTCGCCTTGCGGCTGAGCTCGGCCGGCCGGCCCTGGCCAAAGGTGAATTGATTGGCCCAGTTGGCCGCGCTCACTCCACTTAGCCGCTAATTGATTGTCGCTGGCTCAGCGCGCGCTCGCAAACTAATGAAACTTTTCCACAGAATCCAGATCAATCAATTACGCGCCCGGATGCTGGCCCAGGTGGGCGCCCACCCGCCGGCTTCAAATTGGCCGGCGCCGGGTGAAAAATGCGCCCGCCGCTGGTGGCCAGAGCGAGCCTCTCGGCCGCCGGCCAGCCACCGGCGGCCGACTTAATTACTTGAATTGATTTGACGGCGCTTCCGGCTGGCAAGCGGCCCGCTCGCCCGCCATCGCTCATCCTGTCAGGTGCGCGCGCTCAAAGGTAGACTTGTCACCTAATTGGACGCGCCTCGCTCCAATCATTCTTGGCGTCGAAATTAATTTGGCCGGCGCGCGACGGCGGTCGCGCTGCAGCAGCCGCCGCCGCCGCCGCCTTATAATTGTTCCCATTTTTGTTTACAAACGAGCCTCTGCGCTGGCGGCCGCTCGCATTTGGCCGCCGCCCAGCGGAGGCGCGCTGAAGCTGCGGCCCGACGGGCGGACTTATTGGTTTAATATAATAATAAAACGGCTCCCTCATCGCGCGGCCAAAGGGGCGCCAAAATCCCAATCAGCGGGCGCAGAGAGGCCGCCAGCTCGGCGCGCCCAGTTTATTAGTGCCGCTCGCTAATAGCCGGCCGCTTCCAACTGGCCGGCGCAGTTCTAAGAATCAATCAGCAAATAATTGGAACGAGAGGAGCAGCTCACCTGGCCGGCGGCGGGCTGAGCCGCCCAGGCTGCGCCAGCCCGCTGCTGGCCAGTTTAGTCGCTCCCCTCTCGGCATCAAATGTCGTGCGGCCGAACACTTGGCCCACGAACTTTGTTGCAACTCAACACCTGCGAGCGGAACGGCTTTGCATGCAGTTGCAATCTTAAATACTTGCGCAAACTAACCCCCTTCAAAGCCTCATCGGAGGCTCGGCTTACTGTCGCTGCTCGCATTCTGTCCATCAACTCTCTCGCTCAGCTCCATCCGCCGATCGGAGGCTTCAAAATTCAACAGAAATATTTCCGCCAACTGACAGCTGAAGGTTCCACCCTAAACAGGCTCAACCTTGAGCGGCAAACGTCAGTTTCGGGTTCAGGCTGTTAGGAGGCTCCACTTACCTGGCTCCCAAAGTTCGCTTCTCCAGCCTAGTGCTGGTTGGCGCTAGGCTCTCGGCGCCGATTCTTGCTGCTTCTGGTTTTGGAAAAACTTGAGAGTTTTGGTTAGCAGGGGCATTGCTTGTTTCACCTGGCCATAAGCCGGACCTCCATCCTCTTATCGAGCTCGGCTGTAATGTTGCAGCTTGGCGCCGATTTTGAGTTCATTCTAGTGGACAGTTGACGGCTGGACTGATTTCGGTTGCGACACGATGAAACGAACGAAGCTGGTGCCGTGCGACAACTAGCTGCTTGTTCCTGGCCGCCGACTCGAAGCTCGAACTCGGCCTCAGGGGGGAGACATGCGTGTTTCCGGCGAGCTGGCGCACGAGCAGAGGTTGCGCGATTTTGCGCGTGCCGACAGTGGCGCCGGCTGGTGGCGCATTAGCCAGTTGAGCAACCGGGAGGACGACGGAGGCGCCACCTGGCGGCTTATGGCCGAGTTACGCCGGTCGAGGAAGCTGACAAGAGCGAAACAGGAGGCAATCGGCCTCGTTGGCAACATGAATGATCCCCGCCAACCGGGTCGAGCTCCATTTTTCAACAAAGTGGGAGTGCGCCGCTAATTAGTGCACTCTCGCCTGCGCTCGCAGCGACACACGGGCAGGTTCACAATTATTAGCCCGAATTTGCATATTGTTTGGCGGGCGGAGATTTGCAGGTGAGCGGGCGCCAATTTGCAGGCCGATCAGGCTGGCTGGCGGGCGGGCGGGCGGCAGCTGAGCCTGCAAGCTGACGGGCCAGTCTGAGTTCAATTTGGCGGGCTCAAGGTCAGAGTTGCGCGAGAGGCCGAGATTGATGTGATTCAATTGTCGTGCAACCTGATTGAAACGCTCCATGGGCCAACGTGAGCGGCGCTGCCTTGGGTTGGCGCTTTAATTAGGAGAGCCGCCTGGCTGCTCTATATGGCCGCAATGGAGGCTGGCTGGCTGGCTGGACGGGCGCATGGATGGCCAATCGGCGGGCCTGCGTCTGCTCGGCAAACAGAGGGCTGGTTGCGGCGAAAACAATGACACTGGAGCGCGAACTTGGACCGCCGCTCGGCCGGCTTCTCTCGCTTGCGCAACGGGGGGCCGCTTAGCCTGTCCAAAGGAGCGCCGGTAAAGCCGCCGCCGCCGCTGCTGCCGCCGCCGCCAACGCGCGAATGTGGCGGCTCTAAAAGTTGCCGCGCGAAACAATGCCACTTTTGGAGCTTCGGCGCGATATGAGTTGCGGCCAGGTGCTATTAATTATTGGCCGAGTATGGTTCTGGCCGGCGCTCGCACAATTAAAAGCGGCCGGCGCCGAACAATCGATCAATAGTGGTCGGCGGGCTGATAATCTCGGCGGAGAATCAATATTGCATACAGAATGAGCTTATCTCTGCCCTCATCTCCACCTGTTGCGCGCTCGCTGCTGGCGCCGGCCGGGCAGACTCGCCGAGCCCACTTCTGGGAGCGAGCGAGCGGGCGGCCGGCGTTCGGGCTCGGCCATTGTCACTGGTCGGCCGCTGGCCTCGGGCGCCGCCAGTGGCCGCCAGTCGCGCGCACTGATGAACAGAGTTGCGCTAATTAATGCCCGCCGCTCGCTCACCTGGCCTCATGCTGCGCCGATTGGCGCTCGCACGCCAAGGCTTGCAGGCCGGCCGCTCGCAGTGGCATCTTGGAGCGCGGGCTCACCTGGCCGCCGCCAAGCCGGCCGCTCTCGATCAGGCCGGCGGGACTGGCTGCGCGCGAGCGGCCGGCCGGCCGGCCAGAGTGCGCACGCGATGGAGCCGCCAATTAGAGCTGGAGATCTGGGCGACCGCTGGCGGCGGCCAATTGGCGGTCGGGGCGTCACAATGCGGCCGCAAAACTGTTCTCGCCGCCAGCTCGCCGGCGCTTTAAATGGCAAACAAAAGTCCACAGATCTCGGCTCGGGAGCGCAATTACTGGGCCGCCGCTGCAGCCGCAACAACAACGGGAGCCGAGTGGCAACAAGTTGGCCGCCCGCCAGCAGCCAGCCGCCCTGCTTGTTTTTCGCCGGCTTCACAGGTAAATAATAAATTAGAATTATTATCTATTCGCGCAATTAAACTTAAATTTTCATCTGCCTCCGCGCGAGTGCCAAGGGCGGCGCCGAGTGGAGGCGGCGGCGGCGGCGGCGAACAGGTGCGAAAATGTTGCGCCTCCGAGTGCGCGCTCGCCGGGCTCTGGCGGCCGGCGCAGAGTGGCGAGCGGAGAGTGGGGAGCGGCAGGTAGAGCGGGCTGGCTGAGCCGAGAGCCGAGAGCCAAGAGCAGCCCGGCCGCTTCCAGGCTCCTCGCCGCTCCAATCAAGCGGCTGGCTGGCGAAACCTTTTTGTTTCCCCGGCCGGCGCATCGAGCGCAGCAGCTCGCTTGTTTGAAAACAAAGTTGGTTGGCTCCTTTGATTGACAGGAGTGGAAAGAGCCGAGAATTATAATTAACATTTTGGCCCACGGAAAAGTGGTTGCTGTTTGGCCGGCCGCTCGCCCGCTCGCTGGCGGCAACAATTAGGCTGGCCCGGCCGGCCCGCGGCCGAGCTGGCCGACCGCGCGCCCGGCCGCCCAGCCCGAGACCCGCGCGCCGCCGCCCGCTTGGCCAAGCTGCGGGCGGGCGCGGCCAGCGCCTCCGCGGGCCGAGCGCAGCCAAACCCGCCCCTCGCTCAACATCAATCGGCGCTCGGCGGCCGCTGTTGAAAACGTAAACAAATCGTGTATTCATTTACCTGTCTTGTTCCTCCTCATCAGCCGATCATAGTTTGGCGTAATTATAATTGAGCCTCGAGTTGCGTCGCCGCCGTCTCCTCCTCTCGGCGAGCGTCGGGCGGACGGCGAGCCAAAGCAGGTAAGCAAGAAGGCAAGCAAGCAAGCAGCAAACTAACTAACTAACTTATTCACAGGCGAAATGCGAACTGGTCAAATCTAATCACCATCAACCTGCCGCCAGGTTCGTGAACTCTCGAGCGAGCGCGACGGGCGCCGAGCCGGCCGCTTGATGAATGTGCGCGGCTTGTAATTATCGAGCTCCTTTGTTTATATCGACTGGAAGTGGCCGCCTGCGTCCGGCTTCCGTCGCTCGGCTCTTGGCGCTCGCCGCTCGCCGCTCTGGACAAGCGAGCTCGGCGCGCCAACGAAACCGCAGCCGCGGCCGCACAGACTCGGCCGCCCTCCTTCACCTGAACTGCGAGTGGAGCTCTCGTTGCGCTGGCCAGCCAGTCAGCAAGCAAGCCAGCAAGCCGGCCGGCCTCTGCGCGCCAACAAAACCAGCCTGCCGAGGCAAAAAATCAATTGCAAGCAGCAAAATCAATACGCCATTCATCATGCAGCTCCAGTCTGGATCCGATTGAATTACCGCCGAATGCATTCTACATTTGTAGAAATTAATTGTTATTTTATCCGCTTGGCCTGGCCGCCGGCTCGGCCCAGTCGGCCGCCTGATGGAGTGGAAACTTCTTTATTATCTGGCGCCGACCTTGCGCAGCGCCAACAAAGGAAACCTTAAAAACTTTCCCGAACTCAAGCCTGCAGCGGCTGCCTCTGCGGGCGCAAACTCGGCCCGATCGAATGGGGAGAAGTGTGATTGATGATTGCGCGTATTTGGCTCTCAAATGCATGCACCTGTTGCGCCGGCCGTCGCCACCGCTCGAGCATTCTAATTGTTTCATTGTTTTCTCCCCGCTCGCCGCTCGCAGGTCGCGGGTTGCAAGTCGCGAGTGGCGGCCAGAGGGGCGCCGGCCGGCCGAGGGGGCGGCCGGCTGTGTCGCCAAGCCGCCTATAAGCGGGCCGCTCTAATTACGGCCAACAAATGGCCCGCCCGCCCCCTCCTCAGCGACAAGCCGGCCGGCCGGCAGCAGCCTGAGCCGGCTGCTCGGCGAGCTGGCGCGCCGGCCAGGCGACTCCCATCGCCTCTTTGCATCTGGCCGCGCGGCGTAATTAACGAGCGCCGCCCCTGTTGCTGCGAGCCCAACAGGTTGCGCGCCGGCCAGCAATTAGCGCGCGACTGGCCGAGCTCGCATCACTGCCAATCAAGCGGCGCAGGCGAGATGCTAGCGAGCGAGCGCCTCCACCCTCGTGTCTCCCGCAAGCAGCGAGCGGCCGCAACCTGAGGAAACAATCGTGACCTAACCTGTTGGCCAGCTCAAGCGTGAATTAATTGCTCAGCCGGCAGAGCGGCGCTCGCTGGCCAACATTCACGATCGGCCTACCTGTTGCGCGCGTAATGCTGGCCAACGAGCCGCAAGGGGGCGGCCGCTCCTTGGCTTCGGCGGCTCCGACTCGGCCGCTCTGGGCGGCGGCGGCGGCGGCGCAAAAATTGCGGTCAAATTGGTGAGACGAAACTCAATACTCGGCCGGCGCCGTGAGCCAGACGGCCGATTGGGCGAGCGCAAATCAATCGGAGCGGCCGCAGCGGGATTTGCGGCCGGCCAGCTCGGCTCGGCTCGGCTCGGCTCGCCTCAACTCGCCTCAACTCAACTCGGCTCGCTCGCCTCTCGCGACTCCCTCGGCGGCCGCTCGGCGCCCGATGCTGCGGGCAAGCTCGCGGGCCGAGTCTATAAGTCGCGCGCTTTCTCCGCGCGAGCTCGGCTCCACTGCGCGCGCGCCCTCTAGCCGGCGAGCTCGCCCCCCGAGCTGCTCGCGGAGCAGCCGCCTCACCTGGCGCCGAGTTATGTTTCGCCCGCACGCAAAGTTCGGCCCAGCTCGAGCTCTCGGCCGGCGCCATTGCGCCAGTGAGCCGCGAGCCGGAAGCTGGCGCCGCGCAAACGAGCGCCGCCCGCGCGAGTTGATTGCATTTGGGCGCAATCGCTCGCTCCCAATCGATGGAGGCGGCGGCCGGGCGAGCGCAAGCACACAGAGCGCGCCTATAGAGCCGCCCGGCCTCTAATTGGCCCGGCAAGCCGAGCCACTTCATTAACGAGCTTGCGCTCCCAAGCGGCGCTTAATTTATGCATCACGTAACAAATCAATCCGCCCGCCTTGAGCCCGCTCGGCGCTCAAGTCTAATTGATTCGCACTTTGGCCCAACCAGCCAAAAGGTTCCCAGCGCAAACAAACAAACGAGCCGCAAAATGTCTTGGGAGCGAGACGCAAACTGTGGGCCGCGCTCGCACTCGCGCTGGATGCTGCGGCGCTGCGAGCCCAGTCTGGCCGCGCCGCCGGCAGAGGCAACTCTGGCGGCGGAAGTGGCGCTGGCGGCAGGAAACTGCTCGTCAGGAGCGAGCGAGAGAAGAATGGGCGGCTTGCGCGCTCCCATTGGCTGGCCACCACCTGTTGTCGTCGGGCGGCCATTGTGTGCGCCAGGCGGCGCTTGTCGGCCGCCCTCCTTGTTTGGGCCGCTGAACACGGACGCAGAGCTCAACGGGAGAACAACAGCCAAAAGCGAAACCACCCACAACAAGCCGCTGATTTGCTTCTTTGATTTGCCATCCGCTGACAGGAGAGCCGGGTTTCGATTTTCCGCTCGACGGTCGAGCAGAGGAGAGGGAGGCAAAGCAGAGCATTGCATTGCAGAGCGGAGCAAACCGAAGCGGGTGCTCTGGCTGGAGCTGGAGCTGGAGGCTCTGTGTTAGCCGGGCGAGCTGCGCGCTCACTTATCAGGCCAAATCTGCAGCTCGGCGACACCGAGCCGCGCAGGTAGCCCGAGCATTGGCGGCTTCAGCTAGCCGTGTGAGGCCACTTGGAGCGACACGCAACATTTTAATCTGGCCGCCGTTAGCGCGCTGCCGGCTGCCGTGCGAGCACGAGCTGCGCCCGCCCGGCAAGGCGGCCGGCCGAGGCCAGTTGGCCGCCGCCGTTCCCGCGAGAGAGCCAACTCGAGCCGCCACTCTCACGAGCAAGACCAGAAAGGTAAACAAACCCGCCATAATTAATCTTCCTCTCGGGCGGCCACCTCGCAAGCTCCGCAAGCTCGCTTTGTTCTTCCAGCCGCAAGCTTGGCCAAACGGAGATGCGAGCGCCAGATAAGCCGGCAAGCAAATGCTCAAAAGTTTCAACTTTGCAACAATCAGCCAACAACAAGCATCTCTTGTCGCCATTCGATTGGGTCGCACTGAATTGCGAGCAGTCGGCTGCTTGCGCCGGCCGGCCGCTCGCTCGATTCGCCGGCCAGATAAGGATGCGGCAGGGGAGCGCGAGGCCCGACAGGTGCCCGTGCACCCGGCGCGCCCACGACTCGCCGCCGCCCGCCCGCTTGCAAACTCGCCAACTCTCGCTCGCAACTTGGCTCACTCCTCTCCGCTTCCGGTCTCCCCGCCTACTTACCTGCTAACTCTCGGCGCCCACTTCCTGCCGCCTGGAGTGCCACTCTTGGCCTTGAAACTCATAGGCCACTGCGGGCGCGTCGCTTGCTCGATCGGCCGCCTGCTTGCGCGACCCCTTGCGGCTTGAAGCTCTTGTTTCCGCTTTGACGGGCGAGTTCTTGCTTGCGAGAGTTCAAGTTTATCGTCCGGCTTCATGGAGGGGCGAACTCGAAATGAGCCAGATTGTCTGATTAGATCCATGCTTGCGCAATTGTTTTGCGCAGCCCACTCTGGATGGCGAGCGTGCGGGTTTGTTGTTGGTGTTGGCGAACACTGGCGCCGCCTGGTGGTGCTAAATGCAGGCACAGCTTCCCTGACTCGCGAGCAGATGGCGCTGGCTGCCTGCGGAGGAGGCCGCGGCCAGGCTGGAGTGAGCCCTCGCGGCCTTCGCCTGTCCGATTCGTCCGCTAGACCCAAATGGCGGCCGCAAACCAATGCCAAGAATCTCCTCCTTTCGGCTGCCAACACTTGTTGACTCGCGGCTGCGGCGGCCGCCTGACCCAGATTTGGGCCGAGCGTTGGCCTGTTTCGCGTGCTTTATTCATGTTGCCTCTGCAGCGCGCTCGGCTGCCAGCTCGAGCCGGCAAGACCGCAGCCTGCGCCGCGAGCAAGGCGGCCAGCTAATTAGCGCGGCAACATTTGCGCCCGCTGAGCTCATTAAAGTTGTTGTTATTATGTAACAACAAACATCGAGCTGAGTCGGCGGCCGCGAGCGAGACTTGCTGACACAGGGAGCGCGACTCGAGACTCGGTTCCAATTACTGCCCGGCCCCAGATTGCATTGTTGGCCTTCGCCGGCCGCTTTGCTCGCGGCCGGCGCGCTCATTAGAGGAGCCCTGTTGGCGCCTCGGGCGCCGACCGGAAGCCGCCGCCGCTCGCTCAAAAGTTGCTTGTGATTGTTAATCATTTATGCATCACTTGGCTGAGAGAATTGGCCTGCTCGCTCTGCGGCCAAGCTGATATCACTCTCGCTCGAGCTCTCAAGTCGGCGTCAAGTGTTCGAGTGGAGTTCAGTTGGCGGCTCGAATAGATTGCACAGATCGGCGGAATTTGGCCCAAGTTGGTGGCGCCGCCGCCTGTGCAATCTGAGCGCGCGAGACAGCCGAGTGGCTGGCCGAGTTTGCGCGACGAGCCGAGCGCGCGAACAAAGCGGCTTGCGCGCCTCAGCGTCGGGCTGCTCGGCCGAGCAGTGCCGATCGGTGCGTGAAATTGGCGCCTCCACTCGGCGCATCCGCTGAACTCGGCCGGCGAGCTAGCTGGCCGCCCGAGCGCCGACTGGATCTGGCCCAATGCGCTCGAGCAGCAGCAGCATCAGCCGCCGCCGCCGCCGCCGCCTCCTCTGCGGCCAGAGCGAGCGAGCTCAGCGCTATGCAAATCAGACAGAATGCAAATTGGACTCGAGGAGGCAAATGCTGCGCGCGGACACACAATGGCCACTTCACTCGGCAGCCTCTTGTTGCTGGAGGAGCGAAGAGCGAGCTTTGTTTACCTTGCAGCCTGGCGCAGTTTTGACAAAGCGGCCGGCGAGCGAGCGCTCGGGCGGCCCGCCGGCCCGCGTGCCCAATGGGGTGAGGGGCGGGCCGAGGGGGCGGCTCGAGGCCAGGCGAAGGGCCGCTGGCCTCCCTCTCGAGGCGGCGCCCCGCTCGCAGCCGGCGAGTGGGCTCGCCGCCCCCGAGCCCGCGGGTCCGCTTGCTGAAGTGGGAGGCCGGCGGGCGCAAACACCTGGCGGGGGGCTCGCAGGCTGGGAGTTGGCGGGCGAGTGGCCGGCAGGGGGCGCGCGGCCCAAATCCGTCTGGCGCCGGCCGATTCGAGGGCGAACTCGGCCGCTCGTAAAGCGGGCGCGACCGATAAGGCGGCCGAGGTATCATTTTCGCGCTATGCCAGCCAGATTTGCGCCAGATAAGACATTCTGCGCCCGAGCGACGCATTCCCGGCCGACGCCGCTCGAATGTCAATGGGCCGACTCTTCCCTCTCGGCGCACTTGTTGAGGCTGGCTGGCCGCATTGGCAGGCTGAGCGGCTGGCCGACTGGCCCTGATTGACGGGCGCAAGTCGGCTCAGCGGCTGGCAGCAAACTGGCCTCCGCTCGGCTCCACTCTGGCCGAGCGGAGGAATCCCATTGGCCGCGCTGTGCCCTTGTCGCGCACTCGGTCGCGCTTGTTTGGCGGCCAAATGAGCAGCCGAAGTGGGCCAACTGCGCCCAAGTGGGGGTTGCGCAAACTCGCAGGTAAGCACGCGCGCCGAGGGGAGCGCTCTTTGTTAATTTGTGGTCGCTGGCTGGATGGCCGCCACAAAGGCCGCGGAGCAGAGCAATGGGGCCCTGTGGCAGCGGCACAAAGCGGCCGCGCGGGAGCCATTTTAAATTCAATGTCCTCTCCTCGGCTGTCAGTTAGTCTCCTTATTGTTGTTGTTGTTGTTGTTTTGGGAGAAGATGAACTCGGGCCGAGTTTGCCGCCGCTCGCTGAGTCCGCGCGGAATGCCCACGAGCGGGCCGCCTGGAAAGCGTGCGAGCCTCCACGCGCTGGCCCATTGTGCTCGGGCGGAGGTGACTCTGCCAGAGCCACAGATGGCCAGCCGAGAGGAAGTGGAGCAGAGAATGGATTCGGTAGCAACAATTGAGCGGCCGGCGGAGTTGCCGCTTGGCTTCACCGGCAGACTCTCAGTGGGCCGCCAGTCTGGTCGGCCTTCTGCGTGCCTCTTCCGGCCCCGCTTGGCCCCTCGAAGCGGCGAGCCTTCGCTGGGGCGCCGCCGCCGCCGCCGCTGCCGCTGGATGGCGCCACCGGCCGGCCAGCTGCGGCCCCGGGCGCCCGGTTGCGCAGGCGCGCCGCTCGCTCGGCTCGCCGTGAGTCAGCGGCGCGGGCTGAGCGGCCGCAACTCCCGTCAGTCTAACTCTGCGATTCGGCAGCGAGCGAGCGAGCGAGCAGCAGACAAGAAGTGGCCACTCTGCCGGACGAGAGCGACCAGCGAGCAGACAGACGGGCGCTCCGAACACTCAAGCAAGCGGAGACAAACGCGCAGACAGACTCGCGAGCGTGAGAGAGCTGCGAGCGAGGGAGGCGGAAAGATGAAGGCCGCAATCGGGCCACTCGCCTGGCTCACCTGGCTTGCAGTCTGCCTCCAAGCGCGGCCAACCTGTTCGAGCGCGCACGACGCTCGAGCGGGCAGCCGAGAAGCGCGAAGCCAACATTCGGGCGTCCAATTGCACAACAACAAGCACCATCATCTCCAAGGTAAGTGGCGAATGAGTCAGCGCGCCAGTGGGCCGCCACATCGACGCGCCGCCAACTTCCGCTCGGCGGCCAAGCGGCGACTTGGGTGCCGGGGACGCAGAGTTATTGTTATCATTAATCAGGCTAAGAGGGAGAGAGCGAGCGAGTGGGGCCAGATTGGCAAAGCGCGAGTTTTGGGCGATCATTAGTGCGGATGAGCCGGCTCCACTTGTTCTGGGCGGCCGGCTCAACAGGAAGCCGCGTTGCGCAACGCCACTTCGGGGCTTCATTATGGGCGCCCTCGAGCGGCGGCCGCCCGCTCGTCTGGGCGCAAATTTACATTGGCCGTCCAAATCCCGGGAGAGCGAGTTTATTTGGTCTGTGCCGGCGCGAGCGACAATTGGCAGCGAGCGGCAGACTGACAAAGGCGAGCAAAGCGAACGAACGGCGGCCGAACATGACCCACTTAATCCATTCATAAATTTCGTTTCCGCTCCGGCCGGTTGCTTGGCTGCGAGCTGGCGCGACGGCCGCTCGTCTGAGAGCTGCGCGCCGCCGCCGCCACCACCGGCGGCCAATTCAATAAATGCGGCACCTGAGCGAGGCGCAGCCAGATCATCCGTCGATTGATCCTCGGCGCGCAAACACCGGCCGCTCGTATCAATAATCATTACTGGGCCCTCGGGGCGGCGCGCGCGGCCTAATGGGCGCGAGGGCCGCCTGTCAGGTAAAGCTGTGTCGCTCGTCAGCCGGCCAGGTGGCCAGGTGGCCGGTGGAGCTGTCGGCGCCTCCGAGGGCTGGCCAGTTGTCGCCGGGCTGGGAGGGTCAAGTGGCGTAATGGACTTGGCTGGCGAGCGAGCGCCAAAGTCCGTCTCCAGCCCCAACTCGGGCGCCGCCATTAGCCAGCCGGGCGGCCAATCGGCGCGCAGCTCGCGGTCGTCGCGTCCGGCGAGTCGAGCAACCGGAACTGACGGCCGGCGCCACATGCGCGCCCGTCCGCGCAAACGGAAGTCGCCGCATGATTCATCGGCGCCCAAAGCGGCCACTCAAATCGGGCGCGTTTTTCAGTTTTAATTATCGGCTGTCCGGCCGAGCGGGCGGCTCAACTCTGTTGGCCGGCCCGCCGCCAGCATGATGAATGGGCGCCAGTGTTGGCCAGCCTCCAGCCGTGATTAACAATGACACATGCGATGCTGAGCCTTCGACAGGCGCAAGGCTGGCGCAACTGGGCCACCAGCCGCCGCTCGCTCGCTCGCTCGCTCGCTCGCCAGCCTTGCGCGGCCGCCACTCGGCCTAATTGACTCAGCCGGCTCCTCGCGAGCCGCCGCCGCCGCCACTCGGCCCAAATGGGCGGCCAGCTCGCGCGCAAACACAGGCGCCCACTTCCGCGCCTGACGCCGCCGGCCGACGCGCGCAAACAATTCAATTGGCCGAATTTATAACGAGCGCCGCGCCCAGCCGCCGCCGGCCAGAGCAAATCAAGGTGAGACGAGGGTGAATTAATTTGGCCCCTTGTTCCTGTCCGAGCGCCAACTCCACTTGGCGGCTGCCCGCTCGGCGGCCGCGCTGGCGGCACTGGCGGCGCCCGTTGCGCGCGCGGGACCCCCGTCGCTGCGCCGCCCTCGAGAGTCGCTCTTGATCGATGATTCGCGGCCAGTTAAAGAATTGCCGCCCGTCTTGGGGCGCCTCAGCCGCGGACGCAGCCTCAGCCTGGGCCGCCGCCGCCGCTAAGCTCGACGCGACGGAAGCGGAATATTAAAAGCTGCCCGCCGGCCCGGTCCAAAGCCGCCCGCGCGCCTCCACCTCGCCGGCCGCGCTGCCCTGCGACAAGTTGAGCGCGCTTCCGGTCATTGTTTGCGCTCGCTCGGCGGCCGGAAATGGAGCTGAGCCTTGGGGTTTTGGGCTGGCCGAGGGCGGGTTGCTTGCGCGGCGCTCGTCGCGTCTGCGGGCGCCTGCGCAACTGGGCGCCGGCCGACGCGGCGAGCGTTGAGGGAGGAGGCAAAGCCGGCGGCTCAGCCAGCTCGCGGGCGGCGCGCATTTTAATAATCTTATAATCTTGATCGCCGATTTTGCCCGATGGATGCGCATTTATTTGCGCATTGAGGAGCCGCCCGAGCTCGCGCGACCAAGCAAATTGGCGGCCCAAAGCCGGCGGCTGGATTTCAAGCTCCAGTTCCAGTTCCAGTTCAAATGCCAGCTCAAACTCGCGCTCACTGCAACAAACTGGCCGCCGATCCGCTTAGCTCGCGCGCGAAGCCCCAAATCAGGAGCCTTTGGGGCTGGCGGGCGAACAATGGCGGCCAGATTGAAATTTCATGCTAATTTGTGCTGCCATCGATGGCCGATCGTCCGCCGCCCGGCGCTCCTTTTCAGCGCAGAGGGGCGAGCAAAGCGAGAGTTGCAGGTGCGTTGGCTCCGGTTGCAGGGCTGCGCGTGAAACCGGAACCTCGTTTAACCGGCGCCGCGCGCGCGCGAGAGGAGTGCTCGCGAGTGACTGGCGACTTCCGGCGCCCAGATGCGATCTTGGCGCTTATCTGGGGCGCGCATCTGGCTTGATGGCGGGCGGAACGGGCCGAGCGGGGGGGGGCGGAAGGCGAGGGGCGGCCGAGACGGCGAGCTCGCAGCCCGCTTATCTCGCGCGACATCGCCCACTCGCGCAGACAAATGGCGGCCCGGCGCTCATTACTGTCGCCGGCTAAATTGGATCCGCCGCCTGATCGATTGTTTTAAAGCGGGCGGCCACTTCCGGCGCCGGGCGGCGACATGATGCGGCGCGTGGATGTTGGGCGCGGATCGAGTGGCGCTCGCTCGAACTGGCGGCCGAGCGCCGCTTGTCGGCCGTCACTCACAGTTATTGACTTGCAGCGCGCGCGCAAACCACAAAATCTCGGCCCGCCAGTATCAAGTTGCGCCCGGCCCAAGCTCGAGCTCGCGCGCGCAAGGGGGGCGCCGGCTGCGCCAACCGGAAGCGGCGGCGCAATCGATTGGCAATTTATCATCATCAGGCGCAGCGAGCTCGCCGGGCGGCCGCTCGTCTTGCCGCCGCCGCCGCCGCCGCTCTTGGGCCCAGCGGGCGCGGCGCACTCAATTTCGCGCACACGCGCCGGCTCCTCCATTCGAGTCACGTTCGCCGCCATCGCTCATCGGCCGGCCTCGAGTCGGCCCATCGACTTGCGCGCGCAAAGCTCGCATCCGAACTGAATTGAATTTGGCGCTCGCTTTGGCGCGCCGACGAGAGCCGGCGAGAGGCCACTTACCTTTGGGAGTTGGCGGCTGCGCGCGACGAGTCTGGCGGTGACAAATTGCGCAAACTGGGCGCGTCTTGGCCGCCGGCAGTGCTGCTCATGTCTGGCCTAAGCCGCAGCCGCCGCAGCCGCCGCAGCCGCC
>Ga0268249_1000238_pt1 | contig 34229 bp, 18 predicted proteins | sample AgamicAtPe_FD_200257 | JGI IMG/M metagenome (GOLD analysis project Ga0268249, IMG submission 200257) | Agave microbial communities from Guanajuato, Mexico - At.P.e (v2) (version 3) | ecosystem: Host-associated > Plants > Phyllosphere > Phylloplane/Leaf | place: Guanajuato, Mexico | collected... | reverse complement strand
CCTGCCTAAGCTTCTAGAAATTTCTAGTTCGAGAAAATGTTTTCTCCAAATGCGCACGACCAGGCGTCGCACTTACAAATTTTAGATTTGCACCCACACACAGTTCATTGAATAAGTGAATCCTGACTTGAAACTATCAACTTCGCAAAATCAAAACTCAGCGAACTTCGACACCAATCACCTCACTCAAATCAAATAACTTCGAAACACGATGGGAAAAGACTACTACAAGATCCTCGGTGTATCCCGTAGCGCCAGTGACGATGAAATCAAAAAGGCGTACAGAAAACTAGCGCTCAAGTTCCATCCAGACAAAAACAAAGCGAAGGACGCGGAGGAGAGGTTCAAGGCGATAGCCGAGGCCTATGAAGTGCTATCAGACAAGAAGAAGAGGGACGTTTATGATCAAGTTGGCGAGGAGGGTCTCAAGGGAGGTCTAGGAAATAGCGGAGGATTCAGCAGCTCTAACGCAGCTGGAGCAGGAGGTCAACACTTTACCTACCAGTTTCATGGAGACCCCTATCAAACCTTCAAACAGTTCTTCCAGTCTGATGGCGTATTCTCAAACATTAATGGATTCGGCGGTGGCGGTGGTAACCCAATGAGCGCCATGTTTGGCGATTTTGAGGAAATGGACCATGATGGGGCAACCGGGCCTTTCGCTCGTAGCGCCGGGTTTCCTGGGGGTGCCTTCTTTTCCACTGGTGGTGGTGGCTTCCAAAATGGTGGCTCCAAGAAGTTCAGACAAGACCCGCCGATCGAGCGTGAACTACCCCTCTCATTGGAGGAGGTCCTCACAGGTTGCACGAAAAGAATGAAGATCACACGAAGAGTTACCCAAACTAACGGACAAACCTTCAAAGAAGACAAGATACTTACAATCAACGTGAAACCTGGTTGGAAATCTGGCACAAAGATCACTTTCAACCAGGAAGGTGATCAAAGTCCAAACGCCCTCGCTGCTGATGTGATATTCATCATAAAGGATAAGCCCCACCCCTATTTCAGACGTGATGGTTCAGATATCAGATACACCGCCAAAATTAGCCTCAGAGATGCATTAACGTGCAATTCAAGTGTCAGAGTCCCCTTACTTGATGGAGAACCAGTCACTATATCGCTGAGAGAAATCATAAAGCCTACCACCACCAAAAGACTCCCAGGCCGAGGCTTACCGCTTCTGAAAGAGCCCCACAAGAGAGGAGATTTAGTGATACACTTCGATATTCAATTCCCCAACAACCTCACGGAGCCAACTCGCCAGATACTCGCGGATTTGCTTCCATAGAGAGCAACTTTCATCAACGTTAGCGATGCTACCCGAAACCCGAATCCATGTGTGGATACACACTTGTCCCGCGAGTGCTACTAGGCGCATTGTATGTAATATTTAATGTATATTGAGTTGCATCTTGTTCACTGATCAGCTTGGATCTCACTATCACGATAGCTATCTTTGGTACTAGATGCAATCCTTGTTAGACACGAGTTATAGCGGCTCCTGAGCATGGGATTTCCTGCCATCTTAGTTACTTCGAATAATTTTGTGGCTCACCTTCGCAATAAAAATTGAACCTCTCTCATCTATACCTGTTCTCGGCTTCTCGGACCTAAAATAGACGAAAATTCTTAGTCGTGTTCGCTTTTTTCCCTTTCAATCAGCCCTCATGTATCTGTTCTTGGCATAGAAATCAAGGATTTTCTATACTCTCAGGGTTAGGCTTCTTGTTTCTTCCTTATTCAAGTTGGCTTTGTACGTAATCACAAGTAATGATGGCGCACAAAAATACCCGTGACAGTCTAAACACATGAACCTCATGATAGACAACGGGTTGAGCCCCGATTTTTCGAACGACAGACCTCGTTGAACCGGAAGTGAACAAAAAAATGTGTGAGAGAGGCCCTCTCTGAGAGGGAGACTAACAACAATCACTGATGAAATTTAATCCTCTCACTTCATACCAATAAAACAGTATTCTACCGGTCTCAAGCTTCACGGCTGAGTTGAGTCTACCTTCTGGATTCTATTAAATAATTACAAACCTGCTAAAATAACAAATCTGATGTTGTACAGGTGCCGTTGGACCATTTACTAGAGTTGAAGTAGTTGAGATCGTCCTCCAGTTCTCCGCGAGATTTTTCGTTTTGGGTGGTGTTTAAAACAGATGCGATTCCGTTAATTCGTGATTCATTTCCCTGTTTAATATCTGAGAAGATTTCACTGCCGTTTGTAGCTGGATCCTCTTTAGGTTGATGTTGATCTTTGCTGCTAATGATTGACGGACTGGTGGATACATTGCGACCATTCATGGTCCTAGTGCCAAGATTGCTATGTTTAGAGTTGTAAACCACAGTTTCTCTTTGTCGATCCGCCAGGTAACCAGGATTGGCCATCGTAGGAGCAAATCCGTTCATAACAACATTAGATTGGGCGTATATGACAGAGCCATTGTTGGCTGACCACTGGTCTACACTGATCCTGGATTTGGCCACCGGCGCTGATCTGTTCGGGATTACCAAGTTTTTAACTCCTAATTTATTATCGATATTGTTATCTGGTATTTCGACAAGCAAAGTCGATGGCTTATAGTTCGAAAATCCGCCCGTTGTACCTAGAGATGATGGCGTTGAGGGAATGGACAGTTAGCATGTTTGAAGGTTAATTGGATCATTGGATTCTCGTGTTTCCTGAGTGTCGGAGCGATAAGATCAAAAAGAGATGTCGGTCAGCAAGAAATACGACAAAAAACTGATCAACTTGCACATTCTGCCGATCGACTAAATGCAATCAATCGCTCGGTTTCTATGAACTTTATAGTTTTGAGTTGGGATGAAGCCCTTTGAAGCGCTGTGCCTCTACTATATCTCGCATGTGATCCAACTTTTCTTTGACAACTTCATTTAGTTGGTGTACTTCGCAACTGAAAGATTGATTGGACGAATTTGCAGTTATCGCGGCGACAATCTTATGGCCAGATATGTTGTAACAGCACCCGTAACCGTCTGCCAACAAGGGACCGAAACTCATATAGATATCCGGATGTATCGATGGAACTTGCGATGTAGATAAAGCGTAACGAGTTGATCGCTGAATTAATTCGCTATTGAAGAAGGCCGTGATTGTAGCTATCTCATCATCAGAGAAAACCTCAGCCAGGTCTGCTTGTTCTCGGCTTAGGACATCAGCGCTAGATTCGTTGTTTTCATTCATATCTCTAACATTGTGGAACGCAGGTATACCCCAGACCCAGTTATTTGCCCTCAATTCATTGAAAGTCATTCTATAGCCCATGAGGACTCTATCGATGGCTTCACCCACGATTGCTGAATTGGCGAATTTCTTATGCGAAGCGACCGCAGCCTGTAAGGTATCATATTTAGGTTCCTGACAGAATTCGGCTACTTCTTTCGTCAAGCTTCGGATAGTTTCAGTTCTTCCGTAAGCAAAGCGCCTGGTGGATGCGGATTCATAACATGGACCGAGTCTTTTATGGAGTGCATAGTAACCTGATAGCAGTGCCACCTGAAACCAGGAATCAGGCGAGCAGCGCCAAGATTTTATAGCATTACTTCCGTAATTCTTGTAGGCCAGATATGATAAGTCAAATTGGTTGACTTGAGATGCGAAGTCTTGCCTTGCTTGTTTCAAGCTTGTTGCAATAGTGTGTCTATTGTTGGAGTTGAACATTTTCAATTGCCTAAACACAGCAGGCTTTTGAGGCAGGACTTGCTGTTTAGCAAAGAAGTCATCGTTTGCATTGGATCGATACTTTCTTAACGTCCTATCGAAACAATATTCGATCATCTTTGCTATAACGACGCCTTCAGCGAAACTGTGCTCATAATTTATACCAGCTCCAACAAATCTATCTGCGTTTTCGTCAGTCACCACAACAAGCTGTAGAGATTTATCAAACCATCTGTTACCCACATTTGAGCTATCACCATGTAGTACTTGGCGACCTAAAGCAGCGAGGTGACTTTCGCTGCCTGATGGGGCTTCTAAGAGTGTCTTGGAGTAATCTTCGCTCCCAGCAGCTATAGTATCTATACAAACGACGAACTGTGCCGCTTCTATGGCTGACATTGAATCAGAATCAAGCAAACGATGTGTTTTGGCCCAATTGGTTCGATCGGTTGTGGTCAAGACTCCAGCGCCAGTGATATCTTGTGGTTCGTGCTTAACCGAACTGATGATCTTGTCTAATATGACGGCAATCTCGGAAACACGGTCTTTTTCGTTTTCAATATCATTGATCTGAATTTCGAAGAATTTGCCTCGAAACGAGACTACAAGGTTGAATGCATCACCATGTCCATCAAACTCGACAAACTTAACACTGTCAATCTGCTCGCCTGGCACTCTAGTTGAACCAAATATGTTCTTATATTGGTGATAACACAAGCTAGGCTCGAGACGAAACTCGTTGTCGGAGCAAGTTGCCTCAGGATTGTATCCATTCATAAGTGAAATCTTAAAGTCGATGATGCATGAGACAAACTGTGATACAAGATCAACAACGGCACGCTGGCTGGCTACTTCGAAGGGTAATTTCGGAAAGATCATGGAGGGATTCGAGTTGATGACGAGTGGTTGACGTGATTTCAAGTAAATCTCATTCACCCACCAGTCGTGTGTCATCCAGTTCTTCGTTTGCTTAGCCTTGCATCTGAGTAACGAGTCTAGTTTTGGGCCGGCAGATTTTGCAAACTCATCAATAAGAGTCAAAGTTCTGGCAAACTCAATTGAATTCATTGCCACCGGAGACACTGATTCCTTCAGTTTTTCCAGAGTTATATTCAAGTTCGGAACAGGCAACGAAGGCATCTGATCGCTATCCTCATAAACGCTCAGGTTTCCTTGTGCCTCCTGACGATCAACGGGCTTTCTGCCGGTCATTGTTGATGGCGCATAGAAACCGGAGGTTGTGTTTGCCAAGCCGCGCATCTGGCGCGCAACCAATGACCAATTTGAGCCATCACGTCTGAAATTTTTTAAACAGAATAATGGTCGTGAGCTGTGCTGATCTCGAGCGAATTGTCGTATCACACCCGAGAAACGAGGTCGCACTATGGTTGCCAGGTTAAGAGCAACTCTTGAATCGAAGAGCAGGCCCATCATGGCTGATTCCCGCTCGATTAATTAAGACTGGTTGTGGTCAGATTTGTTATCCTTGGAGATCGATATCATCTAGTTGACTTGATATCTATCATGGAAGAACGGAGCAAAGTGGCGCTTATATTTTGCATTCAGGGTTGAAAGAGCCATCAGGTGGAAATACGAATAGCCTTGGAGTTGCGATCAGCGAGTTTCTAAAACCATAAGTGTGAGTCCAGTTAGCATTCAATACACCATGGTTCTAGGTATGCAATAATAGGTGTGATCTGGAGTCCCTCTCTGAATATCCACCTCCAATACGAGTATGTCTCGATGCGCGACGATATGTGGACGATCTATGGAGCAATTAAATAGTATTTATGCCCTTTAGTAGCTGTTCTACCAACTTGTATTGTCGCCACTGCGAAATTGATTGTCTGAACCTTGACTCGAAGATGGGCCCTTGGCCAATATAAGTTGAATCCACAGGTTCAAATATCCAACGCAACAGCCTCTGCGTGGTTGCATATGAGTATTGTGCACTATAACACTGTTCACATTTCTCCTTCTCTCTCACTCGCTCGCTTGGAAAAAGTTGTTTACAAGATATCTGCGTTTCTGCCCGCCTGTTTTGTCCCCTCCTTTCTCTCTGCTCTTGAATCCACCATAGCCAAGTCAGGCTGAGTTGGTAATTCGATGTTTGGGAGTGTAGGAACCTTTTCGACTTTAGCAGTGTGACACTGCCTTTCCAGACCCTCTATCGAGCGCGGCAAAACTGTTGAAGCGTTCGATATTCACTAGACCTGGGAAGGCAGTTTTGCGTTACGACCGTCGAAGGACCGCGTTCGTGCAGTTCTACTGTAACGTAGGTAGTGCTCTTTATAAACTCAAATCTGGTATCGAGGGCTGGAGGCTGTGGTTCGAAACGGTAGCGATGAGTTTGTTCGCTCGAGATTGACGATCTGCGAGAGCAAAAAGATATTCCTGCTCGCATCGCGAGAGAGTCGTACTGATTCGTTCGCGATCAACAAGTGGTATGGTCTAGTTATAAGTAGCTACTTGTGGCTGAACTAGGTGACTGGAAGCCGACTTAGCTCGAAATCGGGCTTGCATTGTCTCCTCGAGACTTACTGGCCATTGTAGGGCCATACGGGACCAAGAATCAAGGCGAGAAAAAGTAACTTGACCGATAAATTCGACTCACAACACCAAAGCACAGATACGGGCACTCAGATACTTACTCTTTCTAGCATAGGAATGGTTGATTGTATCATTGGTGGGCTGCTGGTTCAGCTGATATGCTTGTTGCTGTGGCACTGGCGACTCGGGAGCCGGAGAATCTGGCTCAGCCAGCAGCGCCTCCTCGGACGGATACTCGAAGGTGAGTGTTGTGTTTTCGTCAAACTTAATTTTGAGTTGCTTGTTCCGTTTGTTCAACAAGGATCCACTTCCAATTATCACATTGTCCCCCTCAAACACAATGCTATTGCACGAACCTGACCTTGGAGATTGTGGGCTCTCGCTAAAGAGACGCACATCGATGCTTGAGACGGACTTGTTTGAGTCTATGGGCCGCGTAAAGGCGCCCGTGGAGAGCGTTCGAGATCTTGGTGGTGATGTGATGGTCGTTAGATTGGCGTGCGAATTCGCCCTTGCAGCGGTAACCGCGGTGTACCTGCTGGCCACGGTTCCTCGTGGTCGGTCTGTTGTCGTTGGCTTGTTCTCGGGTTTGACCGGTGGCGATGGGTTACTATTGACACTTGACAAGCGCTCAAAGAATTCTTTTGCGCTCTTGAAGCGCGACACTCGGCTCGCGGATCTAGTCAAGCCGGTGGCCTGATGAGCAGATTGCTCCTCGTTCTCTGGCCCAAGATCGTCATCAATGCTTGTGTTGCTACCACCACTCGAGAGGGAGCCTGAATTCTCTTTGTTTTTGCCATTGGTATTGCGCGAACGGTACATTGGGGCATTTGTGCAATTGTTCCGCTGGTTCACTTGAACGCAATTGAGTCGTTCCATTGAAATAGCTTGGCGGCACTCGACTAGTGGCTGACTGTTGTTGTTTGTGGCCCCATTTGTTACAAAAGGTAGCCCGTTCGAGTGATTGTTTGCTGGCGAAATAGAGCATAGCGGCGATAGGGAGCCAAGATTACGACTCTTGATTTCTCTTATGGTAGCTGTCATTGAGTATTCATAATTTTGTTGTCTTGGTGAGTTGTTGTTACTGTGAGAGTTGAAGTTTTTTAGGGTTACCTTGCTGTTGGCAGTGTCGGCATTGTTGTTGGTGTCGCAGGTTGGTGTTGTTGCCGTTGGTGGTGTTGTTGTGGGTAGAGCAATGCTTGCGCTCACTGGTGGGCACAGCATGTTGTCGGTTGGCGCGCTGTCTCGAGCAGTTCGGTCCAAGCCGCCCCCAATTGGCCCAGCTTTTGTGGCCACAATCGATCGGCTTGGCTTTCGAGTGGCCGCTTGAGGGTGACTAATTGGCCAGGTAAAGCACGAACGCGAAAATTACTTCGATCTAAGAGTTGCTCTGGCGAGAGTTGATTTTGGTCGGATAGCGAAACTCGTCTATTTCTTGTTGTTGTCATTAACAAACCCCCGCATAAGTTTACATTAATGTAACGTGAAACATCTAACTGTTGCTGAGCGTTAACTTGCTATAGTTACAACTAACCTCCGCTCGCTCGCCCGCCCGCTTGCCTGCCCGTTCGCTTGCTGTCTCTCTGTTTAAATGGATGAAACGTTAAAGTGGAAGGCTCGCACTTACACAGCACTCGTTTTCAAATTAACCATATCTATCTTGACAAAGCGAGCTTGCCTGGTTTTCGCCCTCCTTAGGAACAATTCTCGCTTGAACGTGAGCGCCAATAGCATGAATCTAAAGAGGGTAAAACCCGTCGCTGCTGGTAGAGTTGGTTGTTGTGGCCCGTTTTAGAGGCGAATATTTATTTTGTTGTTGTCCTCCTCACTCCAGGTAAACATTGGTCCTCTGGACCCATGTAATTTTAGGTTCATGCAAAAATCTCGACCCTCCTCACTCCTCCGGCAACGATACACTGAGGCCTTCTGGCTCGAAACTCCATCACCATAACAACATGATCAGCGGCGAGAAGCACCGAACTTGACCTGCATTCGTGCGCTGGACTGGCCGGTGTCGAGCTGGCGCAGACCTGGCGGCGGCTTGAGCTGTTGCGGCGCAGCGGTCGACGCTTACGATGGATGGATGGGCGGACGAACGGACGGACGGCCGGCCAGTTGGTCGCTTGTGGCTAGCCGAAAGCTGGATTCTTGCAGGAGGCAGGTGTAGCGGCCCACTGAAAACACACACGAAAGCCGGAGCGCGATGGCGAACGGCAACGACTCAAACGATGCCAACAATAACGGCTTCAGGCGGCAAACAAACGATGCCAACAACGACAGCTAGCCGACTCCTTCCCCCCACTTGGTCAAGCTGCTGGCCGTCGTTGTTGTTGCTGCCGCTACAGCTATTTCTGTGGCACATCAACTCCCCTCAAAGGCCGAGCCGACGCAACAGCTCACTTGGCCGTCTCCTCTTGCACCATTCCGCCCCTCCTTTCCAGTTCAACTCATGGCCTGCTGGCCGATTGTCAATGGATGTGCACAGGTTAGCCTGGAACCTGCGCAAACTCGGTCTAGCCACCCCCGGCCAGGTTAGCTCGATGGAGACCGTTACAAGCGCACACTTACCATTGCCGTAGAGGCAGCTGCGCGCTGGTCCCTCGGCGGCTGAAGCACGATTGTACTATCGGCAACGAGACATTTACCTCGCTGGTCGGCCTGGCGATTCGTGTTCTCGGACAGTTACATGTCTAATTCATCCCGTTCGAGCCTCTTCCTCTCCGTGCAAATTTCGTTTACCACCAACTAGCCGGGCGCCGTATCTATCAGACTGCCAGCCTAGAGGAAGTTCTTGAAGGCTCCTCGGCGCGTTCGAGCATTCAAAATTTGCCTAGCCGCCACCCGAGCGTGGTGATTTCTTATCACCTCGCCTAGATCTTACTCATCATAAAATCGCAACAAGTTGAATCCATAAATCGATCTTGGTCACATTCCAACTCGTTTACGAGTTGTCAAGCTTCACTTGTCGCCAAGTTGAAATGTTGAATGAGCTCGCTTGAGAACAATCAACTGGCTTGTTTGTCTCTTCAGCCTCACCCCAGCAACCTGAGGGACCTTGTCATTTCATCGACTTAAATAACTGTTATGTCCAGGCAGACTGACGTCTCTATTGGGCTTTCAGTGTTGCTCACGATGCAAAAATGAGTGTGGAGGTTAGTTAGGCGGAAGTGTTCAGCTTGACTGCAATGGTGGCCATAATTTATGTGAATGAGGGCCGCTCTTATACGCTACCATAGCTAACCTGGAGAGTTAATGCTCAGATAAGCTGCATCATAATGGCTTGCAGGTGATTATGCATCATCTCGATCGGGAGCGGTAGCTGCGGCTCTTATGCAACGACAGATGTTCAAGATGCGAGGCTTCACAAGTAGAAACTGGCGGCGAATCCCTTCCGCAGAAATAATTGCAAGCTTGATAGTGTGAAACAGGAATAGAGTCATGTAATCTGATGCACGATAGGAAGTCGAAGCGTCGATTCTCAACGCAAAAGTTTGCCTTCACAAAACAACAACGCACGATCAGTGACATCTACCTGTCGCTTGATCGCTTGTTTGCCCGATTAAAATCCGAATTCTGTCGCTCAGCATTCCGAGCTGTCCATTTATCAAGATGAGTTGGCTCTAACTGGACGATTCAAAGCTAAATTGAGACTCCACTCCGCTTTGGCCATAAACGAAACCGTTCGCTTAAACCTGTATGGTATGGAACCAAATCAATCACCATGCTCTCTTAGCCACTAATTCTATCGCCTTGCCTTGCTAGAGTAAAATTCCCTTCTCATTGGAATGCTGAATTCGGTTAGCAAGTGGTTAGGGTTGTGACGGGGATGGCGACTTTGCAACGGCGAAGACGGCCCTATCAGTGGAGTGTAGCTTGTCGTTTTTCGACTCTTTCAGCTTGCGGTTTTCCATCATGAAATCCAAGGGTTACCAGTAAAAGTAGATTACATTAACCTTGGAGTGACTCTTACCAGAATCGCCTAAATCGTCCTCTCAAGCTCCTTTAAGCCCTATCAACTGACCTAATTCATAGTCTAGCTGGAGATTGAATGTGAGCTCACCTTCGCCATTGTGCTGCAGGTAAATGTTGAGAGGAGGTAAATTCGTTTTAAATTCACACACTCAATGCCTGTTCTGGTTTTTTGAATCTAACTAGCTCAGATGGAATGCATACAAACTTGATCCAGCGTTACACAACGAACCCATTGGGCTATTATTGGGTTCATCTGAGTTCGAATCTAGTGATAGTCTTTCGAGAATGTAGGGGATCGTTCGGTTCATTTGCTTACTTTCTTAAGCCGAAGACTATCAATGCAATCATCTAGACAGGCCAACAATGTGTAGTAATGCTTATTGTGGGAGCCTTCGATGGCTTTGACTACATTGAAAGTATTGCAACTGGTCATAGAAGTGTCATTGTTGATCCGTCCAAACGGATAGTGAAATCTCGATTGGTTACATTGGAAGTTAAGAAGCAAAAGTAAATATCGTCTGTTGGTTCATTTAGACTCTTGATAAGAGTTTCCAGAATTATCTCAACCTCATAGGATGAAAGCTCCTCCGTGGAATGAACAAAAAGGTGACCAAAGATTCCCGCGGGAGAATTGCGGTGAGTGTGTTATCTGTCCATTCAGGAGGGGTCAGGCTAGAATCACATGATGAAGGGGAGCGGATCTAGAGCCTCTAGATATGTGATCGATCATCATGTTTAGATCGTCCAGCCTCCGCTCAAATATTTTGAAACCGTCTCAACCCGTTTGTTCCAGCTAACGTTGTACGAGTATACATGGGTCACGGAGCTATTTTATTTTGGAAGATCAAATCACGATTGCATGAAATTTTAAGCTTGACTTCATTTGTCGGTATGAGCACCGCGGATCGATGGAAACCCGATTCAGAGCGACTTAATGGCTTCTAGTTTAAAAGATTTATGAGTCGACACAAATTAGTCTAGTCTGATCAGATGAGGTTGATTTGCACGTTTACTACGGAAAACGGCCATTGACTACTAGGAGGTTACCCTCATCCTTTAGTTTTTACTTGTCTTAGCAATATATTCAACTTTAATTTGGACTATCTCTCTTCCTGTTACCTTGTTGAGTAACTGAGTCTAGTTTAGAGGGGAGCGGGCAAATGTTTCACTATTAGCCTCGCGGCCCTATTGCAAACTACCCATCAGGATGTACCTCTGATAAGCCATGCAGAGACGGATCGAGCAAGTCCGTTTCCCTCTTACAAACTTTCTTTCCTAAATGCTCGGGGCAGGGGAAAGAATTACAAAGCTTTCGGTGTAGATTCATACCAGGACATATTCAAGAATGGATATTAATTTCGGAGGCATGCAAAATAGGCACGAATCCGACTGAGCACTCGGGATAGAGAAAAAGAGGGAGAGAGAGACAGGGATGAACGGTCAGGTGGGATTGGCCGTTATTCGTTCTTGGCTCAGCTCCTTAGTTGTCTCGGCTATGCTCACTCGAGGAAGATGGTTCCTCTGGCAAAACATGATCTAGAGAAGTCGTCGTGTCAGCGAGCTGAGAAGTTTGCCTGGCAAGGAGAGTGGGATTTTGTTAGATGGTCAGCCAGACTTGTTTGGCGGACTTGTTTAGAGCTGCTAACACATATAGTGAGTCCACTTTGCGACCCGCAACAGGTGAGCATTATCATGTTTAAAGTGCTATAAGTTTCAGCTTGTTACACCGAAAGAGACTGAAAAACAGATCTCGCTACCAAAGGCAATGTAAGGGCGCGTTAGCTCAATTGAATAGGTTCAATGCGGGCACTACTACAATTCGATTTCGTTAGTTTGTCGCCGCCTGATGGTCACCATAACATATTGTACCTGGAGCTTATATAATTGAATATCGTGTTGGCTGAGCTTTTCTATGGAACCGAAAATCGGTTATATACGACATACGCAAGCTACAAACATCTAAGGCTGCCAAATAAACTTTTACTTCTGTAGTGTCTCCTTGGCTCCCCTTGAGCCTGTTCGACCCCCGACTTCCCCAAGCGAGATCACTCTAAACTCTACCCATTCCTTCTCATCCTCTCTCCCCCTTTAACTCTCTCACAAGTTACCCTTTTAACTATTGATCAAGCTGGTAAGATGAACTTAGACGCATCTACCTGGTTCATAACACTCAAGCTGTAGCTTTTAACACTAACTTCGGTCCATTCGAGTCACAGTGTCCAACAATGGAGCCACTAGATTTACTCCATGCCCGTTTTGGCCACTGGACGAACCTGTTGTAGGGCAACAAAGAACGGCAGGACCGAGCATCTCTGCTAAGTTTGGACCATTCTAAAGAGGAGCAGCCACTTGCAATATGTATCAAGCTCTAGCAGGTTTCGTCTGCTATCAGCTGAGACATCTGAAACGCAACCGTTCAGGTTGAAAACACTACCTATGGATAGTCCACCGGCCTGTAGGGCTAACTCAGTGGTAGCCAATCGGCAGGTCTAATGGGCGAACAATGAAGCCTTTCCATTGCGGGCGATAATCGGCATTGTCGATAACAATGAGCGAAAGCAGAATTGGCCGAGAAGATCCCGACTTTGGCCACCACCTCGAGGACAACAGGTGAGGGGGGCGATTGAAAACGGCTAATTAATTCGGTGCGAGAGCGTAGGGCGAGTGAATACACTCCAATCAGGCTGGTAAAGGCGAAAGCCAGTCGTTGCCTTGTGCCGTTGTGCTTGCCATCTTCCTTTCGCATGAACAATTAGGCTTACCGACGCGCCTGGCCGTCTTCCCCTTTTACTGAGTGTCGAATCAAGAGTCAGCCGAGCAATCACCCGATTCAAACACTTGTTTCTCTTCGAACAGGAAGCGATAGTTGCAAATGGAAGCCAGTCTTAGCATTGGAGTTCACTACGATGGTCAATTCGATGATGCAGGCTTGGGCTTAGTTTAGCTGGTCGATATTAGGGTTAGAGCATCTTGGGCTTCACGACATTTGGCATTACATCAGCCTTTAAACGAGAACAGCTCTGAGGTTAGTCGTGCTCCTTTCCGCAAATCATGGTGTGGTTTAAACGATGAATGGAAATCAATCTTCCGTTACCTAAACATTCGTTCCAGGCTCTAATACTTGCGTAATTGTAGGTGTGGAGGCGATTTCCAAATTACAACAGTGATTTACTCAGTGCTAACCAACCCCTTTCATGCCTAATATTCGGCCAGTTTGCAGTTTCAAATAGTTCCGCTCCACCACCGCAGAAGGCAAACATTTGGGCAGGTGTGTTGATTTGAACCACCACAGACTCTGTGGCACAGAGAGCGCTCTTGTCCGATGTTGTTCTCATTCTAGTCGCCTCTAGAGCTAACTCGATCACTATCGTACCACTAGACTTGCTATCGATTCTACACAGAATGGCCAATAACCTTAGTTTTGACTTTTAGTCCGACAATTGAGCAACCATGGATTACATCCGACTTCTGCAGTCACTCATCCTAAATATCGGCCAGCAAGATCCATGATAACAGGATACTTGCGCCGTGACTCGGCTGTCATTCGGGGCAGAACTCGCGAAAATGATAAAACAGATATGTGCTAAGCGAGCATCACCAGATAACATCGCAAATGGCACAAGTAAGCTCACCTAACCTTTCACCTTATACTCTCTGATTCCGTTGGTCGATTTACTGTCGAAATCATCACATATCTCCACCGTCTGGGGCCTCTATGATGCGTTCTCGACTGTTGCTTTTCTGCAAACTCGTCTAATCTACTCGATGAGAGTATGCTTTGCGCTGCTTGTCGTCAGACACAACATTCATCTAGCCTTGTCGTCATCTCGACATTGAACAAGTTTATTATAGATAGCCAGAACGAGGACACCATTCCAATCTAGAGGTTCGACTTTTTATCGTAGAAAGTGGAGCCTAGGAATTAGTATGGGTAGAGAAGAACCAAACACATTCACACCGATCGTACTACTTAAGAGGTAAACTAAGCCAATTACTACCTCGACGAAAGTAATATAGGTGGAGGACCATGAAATTGGCGGGGCTGTTAAGTTTGTATCGTCGATCTATCAAACGGACCTTGGACTCGATCAAATTAGTTGCAGGCAAACCAGGAGTGGCACCAGTTTCGTGGCAGCCTAGATGAAGCGGTCTAGCCTTACGATACGCCGCCTGGTGTTGCGCTGGCACAAACTTTTCTAGATGACCTGACCGAAAATGTTGCATTCGGAGCACTAGCTTGGCACGCTCTGTTTCTGAGTGTAAGAGTTTGTTTGGTTCAACAAGAGTAAACTTTGTCGTCTTCTCGAGACGATTGTATAACCAAACCTTCAGATTGCCATCCTGGCTTGGTGAGGCGCTCCGCTCTGGGAACCCCAACATGAGAAGCAGGACGAATTCAGGCCAAAGGTTGGATTATTTTCAGCGAGTCGTCTATAGCACCATCTTGGATCATCAAAACCCAGTTTCTGGTCTCCTACCAACCACTTCGACCAACGATCACGCTTGGGTTCGCGACAATGTCTACTCCATCTTGGCCGTTTGGAGCCTCTCGATGGCTTACAAGAAGAACGCCGACTTGGACGAGGATAGGGCCAAAACTTATGAGCTTGAGCAGAGTTGCGTAAAACTTATGCGAGGTCTTCTCATGGCCATGATACGTCAAGTGGAGAAGGTTGAAAAGTTCAAAGAGACTCAATCGCCAAACGACGCCTTACATGCAAAATACTCTGCATCAACAATGTCGACGGTTGTCGGCGATTCAGACTGGGGCCACCTCCAACTAGACGCGACAAGCCTTTATCTCCTCGTTCTGGCACAAATGACAGCCAGTGGCTTGCAGATAATCTTCAACTTGGACGAGGTTGCTTTCCTCCAAAATCTGGTCTTCTACATTGAGTCTGCTTACTGTGTGCCTGACTATGGGATCTGGGAGCGTGGAGACAAAACCAATCACGGTCTTCCCGAACTCAATGGCTCCTCTGTCGGCTTGGCAAAGGCGGCCTTAGAGGCAATGGATGAACTTGATCTGTTTGGCGGTCGAGGTGGCCCAGCCTCCGTGATACACGTTCTGCCTGATAACTCGCAAAAGTGTCACGCCGTTCTTCAGTCAATGTTACCTCGCGAGAGCAACTCGAAGGAGGTAGATGCGGCCCTTTTACCCGTCATAAGTTTTCCTGCCTTTGCCGTTGAGGATGCAGAGCTGATTGAGCTGACCCGCAAGACCATCATAACCAAACTCCAGGGTCGCTATGGGTGCAAGCGATTCTTGCGCGATGGTTTTCGTACGGCGCGCGAAGATCCAAGCAGACTCTACTATGAACCATGGGAATTGAAGATATTCGAGGGCATTGAGTGCGAGTGGCCGGTTTTCTTTTGCTATCTAATACTTGACGCCTGTTTCAAAGGCGACGAGGACACTGCCGAACACTACGCCGAACTGCTGGATAAAATCCTGGTCAAGAACGAGGATGGATTGAAGCTGGTGCCAGAATCGTATACAGTTCCTCCAGAGCTCGTAGAGCTAGAGTACAAGGATCCGCATAGCCAAGATAGGGTTGTTAATGGGCAGCTGCCATTTATGTGGGGCCAGTCACTGTACATCGTATCGCGTTTGTTGCTCGAGGGATTCATAGCTGTGGGTGAGTTGGATCCCCTGAACAGGCGTCTTGGAGCAAACAAGCGGCCAGATGTGGTTGTTCAGGTTGTTGTTTTAGCGGACGATGCAAAGTTGCAAGATAAACTAAGACGCCATGACATTGAGATTCAGACTGTGGATGAGGTTAAAAACATTGAGGTTCACTCGGCGCAAGTGCTGAGCCAACTATACTCTTACCTTGGCAAGTACTCAAAGTTGAATTTATCCGGCAGAAGTTTGCACGATGTTGGCCTATTGAGCACATCCAAGTTGTACAGACTCGAAAATCGAATCTTGGCTTTCACGCCCCAATTTGCAGACCCCCAGCGTTACTATGTAGCATCTGATGTGGATCTCTTATTTGATAGTCTGAAAAACGAGATTGCCTTTTTAAAACAATCCTGGCGAATCCTCGGAAGACCCGTGGTCGTGATTAGATTAGGCAGCGATCTTATAGAGAAAGAGTTTGGCCGAGTACCCATGTCAATGTTGACCAATTTACGTAAGATCAAGAGTGGCTACATCAACGACACTAGGGTTGCGCTGGGCACCTTCGACGAGTTCCTCAGCACATCCTGTGTAACTGATCTTAGCTTTCTGAGCGGAATGGAAGAGGACATTGGCAATAACACATCGCTAGCTGGCAAAGATATGCTCAAGGACATTTATGAGCGCGCTTGCCAGGAGAAGAAATGGGCCCTTGTTAGGCATATGGCTGGAGTTTTGAACAAGCAGGTGGAGGATTTAGCTAAATCGCTGACAGATCTCTTAGTTCGACAAAAGCAGGTTACGGTTGGGATGCCACCAAATTGTGAATGCGCCATCACAAGACCAATGACATCGCGAGATTTGACAACCCTCATCACTAGAGCCCATGGAGGCGAATTAAGCACGGCAATGTTATCTCAAGAGATTCTCCTTTATTTAGCAATGTTTATTAGAACAGAGCCACGATTATTCTCCGAGATGCTGAGACTAAGAGTTGGCTTAATAATACAAGTTATGGCGAGCGAGCTGGCTCGCTCTTACAAGTGCTCAGAGGAGGAGGCAAACGATCACTTGTTAAATCTGAGCCCCTTTGAGGTTAAAGCGCTCCTGCATCATATCCTTAGCGGCCGGGAGTTCAAGGTGAAGAACCTTAGGAGGGGCGTTTCAATTGATTACAACTTGGACAAGGATGAAGTGGTTAAGAGCATTGTCAGCATCAAGAGCAGATTTTCGTCGGCTTCCAATCTGATGGGCGTGGCATCCGAATTCGAGGAACTAGATCCGCAAAAGGATCGCGAAGGCCAGTGGCTTAGACGACGACGCTTGGACGGAGCCTTGAATCGAGTTCCAAAAGGTTTCTATCCAAAGGTTTGGTCGCTGTTAGAGAGATGTCATGGAATTAGCATAAACGGGCGAGTTCTCATGAACCAGCTAACGCGCGAAATGACTTCCGGTGAGCTAAAATTTGCTCTCCAAGTGGAGCAAGTTTTGACCAGCGTTCCGCAGCCAGAGTATCGTCAGCTTATGGTTGAAGCGTTGATGGTTCTTACTATCATGGTTGAACAAAACATCGTTAAAGAGCTTGGCCATGTGATTGAAGTCGAACAAATAGTTAGAAATGCTCATGAAATTTTCCTGGACGAACAACGGAAGAATCGTGGAAATTCAACGCGTTGTTGCGCAAATAAGCAACTGGACTCTTCCGCTGTACCTTGCGGCGGTGCTGCAGATGTATGTCAGTGCTTCTATGACAGCGCACCTAGCGGCACATATGGTACCATGACGTATTTGATGAGGGCCTACTTCTCTCGAACGGATATCATTGTGCAGTAAGTTCTCTGTATCTGATCGATAGCCGATTGCTTAGTATTCAGGGCTGCAAACTATGTCGTGACGCGTATGTCATTCCGTGGGTCAAATCAGAAGTAAACACTTCCCTTCGGCTCTATTTGCTTTTATTTATTTTCAAGTCCATACACTCTGCCAGAGTGACTCTGGTCCACATAAACATCATCATTGTCGTCGTAGTCATCATCATCGTCATCATCATCATCCATATCTTATCATCATGCCGCTGCAGAACGGAAACCGAACTCCCTCGCATCATCTGCAGTAAAGTCACCATATTGCCACATGTTTGCTCGATTCTCCTTCGCAGTCTTCTCGGCATTGATGTAATCGTTAATGGTTCGCAATAACTTACGCTCCCGTCGTTTCAGTGCAATCAGCAAACCGTTCTCAACCAGTTTCTTGCCGATGTCAGTCTTGGTGCTTTCAGCCACCAAAGATATGGCATCCTGGTTTGTAACTGGATCCTTGTATTCTACTCTCATCAAAACCTGTCCATATGTTAATTCCAGGAAGGCACGTCTCGACTCCTCGACCCAATCCTGATCGTGAGTTGTTGCTTCAACAAACGCCAACACGTAATCCTTTGCGAAACCCTCTTGCGAGGCAAACTTGTGTGATAATTTGGCCAAATCCCTTGCCTTCACCTTATCTGGGTTGCCATAATCGATGAAAACAATTTCAATATCTTGAGGCGAGTTGACCTTCAAGACTTTGGCTCTGTACCACTGATTATCAGCGCTAAACTTAGCGGCTACAATCTCGCCACGACTTGGTGTATAACCATCGCCACTACCTCCTTTCTTACCACCCGTTTGTGGTAGCTCAGCCCTGATTTGTTTCAATAGCTCTTCGAGCTTGGGTCCACTCTCGACTTGTTGCACTGAAACGATGACACTTTTTTCTTTCATTTGAGCATTAGTGACGATCACTGGCTTTCGATTCTTCAAGAGTTCAACTTCCTTGTTGGCAGCTGTCTTCGTGCCAACACCATTCGTTGTTGTTGGATTATCTTCCTCAACGACCTCGCTATCGTCCAGCATAGCACCAGAATCGGGTTCCTCTCGGCGTTTTGGCTCCTGGTAGTTGAGCCAGAGCCCAAGCTTCTTCTCTCTAGCTATACTTTCGGCTGCCTTCAGGTCACTTAACGTACCAGAAGCGCTCGAGTCCCTGACTTGACCATAGCCGAGTTCGACGAGCCGTAAGTTGAGACTCACCTCTTTATTAGTCTTTTCATCCTTGTAATAGATCCAGCCAATAAAGTTGCCTTTCTTATCCATACTATCCACCTGAATTGAGACATCTCTCTGGTGGACAAGAGCCTTTGCTGCAGCAGTTGAAGCGCTCTTCAAGGCGTCAGGCTCACGTGGCACAATAACGCCGGCCAAGACGAGATTCAGCAAGGTATTGTTCTCCTTTGCTAGAAACATCTTGAACCTAGATGCCGAGAACACAAACTCGACGACTGCATCCTTTCTTGTACGTGACAAGAATGGAAATAGTTGCTTGGCGCGAGCAGCATCATTACACAAATCAACAACCCTCAGTGGAGCAGTATCTTTTTGCTTCTCCTTATCCTTAGTATCCTTGGACTTGAGAGCATTCTGTTCGGCTTTCAGGAGTTCGTCGAAATTGGAGGCACGCTGGGAGTCATCTGATATATACTTGATAACTGAGGCGTAACCTTTGCTAACCAATGCCTCGGCAGCGTTCCATTTTGGCTGATCAGCTGGCCTAACTGAACAGCAGATTTTCTCTGGGTACGAATCTGATTTTGGTTGGATATATTCAACCTTAACAAGAGCCTTCTTACCCAGGAGCTTCTTGCGTAATAACTCACGGGCATGATAAAGTATTGGATTGTCGTAGATTCTGGGGATCGAAGTTTTTGGTCCATCAGAGACAGGAGCTGGAGCTGATTTTGCTGCCTTGTTCTCGCCCTTGGCTGGCTTAGATTGTTCAGTCGCCGTTTCCTCTTGAGCCTTGGCAGTTTCGCGCTGGCGATCCCGATCAACTGGAGCGCCCAATCTGATTGATGCAAGGAATATCTTCTTCACTTCACCCGTAGCAAGATTCTCGGCCATCATAGAATCTCCACTTATGACTTCAGTGATTTTAGCCTCATACGCTTCAGAGGGTCCATCGCCTCTATTGTCAACATAGTTCTCCCATATACGAAGGCGTTTTGATTTGGCCTCCTTCTCAGCTGCTCTCAACTTTTCTGGTGCTTTCGTTAGAGATATGCTGGCGTCGTTGCAACGAGCCATACCTTGACGAAGAAGCGCCTCTGCTAGATTGTTTTGGCCAAGTAAGACAGTGGCGAGATAAGAGTTTCTCTCCACTTTCTCTATGTGCACCTTGACGTCTCGATTTAGCAAGCGAGATTCAGTGAAAAATTTCGATTCGTCAAAGAATTTCGATTCGTTGGCCCTGTTCTTGTCCGGACTCCTGATTCCGCTGACCATGATAGAAGCGTTCAAGTATTTGTGGACACCCTGCTCGAGTCCAAGATCCAAGTAAACTTGGATGGCGCCCCCGTTTCTAACGTTCTCCACTGTTCCGCTGAGAGTCTTCCCCTTAAGTTGATTTGGATTAGGATGCTCGTGTAAGAGCTCCCTTTTAGGCGCTGGCTGAGAAGACCACTTTCCCTTGCCGGCAGCCTTGGCTGCCTCTTCAGCATCAATGAGCTGCTGCAGGACAGGTGATTCAGCTTTTGTGCGTCTGACCTCAAGGAGCCCTTCACTCACCATAGTCTCAGCAATATTTTCATCACCTAAATAGATGAAACCGAACTCTTTGTTTGCATTGCCGCCAAATGGACCAGCGGCGCTGGCGCTAACTTGGGCACCACCTGATTTGGTATACTCGCTTCGGTACACAACCTCTTGGCCAATGAGCCGCTTGGCCAGGTACTCCTTTGCCTCCCATGCGTAAGGCTCAGAGACGCTTGTTTTTCCATCCTCGCCGGGCGTCCTATTGAATCTGGGCGCTTGAACGTAGGCTAGATTAACGTAGTATTCAGGCGGTGGACCGCCTCTAGGATGATCGCGGAGAACAAGATAGTCGCCAGAGAAGACCCACTTAACCACGCGCTTAGCTACAGATTGTTGGCCGCCTGCCACAATTGCACTTGCAGCCATGGCCATGGCTGGGTTAGGCACTAGACCGGCTGGAACTGTATGCTCTTGGTCTGGTTGCATTGCGGCTTGAACTTGTTGTTGTTGATGTTGTTGTTGTTGTTGTTGCTGCTGATGCTGTTGTTGTTGGTGCTGTTGTTGTGAGGGTTGAGCCTGATATTGTTGTTGTGGAACGAGGTGACTTGCCGCCGCGCTGGCCATAGTTTGAAATTGTGCCATTGGTGGCTGTGCAGTTGGGCCTACACTTTGGAACATAATATGGTTGATTCTCTGCTAGTTTTCAATTAATTTAGCACAATATTTGTGGTCGTGTTTGCCAGTTTGTGTGTGTGTGTGTTTGAATGAGTGGAGGAGTTGGGTTTAGAAGTCTAGGTGGTCTAAATCAGGTAGACTTTGTATAGGATTTAAATTGAAAATTGATAATAAATGGATAGGCCTTTAGGGGGTTTGGTGTAATCGACAACGTCGTCCGGATATTGACGGTTGCTGGCTAGCTATTTCTGTCTGTCTGTTTGTCGTGCATATTATACAGTCAGTCACCAGCGTTGGCGTCGTCGTCACTGCTCCTGTGGCGCCGGCCGCGGTCGCTACTGCAGCCGCCCGATGCCTGTTGGCAGGCAGGCAGGCTGGCTGGCAGGCGGCGGCGGCAGCGGCAGCAGGCTCACTCTGCCTCTGCTCTCTAGATTCCAATGTGTGCGTCCGTGTGTGCGTGTGTGTGTTTGAGTGCGAGCCTTCCTGCCAGAGCTTGTGTTTGGCCGGCGTTTTTCCGCTTCACTACAGACTGCGAGAAAGCAAGCGAGATGGAGAGAGAGAGAGAGCGAGGACTTTGGGCTGCAGACTCAACTTGCTGATTAATAGCCAATCTAGGAGACTCTGCTCAACCAGACTCTTCCTGCTCGCTCAGCCGCCGGCCAGGCTAGAGTCTGGGAGAGTGAGCTGCTCGCTGGCTGTGGAACCTGCAGCGCTAGCCCAGGATGGCAACCAACCAGCATCTGGTTAGTTAGGGAGCAGCCAGCTCCCAATGTCCTCCTCTCTCACTGCTAAGTTTGCGCTCGTAGAGCAGCAAGCAGGTCAAGCTAGAGGCTGGAGGGAACGGTAACAACAAACAACGGCGGCACAGACAACACAAAGTTTCCTTCCTCCCTCCGCTAGGCTCGCTAGCCCAGCTTGACGAGCAAATGTGGATGCTCGTCCGTCTGTCTGGCCGTGCCTTTTCAATAATTAGTTCGCCCGGCGCCAGACTTTGCCGGGTTTTTGGCCGGCGCACGGGGGTGGCAATGGAGGCATGCGAGCACTTTGTTGCTGCTTGCAATGGTATCTGGCGGAAGCTGAGCGAGTGTAGCTATTTTACACCATTGGCGGCGAAGGCAGCGCCGCCGGAGCCACTCCGAGCTAATGCCGGCGTCTCCGGCCGCTTGCGGTGACGTGAACACCACTGGCCCGGCCGGCCGCTTTGTGCAGCCAGCGGAGTCAGGTTGATCCTGGCCACTCCGTTGCTCTCAGGCCAAGAGGGGGTGGCGCGCTCACTCGCCAGCTCCTTACCGGCCCCCCACTCCTCCTCCTCCTCAACCGGCGACACAACCAGCTTGCCCTATGGGCGACGACGAGCAAACCCCACCAGCCAGCATGTGCTTGCTCGCGGCCGCCTGCAACCGGCCAGGGTAGCGCCTCTGCGGCTGCGACCATCGCCAGTGCATTGCGAGAGCGCTCTGGTGTGCGCGCCGCTCCACGCTGGTTGAGAAACTCCGCTTTTTCCGCCAGTATAAATTCGAGCTCGCCCAACCTATGAGCCATTCGGTTTCAAGACGTCGGCTGGCACCGACGCCATGAACCAAATCACAAGCCTCTACCAAAATCAGTAACTAGCCACAACTGCGATCAACAAATTATAGACAGACACAGTAGGTAAGAACCCAAGACGCGCGTCTTCGCAATGCCAACCAGCTGACATGATGATTTTATTTAGATGACGAGACTGAGCTTACTCGCGAGCCCGGAGACGTTTACGTCCTAGGCACCGAGCACATGTTGTTAAGTACGAGGCATTTGTCTGAAGTTTCAGCTTAACTATACGCCAAGTTTCCTTCTCATCTCTCCCACTCCCAGAATCACACCTCGCTAACTAATTCTCCCCAACTTGGCCAGTCCAGACGCATCCAGCCGCGATGGCAGCGGACGATTTCTATTTAAGATACTACGTTGGCCACAAGGGCAAGTTTGGCCACGAATTCCTCGAGTTCGAGTTCAAACCGGACGGAAAACTTAGATACGCAAACAATTCGAACTACAAAAACGACACCATGATTCGTAAAGAAGCCCACGTTAGCCGGCTTGTCCTAGACGAACTTAAGCGGATAATTGAGGACAGCGAAATTATGCAGGAAGATGACGCCAGCTGGCCCCAGCCTGATCGGGTTGGCCGCCAGGAGCTGGAGATTCTTATTGGCAATCATCACATCTCATTTACAACCTCCAAAATTGGCTCGCTCATTGATGTCAATCAGAGTAAGGACCCTGAAGGCCTCAGGTGTTTCTACTACCTCGTCCAAGATCTCAGATGTCTAGTCCTGTCCCTGATCGCACTTCACTTTAAAATTAAGCCTATCTAAACCTTCGAGGCTTCCTTCCAGCAATCAACCCTGAAGCTAGATAAAGACTTTGTACATAAATAAATAATAGAATTTATTGCGCTTGAATATGGTCCTTAGTTCTTATCTCCTAGTCTCGTGGACAATCGAATCCCTCTCCGCCAACCCGATCCCTCGGGATCAATCTTAACTCAGAGCCATGCTTTAAGAAGACGTCACCGGCGCTTTGTGCCGGATTAATACCCACTCCATCGTCAGTTATTATAGCACTCGTTTCTGGCGACGACTTAAACTGTTCGGCTGCAAACTTGACGACGGCCGTGAAGGGTGTGGAATCAGGCACGCTCAAAATTTTGTAAGGTAACTTGGGATCTGAAGTCAAAGTTATCCTGAATGATACCTTAGTGGCCGAAGCAACTGGCTTGTTTTCTGGAGTAGACATATCTTGGACTGCTTTAGTGTCCCTAACTTGGTTCCCTGGTAGTGTCTTGTGAGGACAGTTCGCCTTCAAGGGGAGACAACTGGTCGGTCTTTGGTATGTTGGAACGTTAGAAATTCTGGCTAAATATCACTTCAATGACGGTAAAGGATCTGAATAAGAGCCAATATATCTATGTAGCTCTGAATACCTATGATTATGTTTGCTCCCGGCTTCTTACGCCTCTATTTCACAGTCAGGCGAAGACAGTCAGAATGTTCCTGATCCAAACCTATGTGTGAATCGAACCATCAGGTAAACACTCGGGATCTAATGCCAGAAAAATCCGAGGATGGCGCCACCTTAGTTTAAACTTTTCGTCCTTTACCGGCGCGCGCCAACGAATGGCGCTTTCAAAAGTTCTCCACGAATTGAATTCGTGCCCTCGGCACCATTTAACTCATACGCCATTCCGGTTTCGTTACCCAGCTAGATAATAACAAAACCAATCATAGAATCATGATGCCCATAAGTTCTCTCCTGCTCGCCCAACTTAAGGCTGCATCGGAGACTCAGCAGCAACATAATCATCAATATCCACATCATTCGAGTGCCCTATTAGCGTCGCTAGCCAACTCAGCAGCTAGCGAGTACTATCATAGGTACTTTGCCGCCTCAGAAAGACATCAGTTGTTAGAGCAAAGAGCAAGAGAGGTAGGAACGATCATAGTCCCTGCCACAACTTGTAGTCAGGCGCATATGCCCAATAATCAAGCCGAAGTCCCAAGACAAAATACTAACCCACCAACTCTGAGAACTGATCAACATCCGCAAAATGTAACCCTCCCTCCAAGATCACTCATGCCGTTCCCGTGTCAACTGATTGGACAACACTCAAAAAGGAAGCGGCGACACAGGACTATATTCAGTGAGGAACAACTAGCCCAACTGGAGACAGTCTTCTACCAAACTCAGTATCCTGATGTGACATTGCGCGAACAATTGGCGGCGCATATAAACCTCAAGGAGGCAAGAATTGAGGTTTGGTTCAAGAATAGGCGAGCCAAATTTCGTAAGCAACAACGGGATCACTTGGGTCATCCAATACCATTATCAACCACAGCGTCTGCTGCTATGATTAGCCATCAGCTGTTCACCTCCTCCAACACGCTTGCTTCGAATCAAAGCGTCTCACCGGTCTTACTTGGAGGGACCCAACCAGTTTCTTGTGGTCCCTCAACCTCAGCCCAGCAAAAAGCTTTCGATGAACAATTCAGGGAGAGGGAACTGTGATTAAAGGAACATCCAGTGTACAATGAACTATAACATGATCTCAAATAAAACCACATAGCTTTATACAAGAGTAAACAATTTTCCGTATTCATTTTCTATATGCTGACAGTCGCACCTATAGGGACGCGTGTCGTACAATCGTTCGCCATATGCTTCATGTCAGATTGCTCTTTCTGAACCAGTTTGTCAAACATTCAATTGAACCCTTGAGCATATTCGAGATCCATTTTAGTTCATGCTCAGACCAAAACTTACCACAACTGCTCACTTGACGGGCACGAAACAAGCAACAATACTTGCCCCCGCCCCAAGGTAAAAGATGTCACTCCGAAACACTGAGATGCCAGATGGAGGAGATTGAACTAATGCCCCGAACTCGGGTACCAGTGTTACCATCATATAGGAGGATTACACTCACCCTATTTGGTTCATCTGACTACCGGCACATTTGTTTGGTCCAAATGTCCGCTCCTTCTTTGCTTTCCCCTCCCTTCTCTCCTCAAACTGGACCTAACTTAAATGGCCATAATTTAGTGTCATTTTGTACTGGTTGAGCGAAAAGAGAGCAGCAGTTGATTAACGCAATCCTATCGGCTACATGTATATTCAAACCAACGTGCTCTCTCCAGCGTAAATAATCCCGCGTTTCCGTCTGAATTTGGGCAAATACTGACGGACGTCCTGGTTTATGGCGCATCTATGGCCTTACTCAAGCTTATTGAGACCCAAACAAGTCGCCATGAACGCGTTCCAATCTGATGATCTCTTGAGAACTGTATTTCCATACATTCTAAGCTTGTGCCTACAATTTGTTTGGACGACCGAGCTTGCAGATAGTTTGGTTCAGCTCGCTTTTCGTATCCCACGCCAAACACGAGCCACCTCAAGTTTGCCACTGAAGTTGCGATAAAACCTTGGTATGTTTTCTCGCCAACTAGAAGTCGTTTCGACATTCAAATTAGCCACTGATCCGCTGCCATCAAGTAAGTAACTAAATGAGCATCGATTGCTCGCAACTGAACACCGCTGCAAAGTGCTGCTACAACAGGATTATATAATGCACGCTAAACTCTATTACTCCTCTGGTTATGACAGTATCCCTGTATATTGAAGTGTCTTTGTGTACATATTTGTATTGTTGAGTTCCGAATGTTGGACTCATTGTTTACGGGCGGCAGATTGAATTCACTGTTCTAATAAAGACACCAACTTTCACACGTTCGTTTGTGTGAGTTTCAAAAACGCGCGCCGCACGTGCAAGTGTTGGTGCGCCGGAGTCTCGCTTTCTGCTTGAACAAATTCGCTTTGCGAACCGCATGAGTGTTCGCGCGCAACTGTGGCGCCTAAAGCTTATAGATCAGAGCGATTCCCAGCAGAGCCAATATAGTCCATCCTATCTAGCTTGAGCAACTCGACGCTGTCAAATTGTCTATTTACACTATTATTCTTAACCGAACGGTTTATTGAGTGCATCAAGTTGCTAGCCATGTTACATACAATGATTGATCGACAACAAAAGGATGGTCTTCAGAGTGATCCTTTCACATCCTACTGACCGAAGTGAAACCGATCATTATGGGTAATATGAGAGCACCATATTGGTGCAGCATCTTCTAATCCAATGATAATCGGCAGGAGATGTAAATCAATCTGGGACTGAAACTGCCGCTTGTTGGTGGCCAACCTCTGCCGAGTGATGCTAGTTTCTGAGCAAGATCGAGTCGCCACAAATGGAACAACCACTTTCGACAAGATTAGAGGATACAGTAGCGGAACTTTAAGGCAAAGCAACATATATTCTGTTTGTTCGATGAGTGTCGCCTATGAGGGATGGATTAGTGTTCGCCGACATGGTTGTTCTCACTGCTTTGAATTAGCGCTGCCGCCACCGCTCCTGCCCACCTCCGTACAGACTGCCGAGGGCTTTACAAGAAATTTCGGACTTTTGTTTGTCCATTCGATATAAGGTCCGCTTAATTTTACAGAAAACTAACCGCCAAATGGACAATTCTAAAGGATTAATACTCTGGTCAATGTTTGGTATTGGTGGTAGATTCAGATGCAAATTGTTTGCGGTTGTTGCTCGGGGCAACGAACTATTCAACATTGCTAGCTTAATCCAGGCCTCCCAGCCATGATGGCCACCCACAGACTTTAGCATTCTCAATTTGTCAGCTTTCAGCTCATTTTCTACTGATTATCCCAGTCAATCAAACTACTGGGCATCGCAAACTCTAGATATCGTCAGGCTACAAGAACTATCGAGCCACGAACAGCTATCACCCAAAGAGCGGGCCACTAAAGACTTAATTACCGATGAAAGGATCCACAAATCATACCGCCAATTGGTGCATCCTTGTCAAACGAAAGCCACATCGATCAACGTTTGATGACAAAACGCCTATGATCTACCTGATGATCATTTTGCTTCGGAATTATTTTGATCTCAAATATCACCTCAAGAATCTCATATGTGCGGTAGAATTTAGGCTCTAAGCAGAATATCGATGACTACACGCAACAGTCTGATAGCATTTACCGACAGAACTTAAGCACTGAAGATGCCCAGCCTACCACAAACTCGAATTCGACCTATGGATCATGCCATCTGGAACAGAGCAACTCCCCGGGTTTCGAGAAATCGGTCAGAGAGTTTCGGTTAAGTTCTAATCTTCGATAATGCCTATACCAATGATTGAATGATTGAGCCTTTTCCAGGGATAGCTTGGAAGCGTCTTTTCGAGCCTGGTGACATAATCGGGGGAGGTGTGAATTCATATAAGGTTACTTGGTTCCAGCCCATGGTCTCCAACAAGGGTATCAATCCGAGCCCCTCGTTCGTCCATAGATTTTTTGAATTACCTTAAAGTTCAACTCACCTAACCAAAACCAACCATCCTTATTCGAGTACCGAAAGATGGCGCCATCATCCAGGTGTCGAGTCGAACTAACCCTGGAAAAGCAACGACCATCGACCGATGACGGTCTATGTTCTAGTCCGAGAACAGATTTCGATTTGAAACTGGGAACCCGAGCAGTATGAAAACAGGTAGTCAGTATCGAAAGAACAAGGAATCATTGTTTGTCGGTGAAGCGCGTTTATAAAATAACTGCTCGGCCGAAACCCGGTTTGGTCACTACCTTGTTCCAAGCCTGATACAAGTTCGTTCAATAACTAGTATCGAGATCCATTTGAGAGATTTAGATAAGATTTGTATGGGATCACAATGGTTGTTTGCAGGCACAGAGTCGAGTGTTGAAAAATTCTAAATTTATTCGCTAGTTCATGGTCACTAGGACGTTAAATTTAGGCGCCACGATATAGCGTATCAAGGGTGAGCACAACATGTACGTGGTACAGAAATAATGATGGAAGAAAGCAAAGATTGCTGTCCAGTACGAGCTTGCAAACCTAAAATGCCCGACTCGTCTACTCTACTTGATGATACGATTGTACGCCTTTGGAGCTTGGTCTGTTATTATTAGGCTGTTGGTCAATCCAGAATTTTCTACTTCTAGCAGGCTCAAAGCTAGTGTGGGTCTGAATGCGTTTATTTGGTGGCTGCTCTTGCACGAGCGAGACGCTGACCATTCATAGGGACAAGAATATAACTGAAGAATCTAAAAACGAACAGCACTCACAGTCATCCTTTCAAACAGGTATTGGAGGGTCTTTAATGAGTTAGCTGGATAAAAGAGAGAAACCAAATATTTGGTCAGCAGCAGCTCTGATAGACGAAAGCAATCAACAAGCTGTAGCTCGTTTCACTACAGATACCTTTCGTTCTTGCGCATTCAAGGTCGTCGGGCGGAAAACGTTTGATTGATAGACTAAAATACGCTCGATTTTGCTTTCTCTATCTCTGAGAAAAGAACTTAAGCGCGAGCTTTTACGTCATCCAACCGGGTGAGCTCGGAGGCAAAAAAACTGTCATTGCATATCAGTAAACTCCACCTTGATTCAACTTCCCCATGAGAATTTGATTATCCATCTCGTTTAAATACTGTAAACTGTCAACAAGCTCTCAAATGAGTGACTGAAAAACGATGATAACTGAACGACAAAGTATGCAATAATTCGAACTCATGTGAAACGAGCCTGATTTCAGTAGATAAACAACAGGTCAAGTTCAAGGAGTTAATTGGCATCCTTGTCTTCGCGTCGGGAACTCTTGAAACGTGTCGTGCAAGTGACGTCATTTTGGCTCGGTACCAGAAGTTCTAAGTTGGAGAGACAACAATAACAACATCTATTCACCTGAAAATACAGCTGTTGCAAGCACTCTCGAGTGGCAGCAAAAGAGCTTCACACTGAGAAGAAAGTACAAACTTAAAATTCAGCCTCCCCCACCTTTAAGCCTGATTAGTACTCGAGTGTAGCGACTTGCGCTTCCCCATCCCTTCCCTTTGAGAAATCTAGAGGCACGAACCTTTCCACACACAGATCAGAACTTGGTGAAGTTCCGCTAGCACTCAGGTTCTTCCGCATTTCCCTCATCTTCGCACTACCTTATGATGACGCTCTGTGGGGCATAAACTGAACCGCACTGTCAGACGAAACTGCTCCCGGCTATTTGTGGTCTCAAAGCCTGCTACAAGCTCAATGCTGGCTGAGGGATTCTTCAATTTGCAAAAATTGTTCTATCCTCGGAGAGCGAGCGACTAGCATTTAGAGAGCCAACATGGTAGCAGTATGTCAACGAGCTTTTCGCTTGGCAAAATGTCTAATCTCCGTCACAGTCACAAAGTTCACAGGATTCATTTGGCCGGGCAAAATCTAAGCTTTGGCGAGCAACGACACAGTTTATTCATCCATCATAGTGAAATGCAACAATCGTTGCTTTCGTTCACCCTCAACAGGCCGCTAACCTCTCTCGGCTATTAATATCTGGAAGTTCAGATAGAATTTTATCCGCTTACTCCATTTAGAAAAGTTTAGGGTTGCAAAATATGTTTTCCGGGCCGAGCTTGGTGGAGAATCAAAAAGCAGCTATTTTGTCATCCTCTCGTCAATTCGTATCCGAGCATCTGTGTCATCGCAGAAAGTGAATCCAATGATACGAAACTTAAATAGCTTATAGCAGGTTAACATCGAGTCGATGCTCACACTGTGTATGACGAGGATAACATTTGGCATCTCACACATGCTAGCATAACAACAACCGAGCAATTCTTTATGTAATTGTGCAAAAGTCTTTCAAAAGAAGGGAGAGTCTTGAGCCAATATGGCTAAAATGCTCAAATGGAGACTCGAATAGCACGAGCACGGTACAAGCTAGCCTGATCCATTGCTTCACTCTTGAGTCCTTTCTGCAACCAATCAAGGCTGCTTGCACTTTCATGCACAACAAACTTGCCCATTCGCCTCTGGTTTGATTATACGAAGGTCACAAAGAAGATAGTCAAGGGCAGACAGAATTGCCGGCATAATCACGGGAGGTTGTTTTTCTACACAGAATCAGTGGGTGCTTGGCAGGTTGAATATGAAACGCACTTTGGTTTAGCATCACTCGAGGTTTATGTAACAAAAAGTAAAGATAACGCAGATAAGCGATAGCACGCACCTGCTCAGGCGTCGGATAAGAGTTTCAGAGGGAGCCTTCTTAGAGTGGACGTTCTTTGACGAGTCTAGTCGTAGTTTTGGCAGCTCATATTCAACAACGTCTTCAAATCATACTTCACATAGGCCAGCGTACCTTGCACGTTCATTCCAAGACGAAGTTAACAGATCTTTCATGCTTGATTGTTGAACGTCATTGGCACGAGCTCGAAAGATTTGAGATATTGCATAAAGCTTCGACCCTGATCAGGTTCCCGTTTTTGACGTTTTCGTTAGTGTGCACGTCTACGCGATTCGGAGGGTTTACTCCCTGTTTTGCAAAATTGGTAGCTAATGAGATTTGAGAAATTTCCTGAACGAGCGCCAATTAATGGAGCAAGGTTAGCGGATTAAAGCAGCCGTACTGCCTCAACAGTGAGTGCAATGCAAACGTCTTGTTATTGAGTCTCTAGCAGGATAAGCAGCAAAAAGCGGATAGATCAACCGTTAAGGGCTTTCGAAGGGGCGGAATTATGCACGATCAATTGTATAACGCACAGACGACTATTTTCCCATACCATTTGTAACGAGAAGATGAGATAGGATCAGGCTTATTCTGCGAAGGATTCCAATAATGAGGTTCATTCCTCATGGACCTAAATTTGAGCGGAATCTAAACCCAGCTCGGAGCATAAGCTGAGTTCGATCCATGGCTGGTGGCATAATAACTGTTGCTATTTGGTCTCCGCTCGCCACCTCGAGCAGACCGTACTCCTTATACTTGCTATGACTATTCCACTGATTGAACTTCCCTGGAATAGAAAAGTATGTTGCCCCAGAGGAGAAGATAGAAGCATTCAGTCAGTGCATGATCAGCGTCCACCATTTAGCTCAGCATCCCTTCGCTGCTCCCATCCGTCGTGGATTCACCTTGTTCAGCGTAACAGCCACCGTCTCACCGCTTGTGTCCTATCCGCACGGCGAATAACCCGTTGCTTCCAGACCAGGAGGAGGGAGAGAAACAAGTTGTGCCACATCAACGCCCGGAGGCTTATCATCTTGACCTAGCCTAACCTCGTCTGTAGGCTGCCCGCCTGCTGCGGTAGCATGGATCCTCGCTCCTGCTTGCAAGCGGAGGGAGCGGAAAAGGACGAGGAAGAAGAGCTGATATTGAAAACACGACGAAAGCTTGATTTCGAAGCCAGTATAACATTTGCATGGCCACAAGGAAGCAGTCTGCCTCGTCGTTGTGTGGATAGGCTTGCAGTTAGCTACACCAAGCAGAGCATTGAGCTGGCGACCCGAAAACTATCTGGACTTTTGTGACCAGGCTATTCTATCATCAGAACAATTGAGTTTGTCCCATTTGACTCGAGCGAATAGCAATCCGAGGCAAAGGATTGAGTTCGATCTGGGTGCAGATTCAGATCAGACTGCTCACCTCGAAGGAGATGCATGAGGCTAGCGCGTGCACTGAGGCTCGGGCTATCTGTCGCCACTTCCTCATTGTGTTTGCGGTTTCGCTTGTTCCTGTTTGGGCGTTGGTGCATCCATAATAAGCACTTGGTGGCTATCCCACCTCCTCTTTTGACTCCCTCTCTCACGAAACTAATGTTTACGAAACTGCTGGAGGTTTTGGTGGTAGCACGCGAGAGAGAGAGAGAGAGAGAAGGAAGCCAACGACTGATGTTGACGCAACAAACTTGGCCACAGTTTGCTAAACAAGCCAGCCCAGAGGGTGCTCAAAGGGCGAGAGCTTTCGCGTTATCTCAATGATATGACTATTATACGGTTATTATTATAGAATTGTTATTATTATATTCAGGCTCAACAGTTGTAATCTAGTTCGTTATCCTTTGCTTGCGAACACTCTTTCGCTTGACAAATAAACCAAATTGGAAGGACTAAAACTCTGTCGCCCAAAATTTGCTTAGTATGTCGCTAAAGAATTATCTGGTCACCAGCCAAAATTGCCCAGATGATGCGACGAAATGGCCGACCCCAAGTGCAAAAGGATGGCAAATCCAGCCTCTCAAACTTTAGTTGTTTTCCTCATTAGCTGGTGGCATTAAACATGGCCTTGGTTTTGGATAGTGCTTGTTCAAAGTGAAAGCAGGTAGACCCTCAAACAGCCGAGCAAGCGCGAGCTGCAACCAGTTGGAGTTCTGTTCGCGCTTGCGCTCGTTGGCCTCGTGTTTTACGCCCGTAGCTTATTCTTGCAACCAACAAACTCTAGCCCATTTTTGTGTGAGTTTGCGGTGACAGCTCGACAAATATTGGATTGGGTTGATCGTGATCGAGAAGGCATTTTCCTGTCTCCTTGCCAAAAATCTTGTATTGACACTCAATCAATAGTGAGCGCGTCCAAATTCAATATCTGGTTGCAAACAAGACCATTTGTTGCACAATTAGTCCACAAATGCAAGGCCTTTATCTCGAAAGGGAGTCACTTCTATGTAAGCAGTATAATGGCCCTCCAACTATGAGAGCAATTGAGGGAAGTTTCGCAAGACAGTTGGCATATTGATCGGGATCTCCTAGCTTTGGAGGCGCGCTCAAAGTTGCTTGCCAGTTTGGATGGAAAAAGGAGCGCTAGTTTTGCCAGCTTTGAGCCCAACAACTGGAGCTGAATGCGGGGGTCTCAAGATAAACTTGAGGCAGCCGAGAAGGTGCAAGTGTGCAGCCGGCTACCTGCTCGATTGTAATGCATCTTGTCTCGAACTAAGCGCTGAGTTTGTCGCCGGTTATACGAGCTAAATCGTGAGCCTTTCGAACACTCCGCCTGAGTGAGTGGTTTGTGCTGGCGCCGCAAACGATATCTCGAGCGCAAACGGCCTCTCGGTTCAAAAGCCGTTGGTTTGCAAGCAAGGTGTTTGCGACGGCGGCGCCGCCGACGGTGGTAGTGGCGCCTACGGGACTAGAGTAGGTTGTGTTGGGCTCGTGTGAGTGGCTGCTGGCAAGACACCAGGCAACTGTGATAAGTCTGCCGACAGGCTCGATCAGGCTGCTGATTGTCGGTTTCGCGCCGTCGTCTCTCGGGCTTAGTCGCCTAGCTGCCTGGCTGCAACAAGCTCCTCCAGTCTTCCACTCAAAATAAAGTAGCAGCGGCAGCGGCAGCGGCAGCGGCAGCAACAACAAGAACAGCGGCCAAGCAAGAAGCCGGGCGAATGAGCTGTTGCACTTGGTGTGAGCATGTGACGCGCATGCAGTGGCGGGCGCCTCGCCTGCAGGCCTAAAGCCACCGTCGATTCGTGTGCCGGGAGCGCGAGTTTGGGCGAGCCAGCCAGTTAGGGTGTTTGTGGCGGGCGAGCGAGCGAGGTGGCGCTGGGGCTGCGCTCTTGCTAGGCCCTCTGGGCCAGCGCGCTTAAGCGCGCATGCACACGCACAAGAGCTCGTTCCCGGCTGGCGCAGCCTGCGCAGGTTGGCCGAGGGGGCGGCAAGACGTCGGCCGCAGGCTGGCGAGCTTGTTGGACCAAGCGGCGAGCAGAGGGGGAATATGGAGCTGGGGCTGGATGGAGATAGGGACAAAGTTAAAGTTGGAGTCAGAGTTAAAGTTAAAGTTAAAGTTAAAGT
>Ga0268249_1000235_pt1 | contig 34531 bp, 20 predicted proteins | sample AgamicAtPe_FD_200257 | JGI IMG/M metagenome (GOLD analysis project Ga0268249, IMG submission 200257) | Agave microbial communities from Guanajuato, Mexico - At.P.e (v2) (version 3) | ecosystem: Host-associated > Plants > Phyllosphere > Phylloplane/Leaf | place: Guanajuato, Mexico | collected... | reverse complement strand
AGAGAGAGAGAGAGAGAGAGCGAACCCCCTGGCGCCCAACTGATCGTTGCAAGCCTTACTATCTCCCTGCCTCTTGAATGGAATCACACGCAAATTCGCTACCCTAGACAAACATGGCGAATCTAACTGACTACTCGCGCAACTAACTCGCTTGATGGGCAGTCGTCGGGTTCAACGACAGAGCTGAGCAAGGGGAGCGCGAACGAAGTCGTCGTCGTCGCCATAGAGGTGGCTGTAGGAGCCGCTGCTGTCGTCGTTGCAGCCAGAGAATTGGCGGGCTGGGAGCATGCGCAGTCGGATTTGGCCAGCCAGAGCGGGCGGACCAAGTTCGATTCTGCGCTCGTCCTGCAGATGGTGCGGCATTTCTTAGCTGCAGCTTGAGAGAACTTGGCGAGGATTTGCGCTCGATGTAGACGTCTCGCCATTTTGCCAACGGTTCGCGCGCAACAGAGAACGAGCTAGCGAACTTTTTGGCACGGACAGAATGGAATTGCGTACGTGCACGTTCAAAATGGAGGCCCCATTGGCAGCCCCTGATGCAACATTCTCACCTCGCCTCTCTCAAAACACACACTTCACCTGGCAGCCCGTCAGACAGATTCAAACTAGCGGCTTGGCGCAACAAGAGAAACATGAGCTCAGCAAACGACCACTCTGAGGGCCCAATCTCGATGGGCTCCACCGACCATCTTGAGCCAAACTCACTCCAAGATGACTATCAAACGTGTCAAGCGCCAATAATGGCCATATGCACCGATTCGAGCCGCTGCGGTTCGGCCATCTACGCGGATTCAAGCGTCCATTTGGTTGCGGATAGAAAAGATTTGGGGGACCCATACAAGGGCCTTGATATTATTATACAAAGGATCGATCCTCAGGTTGTAATTGTGAGCTCTGTTCAGAAGAAACTCATCACATTTCTTGAGAAAAATTTTAGATTTAAAGTTCTTGATATTAGTCGGAGGCAAACAAAAACCAAATCATCATCAGCCTGTATCAGCACATTATCCCAGGATTCATACAATCAAAGTGACCCCCTCGCCTTATCATTGAGAGATATTCCCTCAAATCAGGGGATCGCATCTGAACAGCTGCAACCCGACCATTCAGAATTTCAAGGTGTTAGCGAAATCTCAGAATATTCGTTCACGCTTGCAATCGTTCCTAACGTTTGGTTCTCCATGAGTAGCGGGATGCAGAAATTATTAGATAGTGAGCTCGTCAAGAGCAGAGGACTGGACGATCCTGAGGAGAGATCGTTATTCATAACTTCTAGAGTGGAAAAATCAGCCGACGTTTGTGCAATACGGGCTATTTCTGCTCTGGATAATTATATTTTGCATACATTCACTTGTGAACCAAACATAGACCCTACCACAGATTCAAATCAAAGTAACGTCGTCCAACATGTAAGAAATCTTCAATCTCAAAGCCAGCGCACACAAGCGTCATGCATATCACGACCAAGTTGTGATCTAATGCCAATTTTAGAGGTGAAGTATGTTGACCCGGGCCCCGTGCTCTCGATTGATAAGTTCAGCTTGGAGGCACTAGGGATATTCCACCACTGTGCTAGAAGATTGCCCGACGACAATGGATTTGAAAATCCTATCGATTCCGACAGAAAGTCAATTCCGAGTTTGTTTGAGGTTCTAAATCTATGTCAGTCCACCCTGGGCAGGAAAAGATTGCGTACGCTAATGATGTGGCCCATGCAGAATCTTGAGGAACTTAAACATAGGCACGATGTGTTGGACCACTTTATCAAACCGGAAAACGAATTGCTGCGCGATCAGATATCTCTACAGCTGAAGAATTTGGTGCCTCTATCAGGATTGCTGACCAAACTTAATCACTCAGTCGGCTCATACAGAGAATTGAGTACGATTTACAAATCCCTTTGGGCTTTCTTCGCCATTATAGATTTGATCAAAGCGAACATTGTCAACAATTTAGAAATATTCAAACGCTTAATCGTCCTTGATTGCCCGAGACTAAGAGCAGTGGTGGATTCGTTTATTAATGTCGTTGACTTTGAGGCATCGCGGAAAGAGAAACGGGTTCAAGTTTGTTTGGGAGTGGACGAAAATGTTGACGAGAAACGAGAACTAATCAAAAATCTGAAGCAATTTTGTGATGAAATAGCAGTCCAAGAGACTGCAAAGTACAAAGATTTACTCGGTAAACCATGTAGCATTATATACTTGCCAAGAATAGGATTTTTATGCAGCGTGAACTATTCATCGACATCCGAGCTCATGCAGATAAAAACCAACCGGGAGTTTGATGTGCTGCTGCATACTGAACAGTCGGTATACTTCAAGACAGCCAGGATGGAAGAGCTAGATAATAATGCTGGAGACATAGCCTGTGATCTCATAGACGTGCAAGAGAACGTGGTGATAAATTTGCAGTCTGACTTGTTGAAGCATACTGAAACCATACTGAACTTGATGGATATTCTCGGGGAACTCGATTGTTTGATTGCATTTGCAAAGGTTTCATTCCAAAGAGGATACACACGACCCGAGTTCGTGTCATCTACCGAAGAGATTGACATTGTACAGGCTTATCATCCTCTTCACTGTATCAAATATAACGTGGTGCCTAATGACATCCGATTCTACAATCACACGTCAGAACGGCAGGTAAAAGTTATGGTCCTAACGGGACCGAATTCTTGTGGTAAAACAACCTACATGAAAGCAACCTGCCTTGTTATATACATGGCACACATCGGTTGCTTTGTGCCAGCATCACATGCCAGAATTCCGATGGTCGATGCCATATTGACCCGGATGCACTCAGCGAACTCAATATCCACTGGACTCTCTTCGTTTGCAACTGATCTACACCAGGTTAATTACGCGCTGAGTCGAGCAACAGAAAATTCGTTGATCGCAATCGACGAGTTTGGCAAGGGTACTCAGACTCGAGACGGTTTTGCCTTGCTGAAAGCTCTGGTCACATATTTTGTTATTCGAATGAACAAAAGTCCTCATGTTATGATCGCTACTCACTACAATCGTTTGATTAACCACATGCAAAATTACAGCGAGTACATCATTTATAAAACATTCAAGGTCACGAAGGATCTGTCTAAAGACAACATAGTTTACGAATTTCGATTGATAGACGGAGTTGGCGAGATTAGTCTAGCGGACCAGGTGGCATTGAGAGCGGGCGTACCGCAGAGGATCATCGAAAGAGCCGCTCAAGTGCGAGAGTATATCACTGGCAGTATGCCTCTCAAGCCTCGACCTCCGTTGGGCGCATGACTTCAGTGCAAGAGGAAACTGAGCTGCCGCATTGATAGAATGGTTGCACACATGTTTATGGTGTAAATCGCGCATTCAGCTGGACAAAATAGATCAACTGTAAACAGATAGATGGCGAATACAAACAAGACATGAGATTTCAAGACAACTGATAAATTGAGAGGGTAAACTTAACTGAAATCTACCATCCTGTGATATTTCGCTGATGGGAGGTGACCACACACCCTTATTTTCTGCCTCGAGTTATTGATTGAGGCTGAGTTGAGGGGCCATAGAGCATGACTTTTCTGGATTGATAGCTGACAGAAGTCAAATCAAAGTCAGGTGATAAAGAGGAGCTACTTTTTATATCTGCTCGAGAATAGGGCAGGTAAAAATACATAGTGATAATGTCATCATCAAAGGCTGTCAAAGCCATCCTATTCTCTGCTCAGGCTCAAGAGCACGACGTTCTAACCAAAATTAAGAATGTCCAGAAGTGGTTGAAATCAGGCTACAACATCAAGGTCCAGATCAATGGAAAGGCTGACAGACACAAAGCTATTGAGGCTTTGTATAAACAAATAGAAACCAGCACCAAATTGGGTGCCGAATTCACACAGAAAGTTGTAAAGCCAGAATCGATAAAGTTCATTATGAAACCCACCCCAGGCGCGGATGCTCTCAAGATTGATGACTCAACTGACAAAGCTAGTGATGAAAAAGAATTGGAATCAATTATGTCGGGCGTAGACGTATTCTCCGACGAGTTCGAAAAGCAATTGGCCGAATCAATCCGACAGGAGAGGCAAAAGAATAAAAAAAGAAGTAAGCCTTGAAGGAGCCAATAATCCTTGGATGTCGGCTCCCCCTGTTTATCTACGCCTTTTATTAGATCCCCTAGTGGTTAGAATGTCTCCAATGATCTTGACGGTCCTGGCTAACTGTTTGGTACCGGGGGGTGCGCTCATAGGCTGATTTGATTGCATCTTACGGGCAGATTTGATCCCATCAGTGATATATCTTGGAGGTCTAACTGGGGCTTGCATAGTGACCCTGGCTGGAACAACCGACGGTGGAATGACGGGTGCTCTAGTTTGAATTTGATCTAAACTGTTGCTTCTTGACGCGCTTTTCGAGTGAATGGTTCCAGGTGACGCCCTTGAGGAATGCTCTGACATCTCTTTCTTCCAACAACAACAATAATCTCGAATAGCTTGGAAGAAACAAATAAGGAATATAAGAACAAAACAGAATAAGGCCGTGCCAGCGACCATATAAGGCATCCATGCTACATAGGGAAATTCTATTGATGGCTCTGTGAGGTTTTGAGTTTGCCTGACCGCCGTGATTGTTGGTCGTTGGGAACGAAAACAAGGCCAGATATCTGTAGTATCGACAGTGAGGCAACTCTCTGGAGTCTCAAGGGTGCTGGCAGCGTCGGCAGTCTTCGTGGTTTCAGTGATTTCAGTAGTCTGAGCAGTGTCATCAGTTTCGTTCAATTTTTGTATCATTACAGTAGACCATTTTGGGTTCAGATTTGATAAGAGCGAGAGGCATCCTGTGCCAACAGTCAAGAAAATTTCAGCGCGATAAGTGGAGCCAAAAGATAGAGTAATTACAGGGCCGAACCAAAACCAGCACGTGTTTTTCTTTGTGGCAGATCTTTGAATTTTATTTCACTCTCTTGGTCATTGAACATGTTTTCAAAACATTCTTGTCCAATCCTTAAACTTATGAGTATTGTTATAGAACACAAAACCTTGAAATCATCTCCATCCTGCAGCATTAGTTGAGCGGCGGTTAGCATCAATGGATTCGGCATGAGAGTCTACCGAGAAAGCTTCGTCCAATCATCTTTGCCGATTGTTGGTGAATTTTAAACGATTAAACTCACGAAACGATGATGGGAAGTTGGCATGAAACCACCTCTATACTAAAAGGACATGTGTTCTGATTACTATTGATTAATATTCTAAACAAGTTTTCTCTATTGAAGTTACTTGAAACTTCAACGCCCGGAAGTGGGATTTTCAGTCGATTATTCAATAACAGCACATTATGTGCTCATGGAGACTTTGAGATTATCCAAGACGGAGATATATGTATCTTGTTCGGTGAGATGCTAGTGAACCTCTGGACTCAACATTCACTTCAACTCATAACACTTGTCACACACTCGGACGCTTGCATCGCCCCAGCCTCTTTCTGGCACGGGCATGGATTTAGTGGAGCATTCATGGCAAAAACCCCCACCACAACGTCTACAATGATGAATAGAAACCAGCTCGTAGAAATCTTTGCGACATAAGCCGCAATTTGATATTTGAGAATCTGGAAGCCAGTATTCTGGTCTAGCTGAATCCTTGATTACTCCCAGAGGATAGTCGATGGCGGTTGAGACTACGGTTTTAATCGTGTTCTGCAGGACTTCGCCCAACTTTCTCGCTGTTATAGCCGAGCCAACTTCAGCACCGTTCATGTTCGATGGTAACTGTTGCGTGTAGCTATTGGCCACAACTAACCGAGACTCTGCTGCTGTGTCCTTTGTTTTTTGTTTTCGGTCAATGAGATTGTTGATGCCACTTTTAGTTGCGTCAAGAGAACCATTTTGTTGAAGGGGCGGTAAGACAGATTTGTGGTCACTAAATTCATTGATAAGCTGGTGGTTGTTACTGTCCGAGGATGAGGACCCAATTGATGAAGAAGAGTGTGGCGTTAGAGTGGTATTGCTGCTACCACTTGCTGTTGCACGACTTACTGGGATCGGTATTGAGCTTGTTGGTGATGGGTTGTTGCGGTCACCAAGTTTTCGCTGTTGCAGCTGTGTTTGATTATCGTTGGTGTGAGCAGTTTTTGCATGGAAGCCATTTGCATTTGATGCACTGTTGTTGCCTTGGTGCTGTTGCAGCTGCGTTAGCATTGGTGGTAATGGTGGTAGCGAATTAATTGCGCTTAGATTATCTGAGCGCTCATAACATCGATCACAGACTCGAACGCTCGTCGCTCCCCAACCTCTTTCTGGCACGGGTTTCGATTTACTTGAGCAGGTATTACATAAACCGTTCCCACACAAGCGACAGTGGTGCTTCTGATCAAATTGACCAAATTCATTGTTGCACAGGGCGCAGTGGAGGATTCTCGAATTTGGTATCCAATAGTTGGGTGCGATCTGATCTGCAACCCACTCTGATACCAATTTTGTAGGCTTTGCACTGATACTGGTGACTGTTTCAGTGATATAATTCACGCTATCTAAGACCCGCTGTGCTGCGTTTTGGGCTGCTTGCATCTTGTTAAGTTCGCCGGGCCAAACATGCTTAATTTCAGTGCGAACCGACGATTCCCAGGTATCTTTATTTCCAAACCAATACTGTCTGCTGCGATGTATTATCCCACAGCGTGGACACTCGAGCACATAGCCAGCCCAAGCGTATTTCGCCAGTCCAACCCATGGTGATTCATTCGAGGAGCATGTCTTTGGATTTACGATAACTCCCTCGCCGCGCTCGTGACACGCACGACAGAATAGTATGTGGTTGTTAAACTGGTGTTGATACACGCACTTCGAGTCAGTTGTGTGCCCAAGACCGTCGCGGTGATGATTCATAGAGTTAGTACATCGAGCGTTGCAAGAAAGACACGTCGTTGGACAGGTTAAGTACTGATTTGGAAACATTGATGGCACTGTTTTCTCGATGTCTCCATTGAACTTCTCGTTCAATGTTCTCAAGGTTGTATAAATGACCGAAATTGGTCTTGGCGCTCTAGTGGCAGAGTTTTTTATGTGCCTTTTGATGCATACTTTCAAGGCATCGAAGTTTGTTGGGCGAACTAAGGTTTGTATGCCAACGTATTCAATCGCAGAGAAAGCCTCTGTTGTCAGGCCCAACGTCTTGAAACGTGATCTGATGATGCTTTCACGAGTATGGCTGACTTCTTGTTTCAATGGTTCGGTGTCTCTTGTTTCCTGGAAAATGATGACAACAGGTCCCAATTCGGAGCAAGATTGCCCATTCAACTCTGGTAAGCGCTGGAATGCGTTTCGGATCTCCTTGAAGAAGTGTTGCACGTAAACGCGCGATGCATCTCCCAGGAATGTGAAAAGATTGTCCTCTAAACGTTCGGACCTGGTCCTATAAATAACAATGTCTGATATGGCCAATACTTTCAACAATAGTCTTGTTCGGCGTTGGCAGTTTGCGGACACCCCCAAGAGACCCTCAGTGTCCAGAGTGATAACGCGTCTTTTTTCGTCATAAGCGGCCCATATTCCGATGGTGCACGAGTCTTGACTGGAAGATGTTTGAAAGACCTCCTGGCAGCCATAGAAAGTGTGATTCAGCGTGTAAGATTTTCCATGGCCTATCGAACCAAAAATGGACACAACTTTCACCAAGGCTGTGGGCGAACAGCCTAGTCTATCAGCAAAGTCATCCGCACAGTCAATTTGCATGAACTCATTCTCGTCAATCAGAAGAAACGAGCCTAGATGCTCGTCTACGCTCTCAATCTCAACTTGTTTCCTCCTTGGTTGTTGAGCTTGGGCTGCGGGTGATTGTGAGCGCTGGTTCAGGGTATTGTTTGAAAGATTCTCAACTTGAGTTGGCTCATCGTCTTCGTTTTCCATCTTATGCTTCTCTTGGCCAACCCGACGATTCGGTCGGCAGGAAGGCGACTTCTTGCAGCTCTTCTTGCCTTTGGTGCCGTTGTGGTTGTTGGTGACTTTGTTGTCGTCAATGGTGCTTTCAATGTAATTGTTGTTGACGCTCTTGTTGATGACGATTGCTTTGGAAGGGTTGATTTTTTTAGTAGAGATCATTCAAATGCTTAGATTGTGCCCAATCTAGCGAGTCAAACAAATGTTAGTACTAAGAGGAGATGGAGCTGTATGGTGTTAATATAAATACGCAATCGATTTGAATAGATGGATCTTAATGAGTCAAAGTTCGAGCGCAACGTTAGCTTGGTGTTATGGAACAGTTGTGGTTGCCACTTCAAGGCAAACAATGAGCAGTGGCTAGATGACAGTTGCAAGTGAACGATGTTTGATGTTCAACAGAGATTAGCTTGAACTTGGAACAGCTGATCTCGGCGAAGCTCTCTCTCTGGTGCGCGCTTTGACATGCAGATGTGCTAGGATTGGGTCGATGCAGACGGAGATAATTTGGGGAGGGCTTGGCGCTTGGCAGAGTTGAGGATAGTTTTCAGGCTGCAACAGGAGCACCAACGAGAGATGCCTCGTCAGAGTTGGGCAGACATTTTGAGTTGTTGGTCTGCTGGAGGAGAAAGGCGCGAGCAAGTTTGCGTAAAGGGGGCGCAATTGTTTAGGTCCATCTGAGTGTGGCCAATGTCAAATAGGTTTGTTATTCGTTTGTCCTCTGCGAACGCGCGGGTCTATTTATATCTCTTTGCCCTTCGTCCCTTTTCAGCTTTCGCCTTCTATACAACAATAATGATGATGATAATAGTAATGAGAAGAGGAGGAATAATAATGGCGGCAATAACGTTGATAATGCGAGTAAACGAAAGATGCGTCCCCCAGCTGAGCGAGTGGCTAAAGTTTTAGAATTTTTGGAAGACACTGGGCGAGTTCACACTATCGCAACGGTGGTTTTACTGTGAAATTGTGATGTATAGGTAGATGGGGTTGTTAGTGTTGCTGCTGCTGCTGGCTCTCTGCTTTGGCCCGTCTAACTCAGACGCCTTTCCAACATCACAATCTCATCTGTCTACTCGGGCTGGCTGCTCGGGAAGCCAGGCGGCTGCATCTGGTTGGTTTGTTCTGGCTCTTGCTCTTGGTTTCGGTGGTTGTGGTTGCGCTGTTGTTGTTGTTGTTGTTGTTTTTGCCTCTAGGTTTTGAGTGCGAGAGGCGCATAGTTAGCGCAGCCTGAGCGTTGCACTGCCAAAGGTTCCACTCTCCGCCCGTTCGCTTCTACACGGTTCTCTTCTACTCTGTTCTGCTCTCGCTCTCTCTCTCTGCCACACACTTGCCCGTTCATTAGGTCCCTTTTGAGTTTTAAGTTTTGTTCGCTCCAACTCTCAATGTCTGTCGCTCTGTTTCGGGTTCGTTGTTGTTGTTTTTCGCCCGCTCGCTCCCTCCCCCTCGCCGCGCCCCTCCGCCAGCCAGCCTCTGCAGTGGCCGCCATTTCTGCTTGAACTTGATAATGGCCCAAGCGGGCAGCAGCAGCAGGCCCACTCTCCGTCCGCCCGCTGGCTGCGCATTTGAAGACTCCTCGACCCTTCCCCCACTCGCCGCCCCCAGCCAGCACAACAGCTACCAATTTCGTCATAGCGAATATTGGCGTCCTCTGCACAGTGGGCTTGCTCGCCAAATTCAACACACATACTGGGCGCCCTCTTGCTTCGCCTGCCTCCGCCTGTGTCCTAGGGGTGGCTCCCATTCTCACTGCTAGCACTCGTCTAGTGTTGAATGCTTGCATCGCACTGCAAGCGCCAAACTCGACCCACCCTCGCGCTTAATCCTCGCTACTTGCACCATTTCCCATCGCCAACTTCTCCTTCTCATCACATCACACAGAGGGCGTCACGGGCGCGCTGAAAAGTTTTTCCCATCGCAACGAAGGGGAAATTGCGCAATTCAACCCAGGATCGAGCCCCCCAAGATCCGACCTACATCGGCCCCGTCTCCTCCTTTCAGGACCCTTGGGGGCGCTTCGATGGGCCAGGATAACAAATCTGGGTTAGTCTTACACCCCAAACAAGCCGAATTCGGTAGGCTTGCTGCCGAAGTTACAAGTTAGTTGATTTGCTAAGCTGAGCAGAGGTTAGACGCGCGCCTAAAAGCGGATTGAGTCGGGCGCCCTTTTTGAGGGATCTTGATTGTTCTTGTCACTCTACCCTCCTCGCCGAACGAGGGTTCCGCTTCGAGCTCTCACATCCATCAGCGGGCGAATCAGAGTAATTGTTGCTTCACATCTCCGTTCCGAGCAGATCCACCCACTCGATGTTCACCGTTCTTGTGCAAACTTCCCTTAGACACTCGGGCCCCATAGTTAGAGGGGTGAGGTGAGAATTGGATTTGCTTGCCTTTGTTTCTCTCGGGCGAGTTGTCATATCATGTCAGGGGCGTGCTCGCTAGATCACCTGCCCTAGCAAATCCATGGAGACTGCAAACAAATCAAGCGAACTGAAGATGTGACACTTTGTCGATCCTTTAAATCATGATCTAGCGATGCAAGTATTAGCGATGAACGCGTATCAGACTTGTTCATGGTTACTGAATGCATTCAATGACCTGAAGGTCGGCCTTTCCCCGTAAATCGCGGAGAGTTAAACTAGGCGAGTCTATGAGAGCTTCCTCAACTCCTAGTCGGAATCCAAATGCTGATAGGCCATCGAAGTGTTCTATCGACCTTTGGAAGGTCAGTATTATTCTAATGAACAGATCTTGAGACCATCATTGAGGACGGCGCCTCGTGCACTTTTTTTCTCAATCTTGGAACTCGTGAAGAAAGACTCTTGGATCGAGCAACCTGACCGTCAAGCTCTATCCGCGAGGATGAGGTCTGTTTTTCTCAGCTTATCTATACCCGTGATACCCCTCAACCAATCGTAGCCATCTCCATCCAAACAGACGCCGATGATTGCTCGATCTCCAAATCCTCAAAGCCACTCGAAGCAGGCTCCCGTGCTGAATCCCACTCGTAAACTATCCACGCTTTAGATGTGAGAAAATGCTGGCGTAGCTATTGGATAGTCGTCACTCTAGATCAGAAAGGGTTCTCAACGTGGCATACAGGCTGCATATGACATGATGTACCGTTCAACATGAAAGAAACCACACCTAGGTGCTGATACAAGTCAGGTATATTTTGTGCAGGGGCTACAGTTCAACACGGTCAGCTCTATTCCGATATATCCGAGACCTCAGGCATTAGATTAAATTCGCGCTAACCAACTCGAGCATCTACAAATGCCAAAGATACCATCCTGACATGGCACTGCAGGACCGTTTACGTTTCTGCACAATCAATGGGCATTGGCTAACTGCAGAGGTGTGCCTGATTTTCAAGGGCTGATCATTAGCAATCTCTCACACCCTTAACAATGAATTCAGTCCTTGGAAGTTGAGATAAGAGTATCATGCTTCAGCTCTTTGTATCAGTGTAGATCATTGGGATAGTAAAGAGATTTATCATTTGCAATACGACGTGAGCTGTAGCAACCAGTTGTTGCATCACCAAGTTTGATGGGGTAACTTTATTGACTGCATGTATTAAAATAGATAGAATCTTGCCCACCCAATTGAGGGCTCAACAGTTGATCGATCACAGAGTTTGGTAGCGGAGACAGGCTCCAACTTTTAGAGCCTTTGTTGCTCAAGATAAATGATAACTCACTCTCTTGAGTGTGGACTCAATCTGCGAACGACAGTTTCAATTTAGTAGAAGAAGAATGCTGATTACCTGGGATGGATCTTCCCGTCGACAGTTGTGACCTTATAATTCCACCGCTAGCTCGAGTTTGAGTTTCCACTGATGGCGCCAACTGTGTACTTGTCTCCACGTTACAAGCTTCAGCTTGGTCATCACCGCTTTCTTCAGCGGCCTCATCTCGCTTGTAGAGGCTCGAGATGCTTGTCAGCAAGCTGGAGGAAACTTTGGCCGCTGATCTCAGTGCTCCAACCACCTGGTTGCTCCTCAAGCTAGCAAACGAGCTCTGCTTCTGGAGTTTTGATCTTGTTGTTGCCAGTTGGCCATTAGCTTGCTCCTCTCTCATGCCACCAGCAAGTGGAGCGTTTTGGGCCGACCTATCGCGGGTTCGATAGGTGGCTAGCGATTGGTTGTCGTCGAGCATGAGCATGGTCCTATTTGCCGGGTTTTCTCTGTTCCGACTTGAGGCGGCGCCACCGGGTCCGCCTTCCAGGCTTGCAGTTGTGTTTGTGGCAACAGTTGTTGCAAGACTGTTGGCACCAATCTTGTTCTGGCCACCAGTTAAAGGTCGGTGGGAGCCCGTGTAAAAGCTCGAGCTGAAGCCGCCGATTCCTTGATGGCGCCCATACTGGCTAAATCTAAAACTCTTGTTTATTTCGCTATAATGCGACCGGTGCCGATGCCTGTGCCTGTGACTGGCCTGGCGGCAGAGCAATAGTTGCCGAAAGGCTCGTCGGAAATTTCTATTGAATACTGTGTAAATAACTGGATTTATTGTCGAAGAAATGTAGCCCAACCAGAGGAAGGTTGTCATCATTTCGTTTGAGATCCATTTTGATAGCTCCTCCCTCTCGACAAAAGCTTGCGTAAAGTTTATAACGAAGAATGGAGTCCAACAGATGACAAAGGTGAAAAACACCAACCCAAGCACCTTGGTGGCCTTCTGCTCGCTTCTAACCTGCATTGAGGATCCCAGGTATCTTATCATTTGTGGCTCATTTCCATCAGTTGAGCTAAAATTCAGATGAACCTGATTCATTGTTGTCGACTGATTTCCGCTACTGTTGTTGCTTGAATTTCGAGTCACTTGCGCGTCCGGCGGCCTGGAACTGGCCTCGGCGGCACCAATTTCAGTGGACCCAATTGAGGCCTCGCCGTTGGTGCCCATTGAAACAGGCAAGGCTGCAACAATGATCGCCGATTCGAAGGCCAAATCCACGCTTGGCACCAATGGATTTGGCTTACCACTCTCAGGTTGGCTCTCAGTTCGCTTTAGCCCAGCACCGTCGACAACCTCCATTTCCAGCTTGCCAGCGCCACCCATTGCTCCTCTCATGGTAGCGCTGTTCTCTCTTGCTGGCGCCTTGCAATCCCGCGCGCACCTGTCGTAAATGGGGCAGCCGCAATTGATGAAAGGCCGCTCGTTGCTCCATTTGTCGCAGCTTGGCATTGAGCTCGACGACAGGTTTGCCCTTTCGCTCGCTTGCACCATTTCGCAACCAGAGAATGAGCCAAGAATCGAATCATGACCGTTGCAAATCCTCTGGCTCGAGTTTGTCTTTAAAATTGGCAAACTTGCCTTAAGTTCAATCCGTTTGCGACAGCTTTCCTGTTCGCACCTTCGAGGCGCAAATTTAAGCTTATCCAAGAATTGTGTTGAGCGCGTCTCTTTTCCATTGGCATAACAAGCTTCTTTGTTCAATTCTAGCCTCGACTCGTGAACATGCTCGCCCGCAAGTCGGCCAAGTTCATTTGAGCAATTTGAGTGGTTATCTGGATGGAACAGATCCTGTTCATGCTGGTGGGATCGGTTACAATTGTGGCCAGCCGGCTGCCCACTATTGTCACACTGGAAATTTGAGTGATTTAGCCCACCAGCGTGTCGGTGGCTCCTCGAGCAGCCAGCCGCTATCTGTTTGCGCTCCTCGCGCTGGCTGCCGCTTTCCTCCTGACCCTGAACTCGGTGTCGCCGATGACGGTGGTTGCGATGGCAGAGCCGATGATGATGATGATGATGATGATGATGATGACGACGGTGCTGGTGGCGGCAATGATGACGATGGTTGCAAGCGCGGCTGAGCTCGCGCCGGCCACCCTCAAGGTTACTGGGCGACCCTCTGTCAAGTTGGCCAGCGCCGGACACTTGCTTGTCACGAGCGATTGGCTCGGATTCGGCCGCTCCACCAAATTCAGGGCTGGAACAGTCGGCCAACTCCATCCGCGTAGGACTAGCGGCGCCAGGGGCCTCGCGCTCAGGGTCGCAAGAAAACAAACGCCGCTCGGGAGCCGAGTGTGGCGATTTGTCATCCCTCAGATTAAAGCCGAGAGGATCCTCTCGCTTCTGTTTGCCCTCCAGCTCAGCGCGAGTTGCGAGCTCAACAATCGTTATTCCAGCCATTGAAATATCGTCGTCTCTGCTCTGGGACCATTGTTGTTGGTTGCGCTCATTGGGAGGGCGCATCGTTTGTTGTTTTGGCCCAACAACTAGACAGGCTCGAGCTTGGCTCGTTTGCTTGCGATCCTCGCGCCCCCTTGCTCCACCTAATGAGTAACAAGTCGGAGATGATGAATCGCTGCATCCAAATTTTTGTTGATTTTTGTCCATTTGGCCATTGTTGAATGTGGCGCCAGATTTGGGGGTTGTAAGGATCGGATGGGGCAACGATTAGAATGTAATATATTCATGGGGAATAGACAAATCGATTGTTATTTGTCGTGAACTAGACTGGAGGTTTCGCCTGCGTTGGGCTGACCTCGAGTCTGAGCGGCCGGCGAGCCGAGAGGAGGGGAGATTTGCTTGCTCACTAGGCTGGTTTGTTTGGTCGGACATCATTAGGAGTTGCGGTGGCGGCCAAAGCGCGGCAAGTATGGCTCGGCCTTCCAATCAGAGCAAATAAGCCGAGAAATTGTCGCACGCGAGCAAAGCCCAAACAGGCCGCCTCCTAACGATGGCCGCCCAGCCTAAAGGTGCACCCACAGCGCGCCGATCAGCCGCCGGCCATCGAGCAAGCCACTCGCAAACGCCCCTAGGTCCCCAGTAGGAGGAGGGGCCACCCTTACAGCTGCACAGCGCCGGCTAATGGAGCATTAAGGGCTGATCCTGTCAATCATCATAATTTAAGCTGTCGGCGCCAGCGGCTGCCAAGCCCCAAATCTAATCCAAGACTCTCTCCAGACTTGGAGAACTGCTAACACTCGATGGCACGGAGACGCCAATTGATGGCCAACAGAGCAAGGCGAAACTATCTTTGGCCAGTCTGTCAGTCGTCGCTCTCGGTTGAAAGACGCTTACCTGTTTAGCTGAAAATTGTCCAACTCTTGCGCGGCCGCTTGGCTTTGGTTGCCCGTCATTGCAAGCTCGGAGCTCCGCTTGCTCGCTCCGAGCGCCAGTCCAGAGCGAGGGTGTCCCTCGTTTACCTGGTCAGGTTGTTTTTGGCTGCATTGTTGGTGTTGTTGCCGCTGTTGCTGGCGCGACTTTTGGCGGCCATGCTGAGCGGGCCTCCCACTATCCTGGGCCGACGATTGAATCCCGCCCGATTTGATGCACTCGGACTGCCTCGCCGCTGGCTGCCCACGATCAGAGCCACTCGCCCCGCTCGCAGCTGCCCGATCAAAGCCGGAGGCACCAACTTCAGCCGAGGAGACCCTCTCTCGCTCGCAAACCCCAAAGCTCGTCCTCCTCTCCAGTTTGGTCAGCTGCCCGAACTCGGCGCTCGCTGCCAACTGCGAAGCCGGCGCCAGTTGAAGCCTCGAGGGACCACGAGCGCTGTGATCATTGGCCACGCAAGCGCTCGCTTTGCACCTGAAACACGAACAGTGGACAATGATAAACTTTCTGGCGCATCGTTTGCAGGCTGTGTGCTCCAAGCGTCCGCCCCTAACTGACTTTGCGCGCCCACTTGGTTGGAGGCTGGCGCCTCTCAGCGAGCGTGCGGGCGAAATCTCTCGCCTTTGAAGTTTATCGGCTGAGCGAGTTTCATTTCGGCCCGAAACTGCTCGCCTTGGCTCCTGGTGGGCGCCGAAGAAACAAGTGTCGCGCAAGTGGGCGCCAGTTAGTTTTGTTTCAAGAGGTTTGCCTGAGGGGAGCGAGCCATGGCCATTGGGTGGGCCAGTTGAGTTTGCCGGTTGTTCAGTTTGCCCATTTGTTGGCCGCTCAAACTGTCCCACCATCTCGGCCAGATGTGGCGCATTCGTATTGTCCCCTAGCTCCCGGTTGCCGCCCGCCAGAAAACCCTCGTGGGTTTGGGCGCTTTCGGGCCGCCACTGGCGCCCGCCGCCAGGGGCCCGCCCACAGTGGCTCTCGGGCTCAGATTGCTGGTTGTGCTGACTTTGCGTCCCACCATTAGGCTGCCTTTGGGGTCCGGCGGCGGCTAGCTGGCCAATTACCTCCTCCCGATTGCGAGCGGCCACGTCGCCGCCAGTGGCCGCATTTGGGCCGCTCGGAGGCGAGTCGGCCTGTTTGTTTTCGGCCTCGATCTCGGCCGCTGGAGCTGCGGCGGCGGCTGCGGCTGCGGCGGCTCCCAATTGCAAGCCGGCCGAGTTGGTCAGGAGGAGGCTGTTGTTTCTGACAAACTTTGCGCGCCTGCTGAGCAATCGCACTGTCATAACATAGGAGGGAACCATTACAAACATGGGGATGAAAAAGGCCAACATGGATCCTGTTCAATTAATGTGAATTGTGCTTTCCAGTTAGCCTCTAAACTCTAGCCAATTCTCGCAGGAATCTCGTTTGTTGCCGCCGCAGCTGCCCAAAGGAGGCCGCTTGTTTGTGCTAAGGCTTAAACTGTTTACAAACAACTTTCAGCCCACAACAATCAACTTACCAAATATAAGAAAGTACTTGTTTGATATGGCGCACTCGTTTGCGCTTGGCACAATGTTTCTGTGGTCGTGCAACGACATCATTGTGATAGGTGACGCAATTAAGGCCGAGGAAAGCCAAGCGATCGCAATCCTCCAAAGGACAGCTCGGCGCGAGACGAACAAGTTTGCCTGGCGAGCGTGGAGCGGATTTCTGATTCCCAAATAGCGGCCAACGCTTATGAAACACATGTGCAAGATTGACGACGAGCAGGTTAACACGTCGCAGGTGACCCAAAGGTTGCAGATGCGCCAGTCGAAGGGCCAACGACCTAGTTGGGTGGGTGGCGGCGAGTTTTGGGGCTAGAGAGTTAGTTTGGCTGCGGCTTCTCCCGCTTCAACCGCTTGCATGGCTGAGGGCAGTCTGGTGGAGTTTGGTTGCGGACGAGGGCTAGTTTTGGAGGGCAGAGAGTGGAAATAGTTCAACTTTTACAAGATGAACGATGAGTGTCGATTTTGCCCGCCGACTGTTGTCGCAAACGAGCCCAGCGAGAGTGGCGCCAGCTCCATTGGACGGCTCTGTGGAAAGGCTCGGAGTTTATGGGCCAGCCAAGTGCGGCGAGGACTGGAATGGGCTCACAATTTCAATTTGGAAAGGACGATTCCGAACTGGCCGCCGATAGAACAGGTCGGCGGCGGCGGCCAGGCACTCGGTTAGGCGCCTAGCGCTCCAGAGGCCCTATGCGCGGCCGAGAACATCGTTGCAGATTTGTGCAATTTTAAACACAAGTCGCAGATCAGCGGCTAGCAAACTGATTACTTCAAGCCCAAGCACATCGATACAGGGCCAGTCTCGCGCGCAAAGTTCAATGTGCAAATATATTAAATATGCAAGTCGACAACTCGGCAAACTTGATCCAGCTGTTCGAGTTCTAATTTCAACTCAAACTTTACTTTAGGCTTGCAATCTAATCACAATAACGAGCTTGCTCATTTCAGGGCAAAATTTAAGCCACAAAGAGGCCGGGCGAGCGAGTGAATGGTTTGAGCGGATTCGTGCAAAGGTGAATTTGCGCTTAGTTATCATCAGCTCTCCGCTCAAATAACTGAATTATTCCGGCCAGCCAGCCAGCCAGCCAGAGTGGCGGACGAGTTGCGTTTGCGGGTCCCTTCGATGCGGCTTTGGCTGGAGGGAGATGCAAATTGTTTTAGCGACGCCACTGCGGCTTTGGGCGCCGCTTGAGCCCTCCGCTGAAACGAGGCCTCGCACCCAATTTGCCGGGCGGCTCCGGCTGAAACGGCCCCTGGCTCAAATTGGCGCCACCGCTGGATTTCAGTGGGGGCTCGTTTTGCCCTCTCGCCTCCCCCCCCCCGAATTGCTCATGATTTTTGGTTAATTTTGCCCAGTTTGGCTGCTCGGCTCTGATTGGGCCGAGCGAGAGGAGGGCCGGCCAAGCCCAGGGCTGCAGTCATGTTTAGCCCTGATAAGTTCAGCGCGGCGGGAGGAGGAGAGGAGAGGAGAGGAGTGGAGTGGAGAGGGGAATATTCATCAAATCACCGATCAGCGTTCCAAATCTAACCGATAATGATGTTCCGCCCACTACAACTGCGGCCCTCTGGCAGGTATTAGCAGGTAGCGCGCGGCCTCTAAGCTGATAAGCCGGCGGCTCCCTCGGCTGGCTCGCGCGAAGCGAAAAAGGTTTGATTTAGTTGTTGGGCTTTGGGGGCGGCGAGTTGGGTCCACACAGTGGGGTTTGTGTTTGCAGAAATTGGAGTGCTAGCGCAAGTGAGAGGAGCTGGAGTTGTAGTTGTAGTCGTATTCGTATTCGTAGTTGGAGTATGAGTTAAGAGGCAGAGAGCGGCCATAAACAGGGACTATTCATCATCATAACTCGATGGCTTGCCGGCCGAGCTTATCTTGCTGGCTGCGAGCCTCTAGTTTGGTTTATGCGCTTGTTTTATGTCGCGCATTGTCTGGCGACGTTTCGCGCGCCAGCTTTGCGTTGCCATGATCGTGGTCGCGGCCGCTGGCGCCCGCCAACCGGAGGATCGATCAGGCGGCTGGATGGAGCCTGTTCATTAATGGGCCCTTCAGCGGCCCCGAGGCGGCCCGATTTGGCGCCACTCGTTCCGGGTTGGCCGAGCCGCTCGCATTAGATAATGGCGATTCACATATGAAATTGGCAAATTGATTTTTCCACCGCCGGCGCAAACTCTCATGGGATCAATTAGAATAGTGGCGAGCCAGCTTTCGGGCCGGCAGAGTTAAAATGTTTCAAGCGATTGCGAGCGCGGCCGGCGGGCGCCAGGGTCGCGCAGAGCCGAAGCTCGCCGATCGATCATGCGGCCCCTCGCTGCAGGCCCGCCAACAACACTTCAGCCCCCCCCCCCGCCCAGAACTCAGCACTTGGCACTCAGCACTGGGCTGGCCAGATTTGAGGCCCACGGCGGCCGCCTCGGGGCCGCGCCGCTCACTTCCGGGCCCCTGAATGAGGCATATTTTTAAACTGCCCAATCTAATTTGCAGGCAGCGGCTTGCCGCGTTGGGCCAGATCTGGCGCGCAAATTCAATTACTCGCTTTAACGGATTGCGAGGCCGGATAATTTGGCTTCCGGTTGGCGGCCAAGCGGCGCGCCGACACGGGCGATGAGCGTCAAGATGGGACGCTTTTAGCGCCTTGCTGCAGCCGCAAAAGTCCGCGCCAGACCGCAAGCAAGCGACCCATCCGAGCTGGTGGCGCGCAAACTGCCCGCATTGGGGCGCAAAATAAACGCCACAATCGGCCAGTTTAACTGCTGAGCCCTCCTCTATCCATCTTTCAGGGGGCCAATTAGTTCCATATGCCCAAAAGTTTTACCCCAAAGCTCGGCTGGCCGCCCAGCACTTGGGCCAAGCGGAGCCAAAACTGGCGAGCAGGTCGCTCGGCCTGAGGATGGGCCGAAAGGGCATCAGTAATTTAAACGACGTTTGCCTGAAAGAAACCTGCAGAGTCGCGTCCGATGATCTAGATAATCTTTCTTCGAGAGAGAAACTCTCAATCGGCGTGAATGCGCTCATAGGCGGCCCGAGGTTGGCCTCCTAGTTTTAAGCACTGCCCTTGCGCTCTGAGGCTGGCTGATCGAGCGCACCATCGAGCAGCCTGGCCAGCTCTCACCATTAGCGGCGGCCATTTCAGCCCCGCGATCGCTCCTCTGGCGTTCAAGGGGTGGTTCCCTGACATTGTGACAACTGTCGCGAGTGGGCCGTCGCCGCCCTGGTCAGAGTTGCCGCTTGGTCAGGCCGACCGAGGAGAGTGGAGCGCCTTCAGGAGGCTCGATTTGAGCTAGTGCTCGAGCAAAGGTAAAAGTGGAGCGAGTGTTTGTCCAGTTTGCGCTCGCTGGGGCCAAACGGAGCTCCAGTTCCAGTAACTTGCATTTACGTGAGACAATTCGAGCCGCCCTGCTGTCTACAAGCCGAGGCTCGGGCCGCCCCAGCCTCAACTCCAGCAAACAAGCTGCGCCAAAAAGCGCCCCAGCCAAGGGGGGCGGGAAAAGGCGAGCCGGCAGCAAGTCCAACGAGCGCACACACACACACACACACACGCATGAGCATCCAAAGGTGACTCGCCCCTTGATTTACTAATTGCAAGCGGCCACTTTGGCAGAAATTAGACTCCCAAGGCTGCGAATCGCAACCTTTGAGGCGGTTGGGTTGGCCGCTCGGCTTGGGAGGCCGGCGGCAGTAACAGGAGCTCGAGTTGTTCGCGAGACAGGAAACGTGAGCGGCGGCGCGCTCAGAGCTTGCGGCCAGCAGTCGACGGGCGCGCGAGTGGGGCGCTGCCAATAATCAATATTGATCTTCGGGCGAATTATAACGAGCTTCCGGATGCTGATTGGGCGCCTTGGAGAGGCTGGCCGGCTGGCCGGCGTCATTCGTATGCGGCTGCTTGAGCCTGGCGCGCGCGCGCGGCCCTCGAGCAGTCGGCCGAGGCTCTGAGGGGCCGGCCGCAAGTTGGCGTCTTCCAATTCGGCTGGCCGGATTTGCCGAGACGCATCCGTTCGCGCGCCTTGCAGCTACAAAGCGAGCAAATCGCTGCCATCAAGCCCCGCTCATCCGGTTGCGCGACACTCGGTCCAGCTGAGGCCGCTTTGCTCTGGCGGCCGCTCAATTGCTCGCTTCCGTCCGCCTGAGAGACTCCCGGCGAGTGGCGCCGGCCGAGCAGCCGAGGCGGCGCCAGGTGAGCCGGAGCGAGGAGACCCACGTGGCCGGCGCTCAGAGGCGAGGGTCGGCCGTGAAGTGGCGGATGGGCCGCCGCCGCCGCCGCCGCCGCCACTTCTCGGCCGCAAGCGCCGCTGCCGGCCGCAGGCGCTCAGGGCGGAGGTCAGGAGGGGGCTAAAGTGAGGCAATATGATCCGATTATAAGACTGGCGGCCGACTTGAATACGGGCAGCTCGGCGAGCGCAGAGCAGATGAGCAAATAAGACAAGATTTGTCTGCTCGCGCTGGCGGCGCCAAGTGGGCGACCGAATCTGGGCCGAGCCTTCTCTCTCTCTCTCGGCGCCGCCGCCGTCGCTTGTTTTTAGCTGGCTGAGCAGCGCGAGCTCGCCGTTTCGAGCCGACGAGGGCGGCAGCTTGCAGATTTGTCCCGGCCGGCCCAGTCCGCGCTCGGCTCGGTTCAGCTAAGCTCGGCTCGGCTCGGCTAGACAGGCCGAGTCGGCTGACACGGGCGAGCGCGAATATTGCAAACAAGCGGCAAGATAAGGCCGAGAGATCTGGCCGAGGGAGCCGTCTGAGGCCGCGAGCAGGGTCAAGCCGGCTGGCTCTTTGTTACCGCCAGCCAGCCAGCCAGTCGGCCCTCCGATTGCGCGAGCATCGAGGCAAAAGAATTGAATCTCGACTGTCACTTCTGCTATCGCGCCTCCACACGCTATTTGCTGAGCGCGCTTATTATGTCCCACCGCCGCCGCCGCAGCCGCCGCCGCCGCCGCCAAAGCGGGACGCCTCCGTCGGTCGGGCGGTTGGGCCAGCGGGGGCTGCCGCGCATCCGGTTTGAATCGCGCGCCCACTAATGCGGCCCAACAACAGTTGCCTCGCCGCCAGCAAAGCCTTGGATGCTCCACCCTCAAGGCGCCGCGTCGAGCTTGACTGGCAGGAGCGGCTGGTGCATTGCACCAAGGTTGCCCGGCTCGGCTCGGCTCGGCTCGGCTCTGCTCGGCTTGGCTTGGAGCCAGCGCCAAGCCGTCGCCGCCAACTTGGGCCGGAAATGCGGACCAAGTTGGCGCCCCTGGCCGGCCAAGGCCACACGCCGACCCACGTCAGATGGGCTGGAGCGCCCCATGTGCCGCTTAGCAGAGCAGTGCTTGCGGTGGGCGCGACTGGCCCGGTCGGCCCAAAAAACTGGCGCCAACCAACGGCGCTGGCCTATTTGGAACCTGCAAGCGATCGCCATTCTGCAGCGCGGCTGACCCGAGCTCGGCGGCCCCGAGCAAACAGGCGGCCGCCGTCGGAGGGCCAAGCGGATCGTGACTTTTCCAACTCGGAGGCGGCCAGCAGTGTCATTGGGCCAGCTAGTTGTTGGCCCCCAATTAACGCTGAAACGGTTCGGCTCTCTCTCTAGGCGACAGGTGCACCTCCCTCTCTCCTTGACCACTGGACGTAAGAGCGGAGAGTTTGTTGGCTAAACTTACCGTAAAACTCGTAGATGATTCCGAAGGGCATGACGAGCGTGCAGACAAGCAGATCTGCAACGGCGAGCGAGAGCAAGAAGTAGTTGGTTGCCGTTTGAAGTCGCCGCTCGCGCCAAACTGCCATGCAAACCAGGATGTTTCCGGTGGCGCCGACGAACATGAAGGCAACCAAGCCTATGAATGGCCAGCGGTAGGCTGGATCCTGCTCAAGCTCGGCGCTCGCGCTTCCTTGCTCGCTGGCTCCAGTTGAGTTGTTGGTGGCTTCGCCTTTGCCCTGTTTCTCGCCGCTAGTCGGGGAATTTTGCAGTTGCGCGTCGGCAATTTGGGACTTTTCACTGTCCGCAAGTGTTGCGGGCTCCGTCAGCGAGCTCTTGTTGCTTCTCGGCCGCTCGGCCTGTTTGAAGCGCACCAATTCGCCAACCTCGAGCTGGAGCTGGCCAAGGGCGCCGCCATCTTGGGCCAGCCGGCTCCTGGCGAGCGCAATCTCGCTCTCCCGAAGCGCAAGCGGCGGCGGCGGCGGCGGCGGCGGCGAGAGTGGCGACATTGGCGGCGGCTCGCCGACCTGGTTGCAGCTGACGGGCCCCACGAAAAATGGCAATTTGAATGGCAGGCTGGCGCCCAAATGCGCAAACTTGGAGCTCGGCGGCGGCCCAAAGAGGAGGAGGAGGAGGCACAATAGGAGCAGGTGAGTGCACAGCTCAACCCTCGAGCTCTTGCCCCTTGCGCCCAGTTGGCCGAGTTTTGCCAAGTTCGGAATATTTAATGCGCCTCCTGGCTTCACTTGGTGCCATTGAAAAGGGGTTAAATTTTGCAACCGCTTGCATGCAACCGGCGCTCCATTGCGCGGCTGGCGTTGGTTGGCTTGCAAGGGTAAACGCAAACACTGGCCGCCAGCAGAGCTCGCCGCTTCAGGTGGACTGGCTGCTGAACTTGGCCGCAAATTGCGGGTTCTGGCAGCGCGAGCGGGCGCCAACCGGCCAACTTGGACTTGATTGATGGCGCCGAAAGCGTTGGCCTGCAAACTGTTTGCGGGCGACTCCCTCGAGCGGCCGGCCGGCCAGTCGCTCGCGGCTGTTGACCAATTTGCAGCTCTGTTGACCTGTCGCCTGGCGCCGCCCGGTCTTGGCGCGCAACTCTCGCTGCAGTCGCTCACAAGCGGCCGAGCCGACGTGCCGAGTGCTGGCCGCTCGGCCTCCTTTGCCTCCGCTTCCGCTTCCGCCGCGGCCGGCGCAACTCTGGCCGGAGCGCCGCTCGAGCCGGCGCCTCGCCCAGAGGCCAGCTCGAGCGGCGAGCTGCAGCCAGCAGTTTGCTCGGGAGGCTGCGAGCAGACTTTGGCCGCCGCCGCCGCCGCCGCTTGAGAGTAAATAGCATCACAGGGAGCATCAATCATCGTGACGCCGCGGCCGCCCAATCGAGCCAGAGGTTGCGCATAACAACCAGCCGGCTCGGATTGTTTCTTCTTCTTCTTCCTCCGCCGCCTCCCTCTGTCCTCAGCGCGCTCGCCCGCCCGCCCTTGCGCGCACCTTCCGTCAGCTCGGCCCGCAAACCCAAATCTCTGCTCCACTTTCCAACTCCTTCCGTCCCGAGCTTTGGGCCACTCGACTGCGGCGGTGCCGCCGCCGCCGCCGCCGCCGCCAACTCCGCCCGCGACAACAGTGACAGCGAGGCAAATGTCTCCCTTGCCAAAATAATTGAGCGCCCGCTTGTTACTGGCGGCCGCGCCGAGGCGCAGACAGTAATGAGCGGATAGGCGAGCGCAGTAATCGGGCCGATCATGGCCGCTGCAATGCGCTTCCAACGTCCACTTGCCGCGGGCGCCAAAAACGCGCCCGCTCCTCCCTCGCCGGCCGCTCCTGCTCCAAAGTGGGGCCGAGCTTTCGCCTGGCGTCCCCCAATTCGCTTGGCTCGGCCCTTTGCCTGGCCCGCAAAGGTGAAGCCGGCAAGCTCGCACTGCTCGGCCCTCCTCGCTGGCCACGGGACTGCCGGGGATCCTTCCAAGCGGCCCGCCTGCTCGCCGCGGCCGCCCGCTCGTCGCGCCAAGCCTGCGCCTCTCGTGGGCGGCAGAGGTTGGCTTGCTCGCTCCAATCAACTTGCTCGGGCACGTCGGGCCAACTAGCGCGCGCTTGCCCCTCAAATTGTGCCCGCAACTCAACGCTTGCAAAACAATTCCATCATCAGCGGGCAGGTAAGTGGAAGTAGAGGGCCACATCCCCTCTGTTGGCTCTAGTTTGCTTTCCTCGTTCCAGGAGAAGGAGGCGCCAATTTGCTTTCGTCGGTTGCGTGAGATATTTCGCGCCCTTGAGTTGACGTTGTTTTGGCCGGCGCCGGTTGGTTGCGCACGACGCACGAGTTGGCCGCCGGTGGCCAGCCTAGTTGGCCAGTGGCAGTCTGAGTTGGGCTCCGCTTGCCGTTGGCCCAGCTGTCGCTCCAGCTCGCGGCCAGGCTCTTGGCGCACGCAAGGCTGCGTGGGCGTGCAGCCGGTCAGCTCTGGCCGGGCGCTCCCGTGAAGCCGGCTCAGGCGCCGCCTCAACCGGCAGCCCCGGCACCAGCAGCAGCGGCTCCGCCCGCCAGCCGGCCGCCTGCCCGAGCATCCTGTCCTTGCGCAAACCTCGGCCGGCCGCTCCTCTTCGCGCAAAGCCACTTGTTTCATTATTCTCAAATCCCTCAAATCTTCCTCTCCGCCTCGACTCTTGCCAAACCTAAGCAGCCATCCCCTCGATCTCTCTGCCTGATCTCTCAACCTTCAGACTGCAGCCAGCCAAGGGCAACTCTAACTTGCCAGCTAACTCCCTCTCTCTCTCTTTCTCTTTCTCGCTCTCGCTCTCGATGCGATCAGTTTCTTGTCATCGGCTCGGCCAACCTGCTCTGCGGCTTCCTGGCCTCCCTCTGAGCGGCCGACATTTGATTGTCGGGCCGCCGACGCTTCCCTCGGCTCGCGCCCCCAAAGAGACGAGCCCGTCCGCGGCCGCCAGCCTAGAGGCGCCGAGGGCTGGCGAGAGGGGCGCCCCGGCCGCGCATCCAGCCCGCCGCTGACTTTTCCCGCTCGCTAGCTCACCTGGCGCCCGGCGCGAGGCGAGACCGTTCGTCGGCCAACTCGCTCGCCTCAGCCTCAGCCGCCTCCTCCTGAAGATCACGCGCGCCCCTCGAGCGCTCGACCTTTCCTCTCCCCTTTCCTCCTCGCCTCTCGCTGCCTACTGCTCGCTCGGCTCCACCTGACCGGCTTTGCGCTGATTGGCGAGCTCGACTTGATGCTCGCGACTCGCTCAAACTGGCGCCGGCTCCTTCAACGCGCTCGCCTGCTTTGAAGTGGCAGAGGAGGGGAACATTAGTTTTGGAACAGCAACCAAGCCAACGCAAAAACAATGGCCACTCTCGCTTGGAACAGTCGGCGCAAGCAAGCCGGCCAGGCTGCTCGCTCGTCGGCTTAACGAGAAGCTCACGCTACTCGTCTATCAGCGGCCAACGGCCAGGTTCAAACAGGTTGCCTGCCGAGCGGCGCCAGTTGGCCGGCGCCAAGCTTTCGCCTGTTTGCTTGCGCGCGCACGGAAGCCCGCGCCGCCCAAATGTCAGCCGAACACTTGTGGCCGGCGCCTCCCTCGCCGCTTGCGCCCGCAGCCAGCCAGCCAGCCAGCCAGCCATTCAGGCAGCCAACAAGCCAGCCAACAAGCCGCCGAGCCAAATGGATCAAGCGCAGACTACTAATCAATCTATTTACCTGGCCATCAATCGCTCGCTCGCTCGCTGACGTAATGTTGCGAAAGCGGCCCAACTTGCAGTGAGGCCGAATCGTCGATCGTTCATGGAAGCGCAAAGTCGCGCCCATTAAGCTGGCCGATGGAGCAACGCGCTGGGCCGGATTTGCCAGCTCGGCGGCTGGAATAATCTGCCCGCCAAGCTAATCCAAACTGGAGCCCCCCTCTCAGGTTGACTCGGCCGCGCAAGGTTGCGAGCCGCGAACAAGCTCGCGAGGAGGCCGCAAACAAAGGCAGCAAGCAAAACACTCAGCTCGCTCGGCCAAGGGGGCCCAAACCAACTTACCTGAGCCGCTCCTAATTGATATACTTGCGCTCCACTTGGATGGTGGCGGCCGCTTTGCTTGCTTGCTTGCTTGCTCGCTTGCTGCTGGTTTTGGCGGCCGCTCGCTCAGTCGGCGCGGCTCTCGCTCGGTTGGCCGGCGGCTTGCGGCTGCATTCGCTCCTCCAACTTGCTCGATGGGACTCGCCGGACAGAAGTGAGCCGCGCAAACAACCGCAATCGGGCTTCATGCGCGCCAAATCGCTAACCGATCGGCCATCTATCACCGGCTCTGGCCGCCAGCTAGTTGGCCGCTCGCGTGCGGCCGCGCAAACTCTTGGCCGGGAGCGCACTGAGAGTGCGCCAGAGGGCGAGGCGAGGTTTTCGGCTCCAAGCCACAGCAGCGCCACCAACGGAGCCTCGCAAGCACTCGCGGGGGGGGGGCTCGAGGGCAAAGCTCTCTCTCTGCCTCAATGCTGGCTTGACGCTGCCAAGCTGACAGTTATTGGGCGGCCGCGCGCGAGTGGAGGAATAAATCTGTCGCCGGAAATCCGCGCGCCCACTTGGAGGGGGCTCACTTTTGCTCATTGGCCCAGCAGCACCAAATCTGGTTCGCGCTCGAGAAGTAGAGAGGGGGCCAAGCAAAGCCGAGCTGAGCGGCCCACTCGTCTCTCGGCTCGCCGCTAATCTAATTAAAAGTGGCTCTCGCGCGAGCAAGTGGCCAGGTCGGCGGCCCAATGGACGGCCAGCGAGATGAGGTCTCGCCCATCGGCAAAGTTAACCCTTCTGCTCCATTGAACATAAGCGACCGCAAACGCAGCTGGCTCACTTGCGGGCCTCCACGAGCGGGGCCGGCAATTAGGCTGGCACCGTGGCCACAAGCGCGCTCCTTTAAACCCCAAATTCTTCCAAACAAAAACCCCAAACCACAAAACCCGTGCCAAGGCTAAGGCTAATGCTAATGCTAGGGTAGAAGCGGTTCAGGAGACGAGTGCTCGCCAGCCAGACGACTCGATTTACGTGCAACCGGCGCCAACCAACCTAACAAGCTCGCCGACAAACCGCGCTCGCCCCTAAGAACAAGCCCAGCCCTGCTTGAGGGCCGAGTTTGCAACCAAGGAGAAACCTTTGAGGGGGGATTCATGGCCCATCAGGTAGGCGATTCTTGCGTTCACGGCTCGTTTAGTCAAGCGAGCGGCCAGACAACTCAATAATATCACCGCTAACGAGCGGCCAAAGGGCCTAATTTTATTCTCTCTGTATTGCAATACTCCTGTTTCGCTATTGTGCGCAAGCCAATAAAGGCCAATACTGTGAGATTGTTGTGCCACATTCTGCCGGCCTCCTCCAAGCACAAACTGAGGGGCGAGGCAATCAAGCAGATAGCTTGATTCGCCAATACAAAACCAGGTAGGCGATCCAACGAAAACTTATGAGCATGAGCACTAGAATTGCAATGCTCAAGGTTAAGTCAGAATCCTGCAGATCATAATCGAGCATTGTGAACGGCTTCACCTGGCTACAATTGGTCATCTGGAAGCCAAAGGTCTTCGCCTCCGAGATCGTGTCCACTAGCTTGTCCACCAGGTCGATTTCCTTGGATCCGTTTGGCCTCTGAAATTCTTGGCCAAAAGTTTCAAGCCAAATGTTGATGACTCCGCGCGCTTGCTGCGGAACTTGGTGCGTTTCATCGATGAGAAAGTCGTCCTCGTTGCAGGGGCACCTGTTGAATCCGTAGCGTGCAACTATGAACCCGTTTAGTAAGTGGGTGACATAGGAAAACTTGCTTAGCACTTGGAGCACCCAGGGGAGGGTTTTGATGCGAAATAGAAAGCCGCTTACAACAACAAGCGGAGCTGTTGAAGCCGGTGCCACGAATACGGCAGATTGGGGCGCGTTCATGAGCAAAGCCCCGAACATGAGCCCTTGCGTTTGGGCAACAAGGGTTGCGAGCACCGTAAGTAGGGCGACACAAATAAAACGCCAACCGTAGGGAGAGAGCGCCTGTCCAGTGAGATGATACGAGATTGCCATCGCTATCACAACGTTCATCGTCGGTATTGGCAAGTCGGCCATCGTTCTGCCTAAAAAGTATGAGGACATTGAGTACCAACCGTTGCGATACTCTTTTAGCAAAACGTGCATGTCGAGCGGGTAGGTGAGCGAGGTCATGCAAACGCCCGCAAATAATATCACATATACCTGGAAGAACATGTAGCCCAAGTTTTCAAAGGAAGCCCTCAGTTCCCTGTTCAAGTCGTCGAGTATGTTTCCATCCCGTCTGTAGGCTTCACTTACAATGTCCAAGCTTCCAACCTGCGGACAGGCGTCGTTCCAATCACGACCCTGATATGAGTAGCTGATTAAAAGGGGTACAAATATGTGAAGTAGAAGTTGGACCGAGAAGAGCATTGGATCTCGGACTATAGTTAACCAAGAGCGATGCGTGTGATAGATGAGGTGTTTCGTGAAAACTCCAATTGATCTTTTCCTTCTCATATTGGCCGATTTGATATTCAGTAGCTTATCTAAATTTGCTCCCTTTTTTAAAATATCATTCCTTGGATAATCAAATTGGCCCTGGCTATTGCCAAGCGATTGAAGACCAAGTGTGCTCAGATTTCTACTACTACTGCGAGAGATACCTTCATCCGAATTGCTTGAACGATCGGATGAAAATTGGCGAGTTGGCGAATCAATGAGAAATTGTTGGCGCTGAATTTCGTTCAGTGAACTTGTAATCTCAAATCCATATTCACTTGCGGCCACTTCAACAATTAACCTGGCCGGATTAATTTGTTCGCGTTGTTCATCAAGTTGCTTATGCAATGGGGACAAATCTGCGGCCCAATTAACGTTACTCAAACTCCAAGCTGGCTCCCTCCTCCTTGCCTCAACTAAATCCGTGCCCAATTTAATAGTGCTAAAGATTGAATCAGTTGGGCCCTCATAGATGGCGCGGCCGCCTGTGGCCAAGACGTAAGCCTTATGGAACAAATTGAACACTTCAACGTCGGGCTGATGAATGGTGGCCACTATTGCCATTGGATAAGGCGAAGACTCGATCAGCGTTCTAAGGGCCTTGATTGTTTGGTAGCAGGTGACCGAGTCTAAACCAGAAGTTGGCTCATCAAGGAACATTATGTCTGGCCGAGATAGGAGCTCCTGGCCAATTGAGACCCGTTTGTATTGGCCCCCGCTAAGCTTGCCGCACCTTTGCGTTGCGCAAGAGGACAGGTTCAGTTGCTGGATAACTCGCTGGACGTTTGCAAAATGATCAAACGGCTTTCTAGCTCCATCCTTTGCGACACCGAGCTCGCCCTCCTCGTCCTCCTCATAAACAAGATGCGCGTTCTTGATCTTGGAGGCAAACATAAAGGTTTCAGTGACAGTAAGCGAGTTTAGGAGATGATCCTCCTGCGGAATAGTTGCAAATTTAAGCAATCGCTTGCTCCTTTTCCTCTTCTCTAAATTGCAACCCACATTTTCGTCCTTTGTATTGAATATAACCCGAGTTTTGCCGCTCAATCCGCGCTCCCTCTTGCCGAGCAAGCAATCTATAAAAGTTGATTTTCCAGCGCCGCTTGGCCCAAGAACTGCGCTCAATTCGCCTGATTTGAAACTTCCGCACAGGTTGTCCAAAATTGGCTTCCTTTGGTTAGACAACTTGTACCATTTTGATTCAACAACATAATTCAAGTTTTGCCACTCAATCATAAACTCTTCCCTCGAGTGAGCGGAAGTTTTTGGTTCAGCCTCGTAGTGGAGGCCGTTTTGTTTTGTTGGAAAGTCAGTGAGCTTGATTGTTTCAAGCGCATTATCGATTTTTAGCTCCAATTGGCGGCCAAGAACTTCGTCTTCGTTTAGTGAGGAAAATTCCAGCGCTGAGTCCTTGTTTGAATCAAATTCATTGTTTGAAGAGGAGGAGCCGCTATTTGAGGGCGACACCTGTTGGTCCTCTTGGCCGCCTGTGACGGAAGAGGACGAGCAACTTGGCGCTGCATCCCCTTCGAAGGCCTCGTTCTCGTGCGACTCTTGCATCTTCAACCTTCGCCCCTTGATTAACTTGCAACGAGCTAAAGAGGCCTTCCACTTTCTCCTCTACCGGCTCGCTCGCACTCCACTCAGGTATATTTGATCGCTAAAAACTCTATTCTGGTGCAAGCAGAATATTGGCAGAGCTTGCGATTATAATGGAATGTATCGATTGAACATAACAAGTTAGTTGCACCCAATTCAGCTAACTCATCTGGATTTCAACTGATCGTTCAATCGAGTGAGCTGAAAGTCCGAGCTCTCTTTTGCTCTTGGCGGAAAGGCTTGCTCGTGGGAACGCAAACCGCTCCTCATGGATTTCCTACGAACGCCTCACCGCTGTCCTACAAACCTGCTACAACCTTAAACTGCCATGGATAGTCAATCAGGAAGATAAATCTCGCAGCCTCGCCCATAGCCTTGCCTTCCTCCCTCTCTCGCTCTTTTTCTCCCCAAAGCTCCATCTCTCTCGCTCCCTCTTTCGCCCAACTCTAAGCCCCACCAACTTGCCAAAAGTCGGCTAGGAACTAGCAAGCAGCCGATGGACTCATGCAAGCGATGGGCTGGCATTGAGCCATTATTTGTCGAGCCAATCTTATGCAAAGAGCATCCTTCGGCAGAACCACCTCGTGTAGCTGCGAGAGAACCCAGACAAAACGCCCAGTTTTTGCCCGCACGCCCGTCTACTGCGCCCACTTAGGCATGAGCTTTGAACCAGCCAGACACCAGCAAGCCAGGTGAAAGCTCTCGCTGCCTCGATCTTGATTGAGCAAAGTTGCCAGTCCCCTTGGCCGGCGCTCTAAGTGAGTCGAAATTGGCGCCAGCAAGCTTTCCACATGACTCACAGATAGGTGCAACACAATAATATGTTGATTGGTATTTCAATTCAAATAGCCAGACACAATACTGACCTTTAAGCTTGTTTGTGTCCCTCTCTAATTGGGGGATTGCCATGAATTGAATGGTAGACTTCTTGGTTGGAGAATTCGGCTCATTTGGGGGCTCATTTGGCGGCATAATGGTAAGTCGCAACATTCTAGAGCATTCAGGTCTCGTCCAACTTGGAGCTGCCAAACCGCGAAAGTTTCCGTACGCTAGCTGTTTGCCAACAATAAGTATCTCGTCTCGCAAACGAGTTTCTAGCAGGAACAAGCTGGCCGGGCTGGCGAGCGGGAGTTGTAACGTATTTTGAAAAGCTTAAAAGTGGTTCCCATTCCAAATAGAGTATGCCATTTGCTGATTTTAAGCTTACTTTCTGCAACAAATCGCCCTCCACGAGGGGAACCAAAATCGTACAATTGAGTCACATTTGCAAAGGTTAGCTGGATCTAAATTCATTAATTCCACTACTCTTTGTTGAGGCCGAAACTCCTTTGGTTAACCAAGAATCCAATGGCAGGTGAACGTGTGGGCAAGAGGGCCAAGGCTTCCCGGTAGGTTAGCATGTGGCACTGGTTATTGGGAATCTGTGAGGAGCGAGAGCATCTCATCCCTCGCGCTGCACAACCGAACGCTTGAGTTGCAGCCCACCAATGTTGCAACTATCGCTGTAAGATACATTAGCGCAACAGGCCTACTGATTCATTCTAGTCTGATACGAGCAAGTTGGCGTTTGAACGAGTTCAGCGCCGCCTGTTTGCCAACTTGCGCAAGTCTACTCAAACAGCTATTGCTTGCTCGCCAGGTAGATCCAAGTCCCAAGATCTGCCACCAACACACTCACACACGAGCCAGCCCACGCGACGAGAGATTTGGCTAGTCTGTTCTCTGAATGCATAAGAGATTGTGCCCATGAGATGATCTCCTGAGGGCTAGGCGAAAGCAGAGACTTGTTTGAACACTACAGGTCTCTTGACAGAATTCAAGCATACATAATCATTATCTGACGCTCAGATTTGCATTTAGAGATAGAGATAATGTATTGCAATTGGAATGTTCATTGTGTCAAAAAGGGTATTGTCATGCGGCTTATTGGATGGAACCAAGTCTAAGGCCAAGCTGCAAACTCGCGCTCATCCGGTCTCAAGATCTCGAGCACGAGTGAATAGAATTAAGGCGGCTCGAGCTGTCGAGAGTCCAGGTTGCATCCGAGAGGGTGGCCAGCTTAATTTACTGGTCTCAATACAATGATGCCGCATCAGTGGATCAGCGCTGGAGGGATTTAGTCACCTGCGTGACCAAAGACATGCGATCAGAGAGTAAAGCCTGCAACTTTTTTTCCATATCTGATGGCGCCTTTTGTATGTCACTCTCCCTCTCCAAGTGCCTGATAGCTTTTGAAGGGCGACTCAACTTGGAGGCGCAGTCAGTTTGTTGAATGCGCCTCCAAGTTGGATGCCGACCATAATGCTTGTTACCGAGACTCCTGCAACCGTGTTACAATTCAGCCTTCCAGTCCCAGCTGCAAAGGTTGTTGGTTACAGAAATATCGTGTCTTTTGTCAATTCATTTGGTTAAACTTGCGACCATTTGTCACCATTAAACTTAATTTCTTAGAACATTTTTAACCCTTTGAGCGTAGGACCTCCAAGCATCCGTGCATGATGGGCCCAAAAAGTCACGCAACTCTTGACATTTCATGCTCGAAATTGTGCCCACTCACGCTTTAGCTTACTAGTTAAGTTGAAACAACAAACTCAACCTAGTCAGGTTGATATTATAGACCGGAAACTTTCGTTTGTTCGTTGGAAAAATGTCGACTTTGAACTTGTTTGAGCTGGTCATCTTCATGGTACACGATGTGACATTTTCTTGCTCGCCCATAAACAAAAATCGATTCAAACGCGAGTTCGAGAAGAGGATCAGTTCAAGTGTCAAGAAATGCCAACTAGAAGGTAAAATTGTTGGAACGAGGAGTGAGGATCGCTTGGAGGGCGAGAGCTCGACTTGGAGGCTAATATTTCGTCCGTTTGTTTTAATGAAACTTGTAAAACGGTACCATATATCAGGTAACACTTTTGTGTTCCTCTCCCTACTCCACCTCCTGCTGATGCTCCACATCTCAATCAAGGCTCTGTTCCACTCAATTTTGACTGGTTCGGATCCGAAGAGGCAGGAAAGTTTCAACAACTCTCTCTATCCAGCAATCTTCGGCGCCTTCCCCGAGCCAAACCTATTCAATAATCTGATCTTGGTCGTTTGCGTTCAAAATTTCTCAATCAGAGTGTTGAAAGTATATCAACTAATTCGAGGAGCAATCGTTAATTCAAAAACATACAAAGAAGTGAGGATATCTCAAATTAATCTTAGTTACATGAATTTATTCGAGACCAAGATAGGTGATCTGGTTACGTTCTTTGGTCAATCAATTCAACACGACAGGGCAATCGAAGGGGATCCAGAAACGCAGGAGCTTCATTATAAAATCGGCGATGAGGTTGCCTCAATGATAGCTCATTCCTCAATCAAGGACTTGATGTACTACAGCACGCTCATTGATTTTGAGGATTGTTTTGCAATTTTAAAGCGCCCATTGAAGTTGCAACCGGTCAAGGCTAAACGTAGACTCTGGCACACTGCGAGACCGTTACATAGGGTCGATGTTGGTGGCGTTAGGAATATGATGTTGGCGAGCGTCTCAGGTTTGACTACAACGTTCGTCTCCTCGCTTGTATTTATATTCGCGTACTCGCACTACGAGTTGAGCAATGCAAGTAGCCACGATGCATCCAAAACGATCGGCCAGGTGGGGCCTCCCTCAAATTATGTGAGCATGATTAGGATAACCGAAGTATGTGGTCTTGTCTTCCTCCAAGTGACCACCCAATTTGATGCCGTTGTCATCTACATAGACACCTTTGCCTTTATCTATAGAGCGCGAAAGTTGATTGGAATCATGAGGAGAGAGTTGAATTTTTTCAGAGAGTTGGGCCGCCTAAAATTGGGGCTGCCTGGGAGTGGCACCATTCAATCGCCCTTTAAGTTTCGCTCACTACACCCGCCGAGCAACGATTTCCTATCTGCTCCTCGGGGCCAATCAGCAGAGAACAAGTGCTTCTTGGTTACAGAGAAGTGGGCCGCTGATGTTTCCAACTTGAACAGTAGACTTCGACAACTGGTCACCATGTCGAGATTGTTGCAGTTAGAGTTTTTAGATATTAGAAGAACTCACTCTGTTTATATAAACATCACATTAATTGGGGCGGAAGTTTGCACATCCTATATCATATCGCTCATATTTAGCGTTGGAACGACCTGCGAAAGAATTCTCCTCGTTATATCCATGATGTCATGCATAATTCCGTCTCTTTGTCTCCTATTTGCTTGCACCCTGATTGAACGAACCGTAAGTACGAAGGGAGCAACGCTGGTTTTCTCTCAACACTAAACTAAGCCCACTCTCTCTCTCTCTCTCTCTCTCTC